>VFQT010001345.1_pt1 | contig 30081 bp, 28 predicted proteins | sample 3512381 | NCBI WGS metagenome assembly VFQT01 (sample SAMN10412376, study PRJNA504923) | tailings metagenome | isolation source: Relicate 2 Philex TSF3 active mining site | place: Philippines: Tuba, Benguet | collected 2017-08-29
GTGAGCGGAATAAAGACCTTCGGTGAGTACGTGATACGGGTGCCATGCGCAGCGTCTCGCACATTGCGCGCACGTTGCATCAACACATCGAGCGGCGCATGAATTAATTCGTCAAGGAATGACTGGTCATGTGGGGACGATGCCAAGAGGTCGTCGCGTGAGAACTGGCGCAACACGAAAACACCTTTCAGGTGAATGAAGTCCGATGGGTTTTGCCAGTGCTGGTCGACCGCTTGAGTGCGAGTTAGAAAGTGCCCCCACGCGGTCGTGATGACCGAGCACTTTCCAGCATAGACCTAGAGATCGTCGGTGTCGGTGTTGGAGATGGCCTCGAACATGGCCGAGACATTGTGGCTACTCATGGGAACACGGTGGCCAGTGCGGCTAATGAAGCTGAGTTGCACGCCTGTTGCGGGGTCGAGGGCCGCAAACACCTGCTCGTGTCCCTCGTGGTCCACCACAATGTCGGTGAGTCGTGGGATTCCGGCGTGGTCAAGTGCGTCACGGGTGACGCCAGCATTGAAGACTTCAATGGCGATGTGTTGCACACCCGAGCCATGTTCGGAGAGTCGTCGATGAACCGCAGGATTGTGGTTGGGGCCAACAAGCACAACGGTGACTCCGCCGGCAACTGCGTTCACCACTGCAGTGTCGTCGGTAAGTGAGGTGCGAAAGCCCAGTTCGGAAAAGAAAGTGCGAGCAGCATCGATGTCGGCAACAGCAACCACAACATGGTCAATACGAACAGCGACTGTGTCTAATTGGCTGCGTGTGTGTTCGCCGGCATCTTTCGTTGGTGTTGGTTCTGTGCGGCTTTCGGCAGCTTCAATGCGATGTGTTTCTGACAACAGGGTTCGAAAAAGTTGTTCCGCGAAGTCGGCATCGACACCAGCGTCAATTGCCCACTGGCGTCGAGATAACAACACATCCCGCACGCGATCGGGCTGAATGACGGCATCTCCTGAATGGCCCTTTGTTTCGGCAACTTCTCGAACAATGTTGATTCGCTGCGCAAGAACGCGAACAAGTTCTGCATCAAGCTGGTCGATTCGCGCGCGAAGTTCAGACAGATCGGCCATGGCTAGTCGCGAGTTCTCATCAGTTGTTCAACATGCTTGGCCAACACATCAATTTCAATATTGACTGCATCACCAATTGATCGATGGCCAAGAGTGGTGACCTCTGCAGTGTGTGGAATGACTGCAACTTCAAATGTGTCGTCGGTGAGATTGAAGACTGTGAGGCTGATGCCGTCCACTGTGCAGCTGCCTTTTTCGACCACGTATTTCATTAACTCCCGAGGAATTCGCACCATAAGGTTGGGGACGGGGGACACGATGGTTCCCACGGCATCCACGTGACCCAACACGATGTGGCCGCCGAATCGGCCATTGGCCTGCATGGGGCGTTCGAGATTGACAGGGTCACCGGGACTCAGTGCGCCAAGGTTCGTGCGCGAATATGTCTCGTCGGACACATCGGCCACCCACCAGTTGGGCCCTTTCTCCACAACGGTGAGACAGCAGCCATTCACGGCAATAGAAGCGCCTATCCCCGAATCTTCTAAGACGGTGGTAGCGGAAATGGTCAGTTTGGCGCCGTCTCGGGCTGCCACTGTCCCTTTTTCTTCAACAATTCCGGTGAACACCCTCAGGAGACTAATGGTCAGATGGGGTTGTAGGCGTGGGGGAATGGCTCATAGCCTTGAAGGGTCCCCGTGGGCTCCGGCGCGCGGTCGATGTTTTTCCCAAAGGTTGGGACAAACGCCCTCTCTACATAGAAGGAAAGAGGCCCTCAATGTCGAAGAACGACACCATTGCAACGTACCGTCAGCACGGCACCGACACAGGTTCGCCCGATGTGCAAATTGCGCTCCTCACAGACCGCATTAATCACCTCACCGCACACCTGCAGACACACCCAAAAGATCACCACAGCCGTCGTGGCTTGTTGATGCTGGTGGGTCGTCGTCGTCGCATGCTCGACTACGTCCGCGACCGCGACATCACTCGCTACCGCGAACTCATTGCAAAACTCGGCCTTCGCCGTTAAATCACTTTTCCACCGACCTCAGATTTTGTTGTCGGTTGTCAGTCGAGAATTCCGCGCCCCATTTCGAATCGGTGCGGTGTTGACGACTGGGAACCGGCCCATGTTGGTGGAGAAACTCAACAACATAAAAGGGAGTTCCCATGGCTGACGCTATTCGCGTATCCGCACCCGTGTCGGGTTCAGACAAGACCATCACGTTCGAGACCGGAAAGCTTGCGACCCAATCGCAAGGTGCCGTCATCGCAACAATTGGTGGCACCACCGTCCTTGCAACTGCAAACGCCGCCCGTGGCGTGCGCGATGGCATCGACTTTTTCCCACTCACCGTCGACGTCGAAGAGCGTGCGTATGCGGCAGGAAAAATTCCAGGCGCATTCTTCCGCCGTGAAGGTCGTCCATCAGAGCAGGCAATTCTCACCTGTCGTTTGATCGACCGTCCACTTCGTCCTGCATTCCCAGACGGATACCGCAACGAGACACAAGTTGTCATCACCGTTGTTGGTGTCGATATGGAAAACCCACATGACGTCATCGCAATCAACGCATCATCTGCTGCATTGATGGTCAGCGGTATTCCATTCGAAGGCCCCATCGGCGCTGTTCGCATGGCGTTCTCACAAGAAGGTGAATGGGTTCCTCATCCAACATATGCAGAAGGAAACAACGGAACGTTTGAAATCGTTGTTGCCGGTCGCGAGCTCGACAACGGAGACGTCGCCATCATGATGGTGGAAGCAGGCGGAACCGAAAAAGCATTCGAGTTCTACGCAGACGGTGCACCAAAGGTGTCCGAGCAAGTCATTGCTGACGGTCTTGAAGCATCGAAGCAATGGATCAAAGAGTCCATTGGATTGCAGCGTCAACTTGTTGCCAGCATCATCGCAACACGCGGACCAATTACTCCACTTGAGTACACACCAGTTCTCGACTACACCGACGAAATCTTCGCCGCAGTCGAAAAGGTTGCAACGTCAAAGTTGGCAACAGCAATCACCATCGCATTGAAGGCAGATCGCAATGCCGCAACAGATGCAGCTGCTGCAGAAACTGTTGCCGAATTGTGTGGCGAAGGCTCAGCTTTTGCCGGTCAAGAAAAGGCCGTGAAAGAAGCTGTCCGCAGTCTCACCAAGAAGCTCGTTCGTAAGCGCGTTGTTGAAGAGGGCATCCGTATTGACGGTCGTGGTCCGCGCGACTTGCGTCCACTGTCAAGTGAAGTGGGCATCTTGCCTGCAGCGCATGGCACCGGTTTGTTCCAGCGTGGAGAAACACAAGTTCTCAACGTGTGCACACTCGCCATGCCTCGCATGAACCAAATGTTGGACACACTGGGTCCAGACAATGAGAAGCGTTACATCCACCACTACAACATGGCTCCATGGGCAAATGGTGAAACAGGTCGCGTTGGTTCGCCGAAGCGTCGCGAAATCGGACACGGTGCACTCGCAGAGCGCGCACTACTTCCAGTTATCCCAAGCCAGGACGAGTTTGCGTATGCAATTCGTTTGGTGTCTGAAGTGTTGTCATCAAATGGCTCCACCTCAATGGCATCCGTGTGTTCATCAAGCTTGTCGTTGATGGATGCTGGTGTGCCCATCAAGGCGCCCGTGTCTGGTATCGCCATGGGTCTCATCTATGCAGAGGGCAAGTACCTTGCTCTCACCGACATTCTCGGTGCAGAAGACGCATTCGGTGACATGGACTTCAAGGTTGCTGGTACAGCAGACGCCGTGACCGCATTGCAATTGGATACAAAGATCGACGGTATTCCAGCCGACGTTCTTGCGTCCGCATTGCAGCAGGCACGCGATGCACGTATGGCAATCCTCGAGTCAATGAACTCGGCAATTGCTGCACCACGCGCGGAAGTTGGTGCAACCGCACCAAAGATTGTCTCGTTCAACATTCCAATGGACAAGATTGGCGAAGTCATCGGACCAAAGGGCAAGGTCATCAACACCATTCAGCAAGAGACTGGTGCAGACATTGCAGTAGACGACGACGGCGCAGTCGGAATTGTCACCATTGGTTCACCAGACAGCTTCCGTGTGGAAGAAGCACGCGATCGCATTCTCGCAATCGTTGATCCTCCAACAGCAGAACTCAACGCCATCTACAACGGTCGCGTAGTGAGCACCACCAAGTTCGGTGCGTTCGTCAACATCCTTCCCGGACGTGACGGCCTCGTGCACATCTCGAAGTTGGGTAACGGCCAGCGCGTCAACAACGTTGAAGACGTGTTGAACCTTGGCGATGAAATCCGCGTTCGCGTCGACGACATTGACGACAAGGGCAAGGTCAGCCTTACCCCAGTTGACGAAGACGGCAACGACATCCCAGGTGGTGGCGGAGGCGGTGGCGGCGAGCGCCGCGAGCGTCGTGACCGTGACGACCGTGGTGGTCGTGACCGTGGAGATCGTGGTGGTCGAGGTGGACGCGATCGTGATGATCGTGGACCACGTGAACCACGCGGTGACGCACCCAAAGAAGTGTCATTTGAAGACGAGTTTGAAAACGAACTTCGTTCCGAGCTTGGTGACCTTGGTCCCGATACTCGTAGCGACCGTAATCGTCGCCGTCGCTAACACACCTCAGCGACTACGGTGACTCCCATGATTCGTGTGGGAGTTGTTGGAGCCGCTGGAAAAATGGGATCAACGGTCTGTGACGCTGTCGCAGCCGCCGATGGACTACAACTTGCTGCCGCTGTCGACGTTGTCGGCGGCGGCGGTGTTGTTCATGGGCTCACAATTGCATCAGATTTGAAGGCGTTGGCTGACGCCCAGTGTGATGTGGTGGTTGACTTCACCGTTGCTGAGGCCGCACGAAAGACGTTGCCATGGCTGGCGTTGCACGGAATGCATGCGGTGGTGGGAACCACTGGTTTTTCAGACGAGGACATTTCATCGTTCGAAAAGGCATTCACAGGGAGTAACTGTTTAATTGCGGCCAACTTCGCAATTGGCGCGGTGTTGATGATGAAATTCGCAGAGCAAGCAGCGCCATATTTTGAAACTGCCGAAATTATCGAGTTCCATCACAATGCGAAGCAAGATGCGCCTAGTGGTACCGCAATGGCAACCGCACAACGCATGGCGGCTGCAAGTAGCGAATGGGCCGCAGACCCAACTAAGCACGAAGTGATTCCGGGCGCACGCGGTGGAGTGGGCCCTGGTGGAATTCATGTGCATAGCGTGCGCATGGTGGGAATGACTGCGTCACAAGAAGTCATTCTGGGAACGGCCGGTCAAACCTTGGTGATTCGCCACGACAGCAATGACCGTGTCAGTTTCATGCCCGGAGTTGTGTTGGCGTGTCAGCGCGTTGGTGGACTGTCGAATCGTCTCACCTTGGGAATTGATTCGTTGCTGTAAACAAAACAGGCCCGCCTCGGACGTACCGAGACGGGCCTGTTGTAAAAGCGAACTACTTCAATGCGTTAATTGCTGCGTCGTAGTTGGGCTCGTTGGCAATGTCTGACACCAATTCGGTGTGGAGAACATTTCCCTTCTCATCGGCAACAACCACTGCGCGTGCGAGCAAACCGTTGAATGCGCCTTCGTTGAGAAGCACGCCGAACGCGTTTCCGAATCCACCGCGGAAGCCAGATGCGTTCTGAACGTTGTTGAGACCTTCAGAACCACAGAAGCGACCTTGTGCGAATGGCAGGTCGTTGGACACGCAGTACACAACAGTGTTGTCAAGCGACGATGCAATTTCATTAAATCGACGAACGCTCTGAGCACATGTTGGTGTGTCCACGCTGGGGAAAATGTTGAAAATCACACGCTTTCCTGCAACGTCACCATTGCTGAAATCTTGCAGGTTTGCTGCGGTGAGTGTGAATGAGGGGAGCGATGCACCTGGAGCAGGAAGATCGCCGACTGTGTTGACGGGGGTGCCGCCGAATGATGTCTGTGCCATGACCGAGAGCCTACGGCGACAATGGGCTCACGCTTCGGGTGCGCCAGGAGACTTTCGACGTGAGGTTTGGATGAAGGAGATGGCGAACAAGGCGCCAACGATCCACCATTGGTATTGGTCAATCCAGTCAATGAATGAGCGAATCTGGTCTTCAAACGCTTTTCCTCCGTACCACAGCACGATGAGGCGGAAAATGATGCCAGCAGTGATGGATGTGAAGAAGGTACGTGGAGCCATCTTTAGGTGGCCCACCAGCAAGCACACAATGTTGGAACCGGGCATAAAGAAAACCGCCACCCAGCCGGCGCGAACTGTGGCGGCTTCGGTCCATTTGTAGATGCGGGGCATCTCGCCCACTTGAGATTCAGTCCACCGAAGCGCTCGTTCACCAAAGAGTCGGCCAACGTAATACAGCGCAGTCGCAGCGATGAGGAGACGAACAAAGCCAATTGCAAAGAATGGAAAAGCGTCAATGTAGGGAACCGAACCAAACAAGTTTCGATTACGAGAGCTGAGCGCAAGGACGAGATTTGGGTGATCGTCCAGCAGGGCGGGGCCAATATTTGTGCCAATTGTGCCGATGGCGAACAGAAATGATGTGAACACCACGAGCAACTTGCGCATTTCATGAACGGTATCGGTTTCAGCCTTTCCTGCCACGGCACGACCTTGCTACGGTTTCTGCATCACGGTGAGTAATTGCCACACACAAGGGGGGCCACATGAAGGGCTTAATGCAGCCAACTCAGTTGACAATCAACTATCTCTTTGATCGAGCCGAGAAGTATCACCCAGAGAAAAGCATCATTACGGCAACTGCCACTGGTGTTGAACGCACCACCTATGGCGTATGGGCAGACCGTACGCGTCGTCTGGCCACCGTGTTCGACCAATTAGGAATTTCCAAGCATGGCCGTGTTGCAACCTTCGCATGGAACACTCAACGACACCTCGAGTTGTATTTTGCTGCGCCTTGCAGTGGTCGAGTTGCACACACACTGAACATCCGTTTGTTCCCTGAACAATTGACCTACATCGTGAATCACGCGGAAGACGAAGTGATTTTCATTGACACTTCTATCTATCCGCTTATTCAGCCCCTGCTCAGCACATTCACCACCGTGAAGCATCTGGTGTTTATGAATGATGGAAAGGGTGAAGTTCCCACATCGGTCCCTGGCTACACAGTGCACGAGTATGAGGCGTTACTAGCGAATGCTGCACCTGCGCAGTGGCCCACAGATATTGATGAAAATCAAGCAGCAAGCATGTGTTACACCTCGGGTACAACAGGCAACCCCAAGGGTGTGGTGTACAGCCACCGCAGCACCTACCTGCACACCATGGGAACAATGATTGCCGACTCAGTTGGTGTGTGCGAATCAGACATCATCTTGCCAGTGGTGCCAATGTTTCATGCCAATACCTGGGGTCTTGCACATGCTGGTGTTGCAACAGGCGCAGACCTAGTGATGCCAGGGCCTGACCTGTCTGGTCCGGCAGTGGCAAAACTGATCGTGGACGAGAAAGTCACCGTTGCGGCTGGTGTTCCAACAATTTGGATGGCAGTGCTGCCCGAGTTGAAGGGCAAAGACACATCTGCTTTGCGGTGCATCCCATGTGGAGGCTCAGCAGTTCCTAAAGCGCTCAGCGAGGCGTATCGCGCGCAAACTGGTCTTCCCATTTTGCAGGCATGGGGTATGACAGAAACAAGCCCAATTGCTGCGGTGTGCACGTTGTCGAAAGCTGATCGCTTGCTGTCCGACGACGAACAAGCAGAACTGCGCACCACGGTGGGCCAGATTGCATTTGGTGTCGAGATGCGCGTGGTGGAACCAGGTACCACGACTCCGTTGCCGTGGGACGGCGAATCAAGTGGCGAACTGCAGTGTGCTGGCCCTTGGATTGCGGCCAACTATTACAACGACCCACGTTCAGGTGAAAGTTTCACTGCCGATGGTTGGTTACGTACAGGCGACGTTGCTGTAGTTGATGAAAAGGGCCGCATTCGACTTGTTGACCGCACCAAAGACCTCATTAAGTCGGGTGGCGAATGGATTTCATCTGTCGACGTTGAAAATGAACTGATGTCTCATCCAAAAATTGCGGAGGCAGCAGTGATTGGTGTGCCGCATCCGAAGTGGAGCGAACGCCCACTTGCATGCGTTGTGGTGAAGCCAGGAGAAACTCTGACACGTGACGAAGTGATTGAGCATCTCATTCCTCGTCTTTCAAAGTGGCAGTTGCCCGACGATGTGGTGTTCATTCCAGAAGTGCCAAAGACATCAGTGGGTAAGTTCTCAAAGAAGACATTGCGCGAACAGTTCGCAGATTTTGTTCTTCCCGACGCTTAGTCGGTAGAGCTTTGGCGCTCTCGCCGAGCCTGAATGAACAGCGTCGCGAATGCTGCGGCGCAGAGTGCAAGAAGGACCAATGATTGCATTGCCAGCGACTGCACCACGTGGCGAACAATGGTGGCGGCGACATCGGCGTACCGATCCGATGAAATCGATTCGGCAATTGAACCTGCGATTCGTGTTGCGGCGAAGACGAGTAAGGCCGCTGCAGTCACTGAGCCAACAAGAGCGTGCGGTCGCCGTTGTCCTATTTGCTGGCCAAAATACGCCACAACCAGCAAGGCAATCGTGATGAACGGAAATACCCAGCGCAGTTTCTGCACAAGAGATGTGGCATCCCGGGCGGCCTGAAGTGATTCGCCGCGCAGCAGATCAAATTCCGTCGCAGGGGCGTTCTGTGGCAACAATCGACTTAGTTGAGGAAAGTCGGCGCGTAGTTCATCAAGCACTGACTGCACAAGAGGCTGTAGGTCAATGCTTTGAGCCTGTAGTTGTGTGATGGGGGTATCTGATGTGAGTTGTTCAATGAGTGGCTCATGAACTTTGCGTATCGCATCGGACCAAAATTCACCGAACGAATCAGACGCAACAATTTGAGCTGCCAATTTTTCTAACGGTGAATTCACAAATGCAGGCAACGGAATGTTCGATGTCAATGAGTCCACAAGAGTTGCCGCAATTTCCTCTTGTACAACAGGCTCTGTAATGACGGTGTTTGCTGTGGTGACGAAGGTGTCGGTAGAAAATATTTGTGAGTATCCCCACTGTGTAATCAAGGTGGCAAAGAGAAAGAATGCGGCGAGTCCGACGCACACCCGTGAGGTGACTTTTCGCCACATTGCTACAAGCGACCAGAAGCAATGATGCGTTGCAGAAACTGCTGTGCACGCTCTGATTGAGGGTTCACTAAGACCTGAGATGGTGGGCCTTGTTCCACAATTCGGCCGCCATCAAGTACGCACACCACATCGCTGGAATCGCGAGCGAAACCCATTTCATGTGTTGCAAGAATGATGGTCATGCCCGACGCTTTCAATTCACGAACCACGTCGAGCACTTCGCCCACTAATTCTGGATCGAGTGAACTGGTGATCTCATCAAGCAAAAGAACTTCAGGCTCGACGGCAAGTGCGCGCACGATTGCAACTCGTTGTTGTTGTCCGCCTGATAACTGGTCTGGGTATGAGCGTGCTTTGTCGGCAAGTCCAAAACGTTCCAACAACTCCAACGCTTTCACACGAGCGTCTGCCTGAGATACCCCGCGTGTGCGGGTAGGGGACAAGATGATGTTCTCCATCACTGACATGTGTGGGAACAAGTTGAAGCTTTGAAACACCATGCCCACTCTTTGGCGAATGGGGTTTGCATCACGGCCAGGCAGTGAGATGTCGTCTCCATCCAACAGAATTTCGCCATCGTCAATAGGTTCAAGAAGGTTGAGGCAACGCAACAAGGTGCTTTTTCCTGATCCACTCGGACCAATGAGCGTGACAACGCTTCCTTCGGCAATATCTAATGACACTCCGTCTAAAACGGTGTGACTTCCATACGTCTTGACCAGATTGCGAATTGACAGTTTCATGAGCGCACCTTCGTTCCAGTGGTGCGGCATCGTTCACGTTCAATCAGATAATCGGTGGCACGCGTGAGGGGAATGGTGATGCACAGGAAGATCACCGCGGCTGCAATGTACGGAGTGAAATTTGCGAACTTCGACTTGTCAACGCCGGCACGACGCAGAATTTCAATTGGTCCAATCAAGCTGACAAGTGCCACATCTTTTTGCAGTGAGACCATGTCGTTCATAAGTGGTGGAATAACGCGGCGAATAGCTTGAGGGATAACCACATGGCGCATGGTCTGCCAATGTGAGAGGCCTAACGAGCGTGCTGCGGCGCGTTGAGATTCGTGCACGCTCTCGATGCCCGCGCGAAATACTTCGGCGACATATGCAGAGTAGGTGAGGACGAGTGCCACCGATCCCCAAATGAGTGGGTTATTCCATGGGCGCGCAATGCCCAATCCGGGAACGCCAAAGCCAATGAGATAAATCCACAAAATAACGGGGACACCACGCATGATGTCGGTGAATGCAATGGTGAAGACGCGCACCGGAAACAGTGCAGGTGAGCGCGAGTTGCGAGCCATTGCAACAAGCAACGCCAGCAACAAAATGGCCGGTGCGCTCCATAAGAAAATCTTGACATCAAGAACAAATGCGTCGAGAAGTCGCGGAAAAGAATCTCGGAAGACTTCGCCGTTGAAAAACGAAGTGCGTACTCGTTCCCATCTCGGCATTTTTGGGATGAAAACAACGAGAGCGGTCACCACGGCCAGCGAACTGACCGTGGCGACCGCAATGCTGCGTCGTTTTTGAGTTCTTTCGTATGCGGCGCGACGAGTAGTGGTGGAAACCATGATGTCGTCGTCCGCTACAAAGATTTATTTGATGACGGGAATATTGGTGCTTGTTGACAACCACTGAGCGGTGATGGATGCAAGTGATCCATTTTCCTTCAATGTTGCCAATGCGAGGTTCACACACTCAGCGAGTGCATTGTCTTTGTCGAAGACCAAACCGAACTCGTCAGCGGCTACGCCTTCTTGCACGGGGAACTGGCCAAGAACGCTGGAGCCTTCAATTTCCACTGCCGACACGTACAACGCGGTGGGCAAGTCGAAGACGGCTGCATCGATTTGGTTCGCTTCAAGAGCTGCCTTTGCGCCGGCATTGTCGTCGTATGCAAGTGGCTCTGAGTCTGGCTGAATCACGTTGGTGATGTAGTCAAGGCTGGTTGTTCCTGCTTGTGCACCCAACTTCAATTTCTTGAGATCCGCGAGCGTGGTTGCACCCTTTGCGGCTGAGCTATCCAATCCGACAATCGCTTGGTTGGTGGTGAAGTAGCTGTCGCTGAAGGTCACAGTTTGCTTGCGCTCTTCAGTGATGGAGTACTGCTGCAAGTTGAAGTCAAAGTTCTTTGCACCTGGCTGAATTGCTTCGTCGAATGTTGTACGAACCCACTTCACTGCGCTGTCTTCGAAGCCGAGTTCAGCGGCTACTGCGTATGCAACAGCTGCCTCAAAGCCTTCCTTTGACTCTGGCTTGTCGTCGATAACCCATGGGTAGTACGCAGGGTCGCCAGTTCCGACAGTGAGTGTTCCTTCTGTCAATGTCTTGCCAGCTGCGCATTCGGCTGCGTTGGCAAATTCGGTATCGCCAGAAGCGGTGTCTGATGAGTCGCTTCCACCGCATGCCGCGAGTAGCAGCGATCCGGTGACAGCAAAGGTGAGCGCGAGTTTGCGCATGGGTTGGTCCTTTCAGAGGAAATAGGGCACTCGGATACTAATGGAGTCAATTCCTGACCCCAAAAGTCAACTTTTTGATTTCTTGTCAAGGACAGGCGGCCATCTGGGCACATAGAGTGATGGGCGTCACACCAATTGGGGGGATATATGAGCCTGGACGAAAAGAGCAACTCAGAACTCATCGGTCGCGATGAGCTGAACGACATCGAGGCCATTTTGGCGATTACTAATACCGATGTTGACGAAGTGGAGCACATTGTCAAGAACAATGCCGACAGCATCTTCACGTGGGACTACACCTTGGCACGACCTGCACTGCGCAAGTTGTACGAGAAGGCAAAGACGGGGCAGTGGAATGGCACGTCCGATCTTGATTGGAACACCAATGTTGACATTGAGAAGTCCATTTTTGAAGACAGCCAAATTTTGGGCACTGGCATGGAGCAAGCGCTGTATGCCGACACATCACTTGGTAAGTGGGGCGACAAAGAGTGGCTGGAGTTCGGTATTGAAGGTCGCCGTTGGCAACTCAGTCAGTTCTTGCATGGCGAGCAAGGTGCACTCATTTGTACAGCCAAGATCACGGAAACAGTTCCGTGGTACGACGCCAAGCTGTACGCAAGCACCCAGGTGGTAGACGAAGCGCGACACGTCGAAGTGTTCGCTCGTTATCTCAACGAAAAGATGGGTGGTGGCTATCAGGTCAATACCCACCTACGTCTTTTGTTGGACGACATCATCAATGACAGCCGATGGGACATGACGTATCTGGGAATGCAGATCATGATTGAAGGCTTGGCGCTTGCTGCGTTTGGCTTCTTGCATGCAACCACAAACGAACCGCTGTTAAAGAAATTGCTGCGTTATGTCATGAGTGATGAAGCACGTCACGTGGCATTTGGTGTACTCAGTTTGCAAGAGGTGTACGCCGAAATGTCCGACAAAGAAATGAAGGACCGCCAAGAATTTGCATACGAAGCAAGTGTCCGCATGCGTGACCGCTTCCTACAGCAAGAGGTGTGGGATCGTATGGGTGTTAATACCAAGGAGATTGCTCCCATGATGTTGCAGGACCCATCGCGTCAGCTTTTCCAACAGATGTTGTTCTCAAAGATTGTTCCCAACTGCAAGAAGCTGGGACTGCTCGACAGAAACGACAAGTGGCTACGCCATAAGTTCGAAGAAATGGGCGTCATCCAATTCGAGGACTGGCAAGACACCGGCGAAGAATTCACGGAATTCGAGTTAGGTAAAGAGATGCCAGCACTCGGCCAGAACTGATTGCCTAACGGTCTCGCACGGAGCCCGTTCCCCAATTTGGGGGCGCGCTCTTTGGCTGTCATGGGTCATAATTGAGCCATGACCCTTTTTGGACAAGTGCTCACGGCAATGATTACGCCGTTTGACGCCAACGGTGCGTTGAACATCAATGAAGCGGTGCGCCTTGCCAAATGGCTACAAGACAACGGCAACGACGGCCTTGTTGTGTCCGGAACCACGGGCGAGTCGTCCACGTTGACTGATCCCGAGAAGTTGGAATTGTGGGAAGCAATTATTGGTGCTGTCACCATTCCTGTTATCGCAGGTTCTGGTTCGAATGACACTGCGCACTCTGTGCATCTCACAAAAGAAGTGTCAAAGATGGGTGCCGCAGGAATTCTGGCTGTTGGACCGTATTACAACCGCCCGCCACAATCAGGAATGGAAGCGCACATCACGGCAATGGCGAACGCCACCACATTGCCAGTAGTTGTGTATGACATCCCCGTGCGCACTGGTCGCAAGATCAACACCGACACTCTCATTCGGTTGGCGAACAACGTTTCAAACATTAAGGCGTTAAAGGACGCTGCCGGCAACCCTGCTGAAACTGCAAATGTCATGGCGCATGTGCCAAGTGATTTTGAATTGTTCTCAGGTGATGATGGCCTCACTCTTGCGTTCCTTGCGTACGGTGGAGTTGGCGTGATTGGTGTGGCAACACATTGGAGTGCACCAGAGCATCAAAAGATGATTACGGCATTCAAAAACGGTGACATTCATACGGCGCGCACCATCAACAACATCTTGTTAGAGAGTTATGCATTTGAAACAGGTGACGCCAACCCCAATCCCATTCCGTCCAAAGTCATGATGAATACATTGGGTTTCTCGGTAGGGGAGTGTCGTTTGCCCATGGGCCCTCCGCCTGCAGGACTAGATGCTCGCGCACGCGAGGTATACGCCAATTTGGAAAAGGCTCGCGCAACGTTGCGCTGAATTCTTCATGGCTGCACCAATTCGTTTGTATTTCCTGGGTGGACTCGGGGAAATCGGCCGTAACTGCATGGTCTTAGAACAAGACCACAAGTTGTTACTGATTGATTGCGGCTTAATGTTTCCCGATGCCGACATGCATGGCATCGACTTGGTTCTTCCCGACTTCACATTTCTCATTGAGAATAAAGATCGCATCGTGGGATGTGTGGCAACTCATGGTCATGAAGACCACGTTGGTGGATTGCAGTTCCTGTTGCGTGAACTGGAATTTCCCATCTACGGGTCGGCCGTCACGTTGGGGTTGGCGCGTAATCGCATTGAAGAAGCAGGATTGTTGTCAAAGACAAGCCTCAATGTGGTGAACGACGGCGAACGAGTCACCATCGGGCCGTTTGACATTGAATTTCTCCCAGTCACGCACTCGGTGCCACATGCGCACGCCATCATCATTCACACACCGCAAGGAGTCATTGTTCACTCAGGTGATTTCAAACTAGATCTCACCCCAGTGGACAATCGCCGTACCGACTTGGCGCGTCTTGGTGAACTGGCATCAACGGTGGGTGTGCGGTTGCTTATGTGTGACAGTACGAATGCCGAAGAACACGGCCACGCGCCAAGCGAACGAAGTGTCGGTTCAGTGTTGCGTCAATTGTTTTGGGAGCATCGTGATCGCCGAATCATTACTGCGTCGTTCGCAAGTCATATTCACCGAGTGCAACAGGTGATTGAAGCGGCGCGCGATCATGGCCGCAAGGTGTGTCTGATGGGTCGCTCAATGCAGAACAACATCGCACTTGCGATTGATCTGAAACTCATTGACGTTCCGGCAAGCACATTTATCGACGTTGAAAAGATTCACGACTATGCACCGCAAGATGTGTGCATTATCTCCACTGGTTCACAAGGTGAGCCAATGTCTGCATTGTCATTGTTGGCGCGCGGCGAAAGCAAGTGGTTCACAGTGGGCGAGAACGACACAATTATCTTGTCAAGCCATGCCATCCCCGGTAACGAGGGAAATGTAAATCGAGTGATCGATGGCCTCATGCGTGCAGGAGCAAAAGTGGTGCACAGTGGCATCGCTGATGTGCATGCAACTGGTCACGCACAAGCCGACGAACTGAAGACGTATCACTCCATCGTGAAGCCCGAATGGTTCGTTCCCGTCCATGGCGAATACCGACACATGCGTGCACACGCAGAACTTGCAATTGTTATGGGTGCTGATCCCAACAAAGTGCTGCAAGTCAGCGATGGTGCCGTACTGGAATTGTCAGACAACGGTCTTGAAGTGGTCGATAGCGTTCCTGCCAATTACTTGTATGTCGACGGAATCGTGGGCGACGTTGGTCAAGGTGTGTTACGTGACCGTCGTGTCTTGGCTGAAGAAGGTGTTGTCGTCATTGTTGCCACAGTTGATGTGCAAAGCCATCGGGTCATCACTGGTCCAGAAATCATCACGCGTGGTTGGGTGTATGCACCTGAGGCAGATGATTTGTTGGACGAGGCCGAGGCACACGTTGAGAAGGCTCTAGTGGCAGCCGTGAACGATGGTGTTGTCGATATCGATGCACTCGAGCGCGAAGTACGGCGAGCTGCCGGCAAGTTTGTGAACGAGCGAACCAAGCGCCGTCCCATGATTGTGCCGGTGGTGATGACCACTTAATTGGTCTTAATTGGTCGGAAACCCAAGCCTGGCGGGGGTATCCCGAACCCGCTCCCACCCTAGGAGTACCGTTTGGGTCATGTCTGGCAAGGGTTCTCGTACGTCATCTGGCGGCTCACAGGGGTCAAAAGGGTCTCGTGGCGGGGTGAAGACTCCCCCCAAGGGAAATAAGCGCCCTGCAACGAAGGCTGAGTCGGCTGGCGAGTCCGCACGCGAAGTGGTCCGCGGTCGCGAGGTGGAATTCTGGGGCATCGGGCTCATTAGTACCGGCATCGTGCTGGTGCTGTCCATGTACTTGCATATGGCGGGTCCGTTGGGCAACGGCATTGACACCATGTTCGGCTGGCTCTTAGGTCTTGGCCGTTTCGCACTTCCCGTGGTGGTGGTCGGAATTGGTGTGGCCATGGTGAGACGCCGCAGTGTTGAACACCGAGTACGTCTCGCCATTGGTTGGAGCGTTGTTGTGCTTGCCATTTTGGGGCTTCTTCACATCATGAACGGCGCCAACAAGATCGTTGCCGATGTCGATGCAATGTCTCAGGCAGGTGGATGGTTTGGCGCAATCGTTGGTGAACCACTGCGATCCACGCTGAGCTGGGCTGGTGCTTTGGTTGTTCTGTTGGCAATTGGTTTGGCCGGTGCAATGTTGGTGACCGATACAACGGTTCCTGAATTAATTGCATTGGTTCGCCAATGGTCGCAACGTGCTGGTGAAAAAGCTGCATCTGCTGCTCGCACAGCAACTACCAACAGAGAACGTCCCAGCGCATACGACGATTTAGTAGAAGTTCCTGGCGAGGAAAATCGTCCACCATCGCGCACGCCAAAGCCATCTATCTACGACGCTGCCGACGACGAAGATCTTGCTCCCAAGCCAAAGCAAAAATCTGTGCGCCGTCCCAAGGTCACGCCCGGTGACCCGAAAACACCAGAGTTCGTGGGTAAACCAGGAATGAAATCTGGAGACGGGTCCAGTGATTCTTCTGAATCTGCAGTGTCGTCAACGCCAGGGTCATGGACACTGCCACCCACCGATGTGTTGGGTCTCACGGAAACGTTCCAAGTTGATAAAGCGCGTGTTGCTGAACGTGGTCGATTGTTAGAAGAGTCGCTTGCATCACACGGCGTTGAAACACGATTGGTTGGCATGACTGTTGGTCCCACCGTTACACGTTTTGAGCTAGAGCTGGGATCTGGTGTCAAGGTCGCAAAGGTGACAAGCCTCAACCGCGACATTGCGTATTCAATGGCCGCGACCGACGTGCGTATCTTGGCGCCAATTCCTGGCAAATCAGCTGTGGGTGTTGAAGTTCCCAACGAAACCCGTCAACTTGTATCGCTTGGTGACCTCATGGTGAGTGCTGAAGCACGCGCTGCAACACATCCACTTGATGTTGCTGTGGGTAAAGACATCGCGGGTCGAGCAGTGTTCGTTAACTTGGCCAGCACGCCACACATGCTTATCGCAGGTGCAACTGGAGCTGGTAAGTCAAGCGGCATCAACTCCATCCTGACCTCTCTATTGATGCGCAGCACTCCAGATCAGGTGCGACTCATCCTTATCGACCCCAAGCAAGTGGAAATGGGTCAGTACGCACGACTGCCGCACCTACTCACCGCACCAGTGACTAACCCGAAGAAAGCCGCTAACGCACTTGGTTGGGCCGTGAAAGAAATGGAACGTCGCTACGACTTGTTAGTTGAAGTGGGCTTCCGTGACATTGGTGGTTACAACGCAGCATTCGACAAGGGTGAAATTAATGACCCAAATGCTGAAGAGGGCACCAAGAAATACGAACGGTTGCCATTCATCGTGGTTGTGGTTGACGAATTAAACGACCTCATGATGGTTGCGGCCCGAGATGTTGAAGAGTGCATCACACGTATTGCGCAGAAGGCGCGTGCAGTTGGTATTCACCTCATCGTGGCCACACAGCGTCCGTCGGTCAACGTCATCACCGGTGTCATTAAGGCCAACATTCCGGCTCGAATGGCATTTGCTGTTAGCAGCCTCACCGATAGTCGAGTCATCTTGGATCAGCCGGGTGCTGAAAAGTTGGTGGGTAAAGGTGACATGTTGTTGATGCCTGGTAACACAAACGTTCCGCAACGTATTCAGGGATCGTGGGTGGACGAAGAAGAAGTGCGCAAAGTTGTTGCGCACTGGCGTCGTCAATCTCCAGAAGTTGTGTATGTGTCCGGAATTGAAGGCGAAGAGGGTGGCGGCTCATCTGCCAGCGGCAACGGTCCGTTGTTCGGTGGGTCGGGAAGCGAAGACGATCTCATTCGTCAGGCCATCGATGTTGTGGTGCGCTCGGGGCTCGGGTCCACCTCAATGTTGCAGCGCAAACTCAAGGTGGGCTTTGCTCGTGCTGGTCGAATCATGGATGAATTGGAAGAGCGTGGCATTGTGGGGCCTGCACAAGGATCAAAACCGCGCGAGGTTCTGATGACAGTTGAGGAACTCGACGCCCAAGGAGGCTGACATGACAACACCAGCATTCACACAGATCTGTGACGGATTGTTATTTCCTGAAGGGCCTGTGGCAATGCCGGATGGTTCGGTCATTCTCACGGAAATGTTTGGGTCACGCTTGACGCGTGTTGAGCCCGACGGAACAAAATCAACCGTTGCACACATTGAAGGTTTACCAAACGGACTTGCGTTAGGTCCAGACGGTTTTCTGTACCTGTGTAACAACGGTGGAGCATTCACTCCGTTAGAGGCAGGGGAGCTTATCTATCCAGGTGAGTTTGATCCCCAGAAGTACATCGGTGGCCGCATTCAGAAAGTGAACATCGCAACTGGTGAAGTAACAGACCTCTACACCCATTGTGGAGACATTGCATTGCGTGCACCAAACGACTTGGTGTTCGATGCGCATGGTGGGTTTTGGTTCACCGATCATGGAATTCGTCATCACCGCACCGCCGATCGCACGGGTATTTATTACGCAAAAGCAGATGGCTCATTCATTGAAGAAGTGGTGTTCCCAGTGGACTCGCCGAACGGTATTGGTTTATCGCCGGCTGGTGACCGCGTGTATTGGGCGGAAACTCACACGGGGCGCGTCTACCAGCGAGAAATTGTTGCGCCAGGCAAAGTTGCACCCATTGGCGCCGACCTACCCACCATGTTGTGCGGTCTACCGGGGTACCAATTATTTGATTCTCTAGCCGTGGATGGTGACGGAAACATTTGTGTGGCCACACTGGTGAATGGAGGTATCACCGTCATCAGTCCCGATGGAGCTGTTCATGACTTCATCCCTGTTGACGATCGCATCACCACAAACATCTGTTTTGGTGGTGCTGACTACCAGACGGCGTTCATTACGGCATCCAGCACGGGGCGCTTGCTAGCCATGCAGTGGCCATACAAAGGTCTGAAACTGCACTGCCACTAGGCTCGTCCCTATGGGGCAACGCTTTTATATCGAGACATTGGGATGCCCCAAGAACCAGGTGGACTCCGAGAAGATTGTCGGAACCCTGTTGGCCGATGGTTTGTCGCAGACCGACGACCCATCAAAGGCCGACCTTGTGGTGGTGAACACATGCGCGTTCATCGAAGAGGCACGCCAAGAAAGCATTGACACCATGCTGGCTCTTGATGACCAGCGCAAGAAGTCGTCGCGTCTTGTTGTCACCGGATGTATGGCTGAGCGGTACGGACAAGAACTTGCCGACGCGTTGCCAGAGGCTGACCAAGTCGCCGGATTTGGTGTCCCTATTCAGTTGGGGCGCAAGCCGATTGCCGTGACCGGTGCAGTCCCATCGTTCGACCTCTTGAATTTGCCGCGACCAAAGTCGGCTGCACCATGGGCCTATATCAAGATTGCTGAAGGGTGCGACCGCAACTGTGGGTTCTGTGCCATTCCGTCGTTCCGTGGTCCGCAACGTAGTCGAGATGTGGCGGCAATTCTGGATGAGGTCGACCAAGTTGATGTGCGTGAAGTGGTGTTGGTTGCGCAAGACCTCGCCAGCTACGGGAAAGACCGCCCGGAAGAGTTGGGTGCAGGATCAATTGTGCAGCTTGTTCGCGATGTGTCTGCAAAGGCCGACTGGGTTCGTCTGTTGTATTTGTATCCCAGTGATTTGTCGGACGAGTTGATTCACGCCATTCTCGATACGGGTGTTCCGTATTTCGATTTGTCATTGCAGCACGTGAGCAAAGAACATCTTCGTCGCATGCGTCGGTGGGGGGACAAAGATCGATTCCTCGAGCGAATTCACAAGATTCGTTCACTCTCGCCAGACGCGACATTCCGTAGCAACTTCATTGTTGGGTATCCAGGCGAAACTGAAGAGGACCACGATCAATTGCTTGATTTTGTTCGCGAAGCACAACTTGATTGGTGTGGATTTTTTACATTTAGTCCAGAAGAGGGAACACACGCATTGTCTCTTCCCGATCACGTTGATGTATCTCTCATGAATGAACGCATTGCAGAGTTACGCGAACTGCAAGACGCCATTACCGCCGAACGCCGTGACGCATTGTTAGGGGAAACCATTACTGTGCTCGTCGACGAACCAGGCATCGCACGATCAACACGGGAAGCACCAGAAATTGACGGTGTTGTGCAGGTGCCTGATTCACTTCACGTCGGCGAGTTCCACACTGTGCTAGTGGAACAAGTATTCGGCCCCGACCTCATTGCTGTACCTCTGCAAGGAACACATGGCAGTTGACGAATCTGCAATCGTGACATGGGCCAACATGGTCACGGTGGGACGAGTGTTGGCCTCGCCATTCCTCTTTGCAATGATTCCTGACGATCGTGTGGGGTCATGGGCCGCGCTGGCGGTGTGGATCATTCTGTGTAGTAGCGACGGATTCGATGGATTCTTGGCTCGACGTCATGGCATCACACGCAGTGGTGCATTCCTCGACCCATTGTCCGACAAAATTTTGGTACTCGGTGCCATGTTCACTTTGGTGAACCGTGGTGTGTTTTGGTTATTGCCAGTTGTCATTATTGCGACCCGTGAAATCATCGTCAGCCTGTATCGCGTCTTTGTCGGCTCAAAAGGTGTGTCAATGCCGGCAAGCAAGTTGGCCAAAGTGAAGACGTTTAGCCAACAGATGGCCGTTGGATTCGCATTGGCGCCCATCACCATTAACGATGCCACGTGGACATTTGTGGTGTTTCTGTGGATCGCAGTAGTTCTCACACTGCTTAGTGCTGCGCAATATGCGTGGCGTGCTGTGAAAGGGAAGTGATGTCACAGATCTACACAGGTGATGAAATTGCGTCCATTCAGCAGCGCACGCTTCGTACATTAACTTTGGGTCAAATAGTAGGTTCGGCAGCTCTTGCTGCGTCGGTCACAGTTGGTGCATTTGTCATTCAAGAAATCTTGGGTGAGAAAACTCCGTGGGGTGGGTTGGCCACAGCAACCACCACTATTGGAACTGCTGTCATGTCACAGGTGTTGTCTCGATACATGATGCGCAAAGGGCGTCGTCCTGGGTTACGCAATGGCTATGCGCTTGCAACAGTGGGTGCACTACTTGCAGCCGCCGGAGCGGAGACACAGAACCTGTTCTTGTTCATTGGCGGCTTGTTCTTATTTGGTAATGGCCAAGCAGCCAATCTGCTTGCGCGCTACACCGCCACCGACCTAGCGGTTCCAGAAGAGCGTGGTCGGGCTATGTCGCGCATTGTGTTTGCTTCAACATTTGGCGCCGTATTTGCGCCACTGCTGATTGGTCCTGCGCAGGCCGCAGGACAAAATTGGTTCGGATTGGATAAGTACACAGGGCCATGGTTGCTCTCTGCCACCGTTCTGTTTCTTGCATTCTGCAATATCACGTTGCAACTTCGGCCCGATCCGCTGGTTGTTGCGGGGGGCCTTCGTGAGAAGTCAGATGCAAAACTGCCAAGCATTCGTGAGGCGCTCACAGTGGTCACCAGTACATCTCGCGGACGTTTGGCATTGTCCAGCATGGTGATTTCGCAAGCTGCGATGGTTGCTGTCATGACAATGACTCCAGTGCATATGAAACTGCACGGTCACGAAAACATCAGCCAATTTGTTGTGTCATTGCACATTGCAGGAATGTATGCCTTCAGTCCGTTTGTTGGTAAGTACTCAGACCGTAAAGGAACGAATGCAGCAGTCATCATGGGGGCGGTCACGCTGGTGGCATCGCTTGTGATGTCAGGTCTTAGTGGTGAATCGGCACTCGTTTTGTTCCCTGCGTTGTGGCTGTTAGGTATTGGTTGGAACTTCGGTCTCATCGGCGGATCCGCAATGTTGATTGAATCTGTTCCTGTTGAAAAGCGTGTCACGGTGCAAGGATCGGCAGATCTCATGATGAGTTTTTGTGGCGGCATGGCTGGATTGTCATCAGGCTTCATTCGTCGAGCAGTGGGGTATCACGTTCTGTCTGCCGGCGCATTGGTTCTATGCGGAGCATTGCTTGCATACGCAGTGTTCGTGCAATCAAGTGACAGGGCGCGTCCAGCGGTAACAGCATGAAATGCAACGTGGTAGCGGTGGGAACCGAGCTTCTGCTCGGTCAAATTGTTGACACTAACTCGTCGTACATCGGTGAACAACTTGCAGCCGTTGGTATTGCTTCTCACCTTCAATTGAAAGTGGGAGACAACCTTGAGCGGGTGATGCAGGCTTTTCAGGTTGCTCTTGCAGATGCCGACGCAATCATTGTGTGTGGCGGTCTTGGTCCCACGCATGACGACTTAACTCGTGAAGCAATTGCCCAAGTCATGGGTGTTGAACTTCAACACGATGAAACCGTTGCGGCAGTCATTGAAGACATGTTTGCCAAGCGCCAACGCAGAATGGCAGCAAACAATCTGCGGCAAGCATTGGTGCCGGCTGGGGCCCAAGTCATTGAACAGACTCGCGGGACGGCGCCTGGGCTTATTTGTCCAGTGGGAGACAAAGTCATCTACGCCGTTCCTGGTGTTCCTCATGAGATGCACGACATGTTGCAACGTGCGGTCTTGCCAGATTTATTAGCTCGCAGTGGTGAACAATCGGTTATCGCAAGTCGAGTGCTGCGCACATGGGGTGAGTCTGAATCGGCACTCAATGAACGACTCGACACGATCATTGAAGAGCTTGATGGTGTCGGCAACCCCACACTTGCATTTCTTGCGAGTGGATGGGAGGGCATCAAGATTCGACTCACCGCAAAGGCTGCGTCACGCAGTGAAGCTGATGCGCTTCTGTCGGTGTGGGAGTCCAGAGTTCGTGCAGAAGTCAACGACATCGTGTTTGGGACAGATGGCGACACGATGGAATCGGTTGTCTTGCAGTTACTCCGCGACCGTGATGAAACATTGGCGGTTGCAGAATCGGTCACGGGAGGATTAATCGGTGGTCGCATCACAAACATTCCTGGTTCATCTGATGTGTTTCGTGGCGGTGTTATCAGTTACGCCAGTGATGTGAAGTTTGACGTTCTCGATGTGTCTGTTGGGCCAGTTGTCTCAGAATCTGCTGCGCGCGAAATGGCAGTAGGGGTTCGTCGTGTCATGAAGAGTGACGTCTCGTTGGCGGTCACAGGTGTGGCGGGTCCGGCTGAACAAGACGGTCAAGCCGTTGGCACATTGTGTATTGGTGTTGTTCTTTCAGACGGGTCCGTTCATTCCACCACCACGGTATTGCCAGGTGTTCGCGATCAAATGCGTCAGTTCAGCGTGATTACCGCTTTATCGTTCTTGCGAACATTGCTCCTTCAGAGTCCTCGGTAGAGTACTCACCATGCCTCCGTAGCTCAGTTGGATAGAGCATCGGACTTCTAATCCGCAGGTCGCATGTTCGAATCATGCCGGGGGCGCCATAGCTGATTCGTGGGATTGAAGCCGTTTCACCGTAGAATTGCAGGGATGGATTTTAAGAAGGGTGACATTGTCATCTACCCCCAGCACGGAGCCTGCAAGGTCATCGATCCGAAGAAAAAGCAGGACCCCTTCGGTACGGGGAAGAAAGAGGAATACCTCATCCTGGAAACCATCATCAACGAGATGACGCTTCGTGTCCCTATTGCAAAGTTGGACGAAGTCGGTGTTCGTCCGCCCGTGTCTCCCGACGAATTGGAAGACCTTGTGGCCGTGTTGTCAAAGGCCGACCCTCGCGTTCCCTCTAACTGGTCGCGTCGCTTTAAGAACCACCAAGAGAAACTGAAGAGCGGTGACGTGTATCAGGTTGCCGAAGTGGTTCGAAACCTTGCGGCGCGAAACCGTGACGCATCGTTGTCTGCTGCTGAGCGCACCATGTATGAGCGTGCGCGCACCAACCTCATTTCTGAAATTCAGCCAGCGCTCAAGGTCACCAAAGAAGAAGCAGAAGAGTTTCTCAATGCGGCTTTGGAAAAAGGTGTCTTGAAGCCGGCGAAGGTGGCAAAGAAGAAAGTAGAAGCCGAGAAGAAGGTTGTCGAAGACGACGACGCCGATCTCGACGACGACCTCTAGTCACATGGCGTCAGTGGGGTTTTGTGGCCTCGGTGTTATGGGTGCGCCAATGGCCGCACACTTGGCCTCGGCAGGTCACTCGGTCTCTGTCTACAACCGCACTGCATCACGTGCGTTGGAATGGGTAGCTCAACACGGGCATCAAGCATTTCCATCGCCCGCCGAAGTTGCAGCAGCAAGTGATGTTGTGTTCCTGTGTGTGGGCAATGATGACGACGTGCGCAATGTCGTGTTGGGCGATCACGGAATACTCGACGGTGCTCACGATGGATTAGTAGTTGTTGACCACACCACTACCTCTGCCACCCTTGCCAGAGATATGTATGAAAGTTGTGCCGCACACGGAGTGATCTTTATTGATGCGCCAGTCTCAGGCGGCCAAGCTGGTGCCGAGAACGGGTCTCTCACCGTCATGTGTGGATCTGTCGATGTTCAGCACTTCGAGCACGTGGCACCCATCATGAACGCATACGCGCGTGCAGTTACTCGCATGGGTGGAATTGGTGCAGGTCAACTCACAAAAATGGTGAATCAAATCTGTATTGCGGGTGTCCTACAAGGACTCTCTGAGGGATTGGCATTTGCCGAGAATGCCGGTCTCGACCCACATCGCGTCCTTGATGTCATCTCGCAAGGCGCTGCTAGTAGTTGGCAAATGATGAATCGTGGCCACACCATGGTGGATGACGAATTCGATTTCGGATTTGCGGTGGAGTGGATGGTGAAAGACCTGAAGTACGCCATGGAGGAAGCGCGGCGGAATGGCTCTCGCACACCCGTGGCTGACACTGTTCTTGGGTTTTACGAAGAACTTGTTGACAACGGCGACGGACGAAAAGACACCAGCAGTCTTATTCGTCGACTTCGTTAAGCCGCAGCTGTTACTTCGGCAAAAACATCCAACACCTTTTGCACTTGTTCATCGGTGATAACAAGCGGTGGGCAGAAGGCGATGACATCGTTAATGGCTCTCGCAATAACGCCCCGCGAGATCATTGTGTCGCGAATGGCCATTGCATCTTTGCCGACGGGAATATTGGCAGCCCAGATAGCACCAGCACCGCGATAGCCAGAAATGACCCCGTCGCTTGCCAGTGCTTGCAGGCCGCTCTCAATGAGCGCTCCCACGTGTGTGGCCCGAGAAAGAAGCTGTTCGCGTTCAATGATGTCTAGGTTGGTGAGGGCAGCAGCGCACACGGTGGGGTGACCCGAGTAGGTGTATCCCGTTCGTAAAAAGAACGATGGGTCGGCGCTCAGAGGCTCATGAACGCGTTCGCCCACCACAACACCGCCGAGCGGTTGGTACCCACTAGTGACACCCTTGGCGAATGTGATCATGTCGGGCACAACGTTGTAGTACTGGGCGCCAAACCAATGTCCAAGTCGGCCAAAGCCCGTGATGACTTCGTCAAAGATGAGGTATGCGCCATTGTCATCACACAGGCGTCGCAACTGGCTGAGATATTCCGTGGATGACGGCCACACTCCGCCTGCACCTTGCACTGGTTCGCTGATGATTGCTGCCAAACGGCCTTTGTTCGATTCCACAGCGAGCGCCATGTCTTCAATGTTGTCCGCATCAACTTGAATGACATCTTCCAGCAGGGTGCCATATCCCACTTTGTTCAGAGGTAAACCTTGAGCACTTGTGCCGCCGTAATTGGTGCCGTGATATCCGCGGTTGCGCGTGATGATGACAGTGCGTTCAGAGTGACCAGCCTGAATTTGTGCAACGCGTGCCAATTTCATTGCTGTGTCAATTGACTCCGAACCGCTTCCGCAGAAGAACACTCGCGAGTTCTGCACAGGGGAGAGGGAAGAAATTCGTTCTGCCAATTTTTCAGCAATGGGGTTTGTGAACGGATCAAATGTGGAATAGGCCTCGAGAGTGCTGATTTGTGCAGCCACTGCGTCTGCCATCTCGCGGCGACCATGGCCAATCTGTGAGTACCACAAGCTGCCAATTGCGTCGATGTATTCGTTTCCGTTGGTGTCCCACAGCAACGCCATGTCTCCACGCACCATGGAGATGAATGATTCCGCAGACGGTTTTGCAAAGGGATGAAGGTAGCGACCTGGCATGCCTCAACTGTACGCCACCGCCTTCACGGCTGTCAGTTAGATGCGTTCGATGATGGTGGCGGTTCCCATTCCGCCGCCGGTGCACATGGTGATCAGGCCTGTTGACTTGTCTTGGCGTTCAAGTTCATCAATGAGCGTGCCAATCAACATTGCACCAGTGGCACCAATGGGATGGCCAAGAGCCATGGCGCCGCCGTTCACATTTACTTTCGCCGGATCAACCCCTGTGTCTTTGAAGAACTTCAACACCACGGAGGCAAATGCCTCGTTTACTTCCAAAAGGTCGATGTCATTAAATGTCATGCCAGCTTTTTGCAGAACACGTTGGGCTGCTGGTCCAGGTGCAGTCAACATAATGACGGGCTCGGTGCCTGCGACGGCCGTCATAATGATGCGCGCACGGGGCTTGAGGCCGTGTGCTTTTGCGTACTCAGGTGATGTCACAAGAACTGCGCCTGCACCATCAACAACACCAGATGAGTTTCCGCCGTGATGCACATGATTAATGGCGCTGAGTTGTGGGTATGCCTTGAGTGCAGTCTCATCAATTGAAAGTCCATTCGGATCTTTCTTGTAAGCGCCCATCTGTTCAAAGCTGGGATTCAATTTCGCAAGGTCGGCCATTGTGGTTCCCGCACGAGGGTGTTCGTCGACAGCAAGTGCAAGAGTTCCATCGTCATGGAAGATGGGAATCAGTGAACGTTCAAATCGTCCTTCTGTGATTGCAATTGCTGCGCGTCGTTGGCTTTCCACCGCGAGTGCGTCGCAGTCCTCGCGTGTGAAGCCTTCAAGAGTGGCAATGAGGTCGGCAGAAATTCCTTGTGGCACCATGTCGAATTGCTCGCGAAGATGCGCGTTATTGGCTGTGAAACCATCCACGTGCATTGGTGAGGGGCGAGACATTGACTCAATGCCACCGGCGACCACCACATCTTGCATTCCGGACAAAACACCCATGGCTGCAAAGTTCACTGCCTGTTGGCCAGAGCCACAGAAGCGATTCAAGGTAACGCCGGGTGCGTCCAACGACCAGCCAGCATCAAGTGCAGCCATGCGGGCGATGTCCATGGAGTGGTCTCCGCTTCCTGCACCACAGCCCATGACCACATCGTCAACATCGCTGGTGTCTAGCCCAACGCGGTCGCGAAGGCCGTTCAACACCTGCGCCAGAATTCGTTGGGGATGCACGTTGTGAAGTGCACCATTGTCCTTGCCTTTGCCGCGCGGTGAGCGAACTGCGTCAATAATCCAGGCTTCGCGTTCCATGAGTGTCCTCCATGTTGATGCCCGGTAGCCGAGCGTTGTTGCATGTTGACTAGACCTTATGGCACGGTAGGTGGGGCAATTTCATTGGGGGAGCCATGGCAGATTTTCAGACTCTTGATGTTTCGGTCAATGGAGCCATTGGGCACATTGTGTTGAACCGACCAGACCGCCTGAATGCCTTATCGCGCCAGACATTGCAGGACTTAGCATCGGCGGCCAGATGGTGTGATGAGCAACGTGATCTGAAAGTGGTCGTGGTCAGTGGGCGTGGCCGAGCGTTCTCGGCTGGGTTTGATTTGAACGATTTCTCCTCGCCTGACCCGAACTATTCCACTCGCGATGTTGCAGACATTGGTCGCTTGATGGCCGAAGCGGTCACCAATATGAATGCGCTCACCATTGCTGCCATTCACGGACACTGCGTGGGCGGTGGTGTGGTGCTTGCAGCAAGTTGTGACCTTCGAATTGCTGCAACCACCGCGCGTTTTTCAATTCCTGAAGTAGACCTTGGTATTCCGCTTGCGTGGGGTGGTATTCCACGCCTTGTGCGCGAGATCGGTCCGGCGGCCACTAAAGAGTTAGTACTCACATGTAGACCCTTTGGTCCCGACGAAGCGAAATCGTTGGGCTTCTTGAACTCCATTGTTGATGAAAATCAGGTGATGGCAGCAGCAATGGAGTTGGCCGAATCTCTTGCAACAAAGCCCATGTATGCACTGCGCACCACTAAGCAACAAGTCAATGCGGTCACCGAAGAAATGGCAGGTACGGGGCGCAATGCTGCCGATGCCGATTCATTAGTCATTGCTGCACATGACCCAGAGAGCAAAGCTGCAAGCGCGCGTTATCTGGCGTCAAAGAACAAGAAGTAGGGAATCTGCAATGACAAAGGTTTTTGTGCACGGCAATCCGGAATCATCAGATATTTGGTCGCCACTTGTTGAACTATTGCATGAGCGGCGAATCAATGATGTTGTTCTGCTATCGCCACCTGGATTCGGTTCCCCAGTTCCACCAGGTTTCACATGCACACGGCGCGAATATGTGGAGTGGTTGGCAAGTGAATTAAAGGCCATTGGTGGCGACATTGATCTTGTGGGGCACGACTGGGGTGCGGGGCACGTGTTTGGAGTGTTGGCTGAGTACCCAGGAATCGTTCGCACGTGGGCCACTGACTGTATGGGGCTACTGCATCGCGACTATGTGTGGCACGAGGCTGCACAAGGATGGCAAACACCTGAGGTGGGCGAGCAAATGATGAAGGGCCTCGTGGACTTAGATGTTGATTCGTTTGTTGAAGTATTTGGTGCGCTGGGAATCAGTGAAGATGTCGCTCGAGCAATGAAGCCACATATCAACGACGCAATGGCTGACAGTGTGGTGCGTTTATATCGCAATGCGGCACAGCCCGCGATGCGTCATCTTGGTGACCGGTTCGTTGCACAGCGACCAAAACGCGGATTGGTCATTATCGCAGAGAACGATCACTACGCCGGTCCTCACGACACTCACGAGGAATTGGCATCTGCAGTTGGGGCAAAGGTTGCTCGATTAGACGGTTGCGGGCATTGGTGGATGATTGAGAAACCACAAGAAGCTGCACGAATGCTCGCTTCGCACTGGATTCGCTAACAGGTCTACTCGCCAACAAGAGACGTGACGATTGGTTCGAGTTCACTAGGGGTTGCGCCGTGCATGATGACGCCATCGCACCCAAGTGCAAACTGATTCTTGATCGCAGCAACGCATTGTTCGGGTGACCCTTGCGCAGATGGAGCCAACCATTCCTCGGGGATTAATGGTGCAACTCGTTCAAGATCTTCTGTGGTTCCCTTTGCGTCAAGTGCGCCTGGGAACGTGCGAACAAACTCATCTTCACGAAAACGTTTCAACACTGCTGGGTCCCACCGGTTGGTCTTCACCATAAGGTCGCCATACGCCTGAAGGCATGTTGCCAATCTGCCTACAGTTTTCTTGAGGCGAAGGTCGGGCGCAATGTGATCGCCAATTGTTGCGAAACATGACCACACCTTCACGCCATCTGGATCACGTCCCGCGCGCTCGGCAGATTGCTTCACGGTGCGAACAGCCCTCTGTGTGGTCTCATCGGTGAAGAACGTATGCAAGATGACATTGTCGTACGTACGTCCCGCCATCTCTAATGTCTTGTCTCCGAACACAGTGATGCTGAGTGGAATGTTCAATCGGAATGCTGGGTCAAGTCGAAGCACTGGGTAGGTGCCAGTGAGGTCTGCCCAGTTCATCACTGTTTCGCCATTCCAAAGTCGTCGCATGAGTACCGCGAACTCTTCCAGCGAAGTCGTGCTCGCCATTGGCATGCCATAGGCCTTGAACATGGCTTCAATTCCGCGCCCTAATCCCAAACTAAAGCGACCCTCGGACAGCAAGTGGAGCGTGCTCGCCCACGACGCGGTGACTAATGGGTGTCGTGTGGTGTGATTGGTGGCTGCAGTGATGATGTTGAGTGATTGAGTTGCTGCAACGGCCGCCCCAGTTAATGCCCCCGCTTCCTTAATGTTGAAGCGCTCGGAGATAAACGCAGTTCCTAGCCCCATTCGCTCGGCGTGAGCAAGTTCATCCAACATGTCGCGAGGTGATTGCGGTGCACCGGCAAGCGTGTAGAAACCCAGATTCGGATGTGCTGGTGTTCCGGTCATGATGTGACAGTACCTCGCATTGGTGCAACATGGCAGACTCA
>VFQT010001346.1_pt1 | contig 30079 bp, 24 predicted proteins | sample 3512381 | NCBI WGS metagenome assembly VFQT01 (sample SAMN10412376, study PRJNA504923) | tailings metagenome | isolation source: Relicate 2 Philex TSF3 active mining site | place: Philippines: Tuba, Benguet | collected 2017-08-29
GTTATCGATTACCACGAACAATACGGCATGGGCGAACTGCCGCCGGTCATCGACGTCGAGTCAACTGACGGGCAGTCGAAGGAAGTGATGATTCGCAATATCCGGGTGTGGATCGACCGTATCGAGTCGACCCTCGGCGTGCGTCCCATCATCTACTCCGGGCGGTATTTCTGGAACGACAACGTCGGGACCGACGAGTTCAATGACTACGGTCTTTGGCACCCCCAGTACACGACGGCGCCCTGTCCCAATATCGCGAGCGCCTGGTCGGATTGGCTTTTCTGGCAATATTCCTCGTCAGGTGATGTCGCTGGCATCGCCGGTGACACAGACATGAACAGGTTCAATGGAGACCGGGCGCGACTGCTTTCGCTCGTCGGGGACCCCCGATGTCGCGAGACTCCAGATATCGTCGCTTGCGACGGTGCGGGCATCAGGTCATGCAATGCCGACGGACGCCTCGAGACGACCGCGTGTCCGGTGGGCGCGCTCTGCACGACCGACTTTGGCTCGACGCCTCGTTGCATCGATGAGAGATGTCTTGCAGGGGGAGGACCTGATGCAGTGTTCTGTCGCGACGAGACGACACTTGTCACCTGTCGGGAGGGTGAATATCGCAGCGCTTCGTGTGACGCAGACGCGATATGTGGCGCGGGCCGCTGTGAGCCCCGACCGCCGGACATCGTCGAGCCCGAGCCCGAGCCGGTCGAGCCCGGGCCTCCAATCGCGGGGCCGGCCTACCGTGTCGTGAGGGGGCATGAGCATGTGCCCCAGACTGGCTGTCAGAGCGGGTGGACGACCCTCATTCCGGCTGCGTCCGGTCTTGCGTTTCTTTTCGAGCGAGCCTCGAGACGGAGGGGCGCGTGAGCACCGCGCATGGTCTCCGCGCAGCGCTCGACCTTGAGGCACTGAGGGGCTTCTGTATCGGGCAGAGCTGCCTTCTGCGAGTCAAGGTCATGAGCGATTTGCAGCTTGTGAACTCGCTATCGATATTGCCGAAATTGTCGGGCGTCGAATTGCAGCCAGCTTCAGTCGAAAAGCTCATGCCTGGCATGGCGGCGACAGGGGTGTCGAATTTCATCCCTCAAATCGCGGGTCAACACATCCTGGAAATCGAACTCGTCGCGAGCCTCGCGAACGGAGAGGTCTTGACCCTCCTCGCGGCGCCGCTGCACGTGAAGGTTGGTGCCGGTGCGCCAGCTGTCCAAATCGTCAATATCGATCAGAGTCAGGCCCGCGTCGTCGATAATTCGCGCTCGAATTTCGGAAATGCACCGACGGGCGGACTTCTTGGCGATGATTGGCAGGGACTCGAACTCTCCGTGCGTGAGGTTCGCGAGATTCCGGCGCCAAGGGTTTCGACCGTTTCTTTTTCTGTGCTGACGCCGCGCGCTCGCTACGAGGCCTCAAAGCGAGTCGCTCGCGGAGACCTCTCGACCGTGTTCGGGGCGACCTCTTCGCTCAGCGAAAATCTCGTCCTGAAAATCGTCGATGACCGGGCCGACAACGACCTCATGCTGAATGAGGCGCGGGCCCTCGACCTCCTCGCGGCGGGCGAGAGCAGCGCAAAGATCCACCTGCCGAAACTCCTCGACCGCTTCCGCACCGAGGACGGGCGGGTGGGACACGCCTTCGAGCGCCTCGACGGGCTCGATCTCCTCGAGGTGCGGAGACGCCTCCCAGAAGGTCTGCCGCCAAGGCATCTCGTGTGGGTGATGCGGCGTTCTTTCGCCGCGCTCGCCCATGCCCATTCGTGTGGGATTTTGCACGGAAACCTCGACCCCTCGCATATCCTCATCCGTCCTCATGACCACATGCTGTGGCTCGTCGACTGGTGCTACGCCATCATCAACCCGGCGCAGACGGGCGACCGCTTCAAGGCGCTCAACGAAGAGATGAGCCCGCCCGAGGTCGCTGAGAGGAAGGCGCCCCTCCCAGCGAGTGACCTCTACTCATTAGGCAAGGCGATGTTCTTCCTCGCGGGCGGGGACCCGAAAGAGAAGACGCTGCCTCCGATGGACCCGCGACTCGAGCGCTTCCTGCGCTTCATGGTCGTCGAGAGCCAGCGCGGGCGTGCCCAGGATGCGCTCGAACTCTATCACGAGGTGGACCGGATCCGGGGGCAGATCTGGGGCCCTCACACCTTCGTACCGCTCGATATTTGAGATATTTGAAAGCCGAACTTTTCAAGGGAGTCTGACATGGGTGGTGGACATTACAGCCTCGATATCGCGACCAACAACCGCGGCGCCTTCGCCTTTGATGGCTCCGCGCAGCCCGCCGTGCATACGGGCGTCCATCCAGCGCTGAACCCTTTCGGCAAGCGGCGCGAGGTCAACAACGAGACCCCCATCGTCGTGGCCCTCGATGTGACGCGGTCGCGCGGCGACGACACCAAGCTCATGTACGAAAAGCTGCCGATGCTCATGGGACAGCTCGAGCTGAAGGGGTATGTCGCGAATCCTGGCATCAGCTTCGCGGGCGTCGGAGACGCGAACGCCGACCGAGCGCCGCTGCAGGTCGGACAATTCGAGGCGGACAATCGGTTGGACCAGGTCCTCGAGCGCATCTGGATCGAGGGCGGCGGTGGCGGGACAGGGCAGGAGAGCTACGAGCTCGCCGCCTATTTCTACAGCCGGACGAATTGTGTTCGGCTTGCGAAGGGTATTGGCAAAAAGGGGTATTTCTTCTTCGTCGGTGACGAGGGGTTCTATCCGAAGGTCGACAAGAATCACGTCCGCCGCATCATCGGTGACGAGCTCGAGAGCGACCTCGATGCATCCGAGGCGTTCAAGCGCCTTCAGGAAAAGTTCCATACTTTCCTCATCTACCCGAGGAAGACCATGGACGAGCGCAAGGCGAATATCGACGCTGAAATTCGCGACCGCGTGACCCGCGCAGGCGGCATGTACGAGGGGGTCGATGTCCGCGCCTCATTGCTTTGGAACAACCGCAACGACCTCGACCTGCACGTCATGACGCCAGGTGGTTCCCACATCTACTACGGCGCCAAACGCGCACCCTGCGGAGGCTGGCTCGACGTCGACATGAACATCAGTGGCGACACGACGAAGCCCGTCGAGAACGTCCGCTGGGCGAAGGGGACCGCGCCCGCGGGGCGTTACAAGGTTTCGGTCGTCAATTTCCGATTCCACGAACCAGACCAGGCCCCGACCCCGTTCAAGGTCGAGCTCGAGGTCAATGGTGAGGTCCTTCACTACGAAGGGGTCATCGCGCCGAATCGCGAGACCGGCACGGCCTCGGAGATAATCGCGTTCGATTTCGATTTCGTGCCGGGCGCCAAGAAAGAGGAGAAGTCGGTCGACGTCTATGCGCAATATTCGGATGATGTCGTCCTCGGGCAGTGGGGGACGGTGATCCCGAGCGAGCACATCCTGAAGGTCGGCGATCCGAAATCGATTATCGACGTCCTCATGGGGGCTCTCGCCATCGCCGATGGCGCGGCCGACCTGAAGGAATTCATCGCGGATTTGCGCGAGCGCGGCCAATCCGAAGAGCGCATCGCCGATGTCGAGTCGGCGCTGATGGGCCTTGGAAAAGTCCGTGAAGTCGCACAGGCGACGGTCGCGGGCGAGGTGCCGAGCGCGCCCGAGGACGCTCCGAAACGGTCGAAGCGCCTCTGAGACGCGCCTCAGGGCATAGCGGGCGAGGTCTCGAGGGTCACTGGGATCCCCTCTATTTCAGTCGCTTCCAGGGGGAAGTAGGGCATTGGCTCCGAGAGTGCCATTGCGGCGCACTCTCCCGCGTTCATGGTGAACACCAGGTTGAACTCGAGCGCTTGGCCGACCTTCCAAGCCTGAGTCAGCTCCTGGCAAGTGTTTTCGGCCTGCACGTAGAGGACATCTCCGGGTTTGGCAGACTCCAACAGAGGACGCTTGCACGCGTCGTCCGAGAAGGTGGAGCCTTGCCCAAACGGCGGAACGAATTGTGTGTCGGTCCCGACACACACGAGACCGTCTTCGGTGGAGTAGGTGAGGCAGGACCCACCACTACCGAGTGTCAGGTACATGGTCTGGTAGAAGATGCCGCCTGAGAGCGGATGGCCTGCGCTGTCGACGGGGACATCGACCGTCACCTGGTCGCCGATGGTCGTTGCGCCCATGAGCGGGAAGGACTCGACCGGGATCGGGTCTCCGACTGTGTACAATTCGAAGATGCTCGCCGAGGCAACCGTCTGGACGCACGGGCCTCCCTCTGTGAGGCGCTGCCAGACGGGGGCCTCGGGCCTCAGGATGCCTGTCACCGTGGTCAGGCCAACGAAGGGGCGAGGAGGTGCGGGGGCCGGGTCGAAGTCGACCACGGTGGCATATTTCGGTAATTCGGCGCCTGCGCAGGTCCGGCCCTGCGATGGGGCATACGCGAGGAGATTCTTGCACTCGCTGTCGCCAAACCACGCATAACTGCCAATCCGAGTTGGTAATTCGAGCGTCACATCGCTGAAGGGAATGCAGCGGGATTCGTTCGAGGGAGAGGCTCGCCGAGGAACACAGATTTCACCAGATGGCAGCGCGAGATTTTCGACGACACGACTGCCGTCCGAACCCTGCAGGATGCTAACGCCAGGCTCACCGCCAGCGCTCCCGTATCCGCGGGTCGCTGACACGAAGCTATCGAGCTCGAGCTTTGTCTCCGGGCGATACCAGAGCTGAGTCGGGAGTGACTCGTCAGGGGCTACGGGATAGCAGCCCGTCGGATCCCGGCGGTAGAGGGGACCTGATGGCGGTGGCGCTTCGGAGGGGGTCACCGACCAGACCTCGGTGACGACCTCGGAGCAGAGGTCTTCCTGGATAGCATTGGTGAAATATTTTGGTTCATTACCGCAGGAGTCCCGGCGATTGAGCCAGATTTCCGTGCAATTTGCATCGGCGAAATAAGGAAGGAAGGCTGCTTCGGGGAGACAGCGCAGATTAGCGTTATCCGCAGGGCTGAACTGGCAACGCGTTTGGAGTTCTTCGTCCCAGAAGCCGTTGAACAAGGACAATCCGTCGACTTTCGCGAAGACCGCGCGGAGGCGTGTGCCAGAGGCCGCGAAGGGCTCGACTGGAAGCGGGGCAGGGGTGGTGCTATCGCTCGAATCCTCAGGCGCAGCATCGACACTTTCGTTCGAGGTGTCTGTGGTCGAGGTGTCTGTGGTCGAGGTGTCGGGGCTGTTCTTCGAGGAGTCATCCCCGCAGGCGCTCGTCGTCAGGGCCAATGGCAGGATGGTGGTCTTGAGCAGGTCGAGGGTGCGCATGAAGGATTCTCCGAATGAGGTAAATGACCGAATCTGCACTGCCCGGATGATGCAACCCCGAACTCAGGACGGGATTTTCGCGAGCGCGATGCGCTTACGCGACTTGTCGACCTCGATGACCTTCACGCGAAGGCGATCGCCAGGGCGGACGACCTCGTGGGGGTCGCGGACGAAGCGGTCGGACAATTTCGAGATGTGGACGAGCCCGTCCTGGTGGACCCCGATATCGACGAAGGCGCCGAAAGCTGTCACATTGGTCACGACACCCGAGAGTTCGAGGTCGACGTACAGATCATCAATGGTCTGGATATCGTCGCGAAAATCGGGGGCCTCGAAGGTTTGTCGCGGGTCGCGACCGGGGCGGGCGAGCTCGCTCAAGATGTCTTCGAGTGTGGGTCGGCCGATATCCGAAGTGACATATTTCTGGAAATCGATTTTCAACGATTTTCCAATCGCTGAAGAGGTGGTCTCGCCGAGGTCGCGGGCCATGCGCTCGACGAGCTCGTAGCGCTCGGGGTGGACCGCAGAGGCATCGAGGGGGTTCGGGCCGCCGCGGACGCGGAGGAAGCCGGCGGCTTGTTCGAAGCGGGCGGGACCGAGCCCAGAGACCTTCGTGAGCTCGCGGCGGGTGCGGAAGGGCCCGTGTGAGTCGCGATGTTCGACGATGCTGCGGGCGAGCTTCGGTCCGATGCCTGCGACATAGCCGAGGAGGGCTGGGCTCGCGGTATTCACATCGACGCCGACGCGATTGACGACCATCTCGACGACGCCGTCGAGGCGCGATGACAATAATTTCTGGTCGACATCGTGTTGATATTGCCCGACGCCGAGGGCCTTTGGTTCGACCTTGACGAGCTCGGCGAGTGGGTCCTGGAGGCGGCGGCCGATGGAGACCGCGCCGCGGTAGGTGATGTCGAGGTCGGGGAGCTCCTCGCGGGCGAGGTCTGAGGCGCTGTACACGCTCGCGCCGCTCTCGTTGACGCTCACGACGAGGGAGCTAGGCGATAGCGTCGTCGTGACTTCGCGGACGAAGGCGTCGGTCTCGCGCGAGGCGGTGCCGTTGCCGATAGCGATCGCGAAGGGGCGATGGGTCTCGAGGAGGCGCTTCAACGTGGCCATCGCGCGGGTGCGTTCGGCAGGGCTCGATGCGTGGGCGAAGAGGGTCTCGCAGGCGACGACCGCGCCCGTGCCAGACAGGACAGCGCATTTGACGCCAGTCCGAAAGCCCGGGTCGAGGCCGATGACGGGCTTCGGGCCGAGCGGGGAAGCGAGGAGCAGGCTCTCGAGGTTTTTCGAAAAGACGGTGACCGCCTCGAGGTCGGCGCGGTCTTTGAGGGTTGCTCGGAGTTCGGTCTCGATTTGGGGGCGGAGCAGGCGGTCATAGCCATCGACGACCGCCTGTTCGAGCTCGGAGCGGAAGGGGGAGCGCGGGTTCATGCCGACGCGTCTCAGGAGGTCTTCGACCATGCGGGCGTCGTCGAGCTCGAAGCGGACCTTGAGGAAGCCCTCGTCCTCGCCCCGAAGCAGCGCGAGGCAACGATGGGAGGGCAGGCGGTCGACGCGCTCAGCGTGGTCGTAATAGCCTTCGTAGGGGGTGCGGACGCCGTCGGTCTTCTTCTTGTTCGCCTTGGACGAGATGCGGCCATGCTTGGAAAAGGCGTCGCGGACGATGGCGCGGAGGTCGGCGCGCTCGGTGATAATTTCGGCGACGATATCGCGGGCCCCTTCGAGCGCTGCGGCCGCATTGGGGATATCTTGATTTTCGAACTTTCTCGCTTCGGTGAGAGGGTCGCCGGAAAGGGGCTGCGCGAGGATTTTCTGGGCGAGGGGCTCGAGGCCGCGCTCGCGGGCGGTCGAGGCGCGGGTTTTGCGCTTCTTTTTGAACGGCAGGTAGAGGTCTTCGAGCTCGGTGCGCGAACGCGCTGCGCGGATTCGGGATTCGAGAGCGGGGTTGAGGAGATTGTCGGCGCGCAAGATGTCGAGGATGCTCTCGCGGCGTTTTTCGAGGGCAAGGAGGGCCTCGTGAGCCTCCGCGATCTCCCGCAAGGCGACCTCGTCGAGGCCGTTCGTGCGCTCTTTCCGGTAACGGGCGATGAATGGAATGGTCGCGCCGCCCTCGAGCAGAGCGAGGACGTTTTCGAGGTCGACGAGGCGCAGGGTCGGAAGGGTCGCGCGCAGGAGGTCGAAGAGGACAGCGAGGTGCGGGGTGCTCATGGGGCGGCTTTAGCAGAGCATGCGTGCCGCGTCAGCTGATGAGATGGGGCTCAGGCGTACTCGAAGAGGTGCGGCAGGTGGGCGGCGGCCGAGGCGTAGGCGTCCTCCATCGGGACGAGGCGGCCGAGTTCCAGGCTCAGGGTGGAGACCTGCAGGTCGGCGAAACCGCAGGGGACGATGGCACGGAAACCCTCGAGGCTGTTCGAGACGTTCAGCGCGAAGCCGTGCATCGTGACGCCGCGGGAGAGGTGGAGACCGAGGCTGCCGAGCTTCTTGCCTTCGCGATAGACGCCTGGGCGTTCGTCATCGTAGACGAGGTCGTGGACGCCGAGGTCGGACGAGATGCGCTGCATGACGACGCCGAGGGCGCGGACGAGGCGGCGCACGCCGAGATGGGCTCGGGCGCTGTCGATGATGGGGTAGCAGACGAGCTGGCCTGGGCCATGCCAGGTCGCAAAGCCGCCGCGGTCGGTCTTGAAGACCGGTGTGCCGAGGTCGGCGAGGCGGGCTTCGTCGACGACGCCACCGCGTTTGCCGAGGGTCACGACGGGGGTGTGCTCGAGGAGAAAGCAGACGTCGTCGCCGCCTGCGAGGACGGCAGCGCGCGCTTCCTCCTGGAGGCGGAGGCCTTCGGGGTAGTCGATGAGTCCGGGGCGGAGCAGCTGCACGGGGACAACGTAGGCTCGGGGCGCGAGGCCGTCCAGCAAATGAATCGCGAGAACATGGGGCGAGCGATTCGGTGAAGAGCCTAGCGGGCTTTGCAGCGGACGGGGCGGCGCCGAGCGATGAGGGCGAAGAGCGCGAGCAGGGCTGGAGAAGAGGATGAGCAACCGCCGCGAGAGGGGGCTTGACGCGGTTCAGACGGTGACACCTCGACCGTGTCCTGCGCGTCAGGTTCGGGCTCGGGCTCGAGAATGGGCTCAGGTTCGGGCGGAGGGTCTGGAGTGGGCTCGGGCTCGGGTTCGGGCGGGAAGAGCGCGAGGTCGAAGCAGGCGCCGCCCGGGCCTCCATAGGAGTGGCAGCGTTGGCCGTCGGGGCAGTTCTCGGCAGCAATGGTGCAGAGGGTAGTGCAGCGGCGGAGGTTCGGGTCCGTCGGGGTTGGGACGCAGGATTGACCTGCGGGGCAAATGGCAGGGTCTAGGCAGCCCTCGGGACCTGCGGCGTGCTCGAAGATTTGACCGTCGGTGGGCAGGCAAACGCCGAGTGTGTCGAGAGGGGCGCTCATGAGGGAGCAGGTGTAGCCAACGGGGCAATCGGAGGCGCTCGGGGTGCAGCCGCGGGTGCAGAGGGCGTCCGAGCCGAAGGTGTGGCATCCAAGACCGTCGCGGCATTCGTCGGCGCGGTGGCAGCGCTCGCCGAAGCCGACAGCCCCTGGAATGAAGCGCTCGAGGATGGAGCAGGTCTTGTCTTCGCCGCAGCGGAAGCGACCCGAGTAGTAGTCGTCGGATTCAAAGGTCTGAGAGAGGAGCTCGGGGCAGTCGGCGTCTGTCTCGCAGGTCCAGGGTAATTCGGGGTAGAGGAAGCAGGCTGCGGACGCGTCGTCGTCGGTGAGCGTGCGGTTCTGAATGCGGTCGGCGACCCAGGGGGCCATGGTCGGCGGGTTGGTCAGCGGGTAGGGGCCGAGGTTGTGCTGAACGCCGATGAAGTGGCCGATCTCATGGACGGCGACGGACTCGAGGTCCATGCCGCCGTTGCCGGACACGGTCCATTGGACTTGAAGGCCATTGAAGGCGATGTCTGATTCGAGCAGGAGCCCATTGGGGGCGACCTTGGGGACAGTGACGCCGAGGACGTAGGCGCCGAAGGGCCAGTGGTCGTCTTCGATGAAGTGGACTTCGTTCTTGCCGTTGGCGCGGGCTCCGACCGCCATGTTGGTGAGCGGGTTCGGGGCGTCACCGAGTTCTTCGAAGCGGACCGTGGCACAAGTGAGGGCCTCCCAGGATTGGAAGGCGGCCCGGATGGCGGCGAGCGCGTCCTTTGCCGGAAGGTCGTCTGAGCCGCGAAGGTCGATGTAGTAGGTCACGACAGGGTTTCCCCAGCGCTCGACGACGGGGGGCGAAAAACTCGTGAGCCTGACCGAGAAGGCAGGCGCGAGCAGGGCGAGAAGGAAGGTTAGGAGCGTCACGAAGGGAGCATAACCGACATGTGGCTCGGAATGAAGACGAGGTTTCGCCCTGGCACCGCGGTTGTGCCTCGAGCTGAGGTGTGAGCGTTGGCGGGAAGTCGACGAGAGCTCTAGAGCGGGCTTGAGTGAGGTGACACCCGCGCAACGGGGTTGTCGAGCCCTGTGGCTTTTGTCATGGTGAGGCCCCCGAGACGCGGGAGAGTAGCTTGGAGAGACCACGCGCGACATCAAACTGGCTCAGGTGGGCCATCATGGCGGTCTTCGTTGCGGCCATGCTGATTGCCTACGCGGTCCTCCCCCTCAGGGACTGGCTCATGGCCGTCGCACGCGAGCTCCGTGGGCTCGAGGGGGCGGGTGTCGTGGCCTATGGGCTTGCGTATACACTGCTGTCGCTCGTTTTTTTCCCCGCTGCACTTCTGTCTATCACTGCAGGCGTGACCTGGGGGACGCTCGGTGGTTTCGGCGTTGCGCTTGTCTCGGCCGCACTTGCGGCGACGAGTGCCTTCGTCATCGCACGCCACATGTTTTCCGGCAGATTCCGGACGTGGGTTCTCCACCGGCCGAAACTCAATGCCGTCGATCGAGCCGTCAACGCCAAGGGCGCTACGCTCGTGGTGCTGTTGCGATTTTCGCCGGTATTGCCGTTCCCGATCTTGAATTACGCCATAGGACTCACCAGGATTGCGACATGGAAATTCACGACGGCGACATTTTTTGGCATGATGCCGATTACGCTATTGTGGAACTGGGTCGGCTCGATCGGAGCTGAGCTCGGAGGGCTCGAAGGCGAGCCTGGTGAGGTCGGTACGGCAAAGCTCGTCGCTGGGGTGCTCGGAGGGCTTGTGACCCTGGCTGTGACCTTCTGGGTGGGGCGTGCCGCACGCAAGGCCGTGCGCGAAGCCGAGGAAGCAGATGCTGCAGAAAATCTATGATTCGCTCTCGAGGAAACTGTCGCGTCTCGAATTCGGGCCACCTGTGGCCTATGTCTATAATCCGCTCGAATATGCCAGGGCCGCACATGCGCAATATCTGATGCGATATGGCGAGCGGAAGGGGCGGGTGCTTTTTCTCGGTATGAACCCCGGCCCCTTCGGGATGGCGCAGACCGGTATTCCCTTTGGTGAGGTGGCGGCGGTTCGGGACTGGATGAAGATCGACGCATCGATCTCGAGACCCGAAAAGGAACATCCGAAGCGACCTGTCGAAGGGCTCGCATGCAAGAGGTCAGAGGTCTCAGGTCAGCGCCTGTGGGGGTTTTTCAGCGGACGATTCGGGACGCCAGAGAGATTCTTCGAACAGGCCTTCGTCGCGAACTATTGCCCGCTCGCGTTTGTCGAGGAGTCGGGTGCGAATCGGACACCGGACAAGCTGCCAGCGAGCGAGCGTGAGCCACTGATGTCAGCCTGTGACAAGGCGCTTGCCGAGGTCATTGCGGCGCTCGAACCGAGGCTCGTCATCGGAGTCGGGGATTTTGCTAGAAAACGTGCTGAGAGTGTAATTTCGGCAAATTCGAAAATCGTAGGGGTGCCTGTCGGGCAGGTTCTGCACCCGAGTCCGGCGAGTCCGGCGGCAAATCGCGGGTGGGCCGAGAGTTGCCTCGCGCAGCTCAACGCGCTCGGCCTTGACTGGTGAGTCTTCTGAGGTCGGTGCCGAGTGATTTCGCCTTGCGCATCGCCATGCCGAGGTAGTGGTAGGGCGGGGTCGGGCTGTGGTCGTCTTTGGGCTGATAGGCGTCCGTGAGATAGGGGACGTACATTGTGCGGCGGAGGCTCTCGGGGCCGACAAACGGCGAGCGCTCGACGCGGTGCCAGGCCTGCCCGTCGTGGACGGTCAGGTCGCCGGGCTCGGTCTCGATGGCGATTTCGCGCGGATCTGGGGTGTGAGAGACGAAGTAGGGTTTGCGCAACAGTGTCGAGGCGAGCCCCTGCTTGTGGGTGCCGGGTAGGATGCGGAGACCGCCCGTGTCCTTCGTGCAGCGGTCGAAGTGGAGACCGACATTGAGTTGGGGCTTGATGCCCTGACCGTAGAAGATGTCGCGGAGCCCGTCGGTGTGCCAGCCGAGCGACTTGTAGGTCGTGCCTGCGACGTTCAGGTTGCGGTTGAAGACCACGCCGTCTTTTTCGTTGTCACCGACGCGGGCGTTTTCGCCGACGAGTTTGCGGACGGGTTCGAAGCGGGCATCACGGACGAAGTCGCGGATGATGTCCGAGAACATCGACGTGAAGGCAAAGCGCTGGATGAAGGGGGCGCCGGTGTGGTCGCGACCGACGAAGAGGGGGATGCCGAAGACCTTCGTACGTCGCTCGAAGAGCCAGAGGTCCTGGATGCGGCAGACCTCGGCGTAGATGTGATCGAGCTCGGTCTGGGTGGCGACCTTCGCGAACAGGATGAAGCCGTGGCGGTCGAAGAATGCGCGCTGGACCGGAGTGAGAGTGCTTCCAAGGGTGAAGCGAGTCGTGAGCGGCAGGTTTTCGGCTTCGCGCCGTATCTCGTTCGAGAGAGTCGCATCAGGGGCGGACTTCGGGGCGAAGCGATTGACGATGGACTGAACGAGCATCAGAGACTCCCGCTTGGTCGACGAGGCTCTCTCGGCTATCGAAGGCGCATGGCGATGTCAAATCCGGGGGCGCATCAGCGGTCCTGTCCGCAAGTGTTCTGTCATGCTCGCAGTTCTTCCTTGCCCTTGTCGTCATGGTGCCTATGCGCCTCTTGTTCTGGCGCTCGACGCAATTCAGGAAAAGGAAGACGCGATGCTCAACGTGGGAGACAAGGCTCCAAAATTCTCACTGACCCGCGACGGCGGCGAGGTGGTCGATTCGGCTTCGCTCAAGGGCAAGCCCTACGTCATCTATTTTTATCCAAAGGACAACACCCCTGGTTGCACGACCGAGGCCTGCGATTTTCGCGACAGTTTCGCGCAAATCTCAGCCTCGGGTGTCGAGGTCTTTGGGGTTTCGAAGGACTCGGTCAAGAGCCACGATGGATTCAAAACGAAATACGAGTTGCCTTTCGCGCTGCTCTCCGACCCGGACAAGACGCTGCATGCCGCCTACGGCGCGTGGGGCACAAAGATGATGTATGGCAAGGAGGTCGAAGGCACCATCCGTTCGACCTTCCTCGTCGACATGTCGGGAAAAATTGCAGCAGCCTGGCCGAAGGTCTCGGTCAAGGGGCACGTCGCTCAGGTCCTCGAGGCCATCGCCAAGCTCTGATGGTAAGATTTTCGAGAGGCTCGAAATCCTAGTGATTCACCTGGGGCCGCTTTTCGGAAGCCAGCCCTGAAAACAAAAGAGGCGACCTTTTTTTCGGGTCGCCTCTTTGCGTTCATGCGGGAGGGGTGACCCTCCGCCGTGCATCAACTCACTTCGTGCGGATCACCTGGTTCTCGACGGGCTTGCCGTCGATCTCGAGGATGTTGAACTCCACGCGACGGTTCTTGTCACGGCCTGCATCCGTGGCGTTGGTGTCGATCGGGAAATCGAGACCATAGCCCTTGGCGATGAGGCGCTTTGCGTCGACGCCCTTGCTCACGAGGTACTTCATGACCGCCTTCGCGCGGCGCTCCGACAGGCCCTGGTTGTAAGCGCGGGCGCCCTTGTTGTCGGTGTGACCCTCGACGCGGATGAGGTTCACCTTCGGGTTCTCGACGAGGATGCGAACGACTTCGTCGAGCAGCGGGTAGCTGACCGCCTGGATCGTCGCCTTGTCGAAGTCGAAGTAGATCTTGTCGAGGATCTGGATGGCGGTGTCGGTGAGCACGGCCTTCGGCTTCTCGTCGGGGCAGCCGTCCTCGTCCTTCCACTCGTTGATCGTCTCGGGCTGGTTGCGGCACTTGCCAAAGCCGGTCTCGTCAGCCTCGCCGTCCTTGACGTCGAGGACCTTGTCGCCGTCGTTGTCCGGGTCGGGGCAGCCGTCCTGGTCTTCGAAGCCGTCCTTGTCCTCGGGCTCGTTGCGGCAGGCGCCAAAGCCGAGCGAGTCGACCGTACCGTCGGCGGTGTCGGGGATGCCGTCCTTGTCGTTGTCGAGGTCGGGGCAGCCGTCCTGGTCCTCGAAGCCGTCCATGTCCTCGGGGGCGTTGCGGCAAGCGCCAAAGCCGGTGTCGTCAGCCGCGCCGTCGGCGGTGTCGGGGACGCCGTCCTTGTCATTGTCGAGGTCGGGGCAGCCGTCCTCGTCTTCGAAGCCGTCCTTGTCCTCGGGGTCGTTCGGGCACTTGTCGGTGTCGTCGGGGATCCCGTCTCCATCGGCATCGGAGATGCCGCGCTTCTTCGGGGTGTAGCCGACCGTCAGGAAGGTGCGGAAGTCGGGGGAGCCGACGCCGCTGGTGAGACCACCACCTGCGCCGACATTGCCGACCCAGTCTTCGGCGAACCACCACTGCACGCCACCGAGGGCCTCGATGGGCATCGTGCGGCCTTCGCTCGAAGAAACGTCGGAGCCGACATCGAATGTCCCGAAGACCGAGCCGATGATGGCAAGCTCATCCTTGACGAGCGGGATCTCGAGGCCGAGACCCCACTTGAGCGCGTCATCGTTGACGAAGTTCAGGACCTGGCGCTCACCGCGCGGCTGGAAGCCGATGTTTGCGGCGACAGCGAAGCCACCCTCGGTCTCGTAGTCTAGGGCAAGACGCGGCTCGATGCGGACCGAACCTTCGGAGTTGTAGCTTCCCTCGTCGCCGCTCGGGAGCCAAACGGGCACGAGAAGCGCGAGTCCGAAGCCGCCGAAGTCTTGAGAATCAAGAATCTTGAGTTTCGGGACAATTCGAAGGTCTGCGGTCGTGAACGAGTTGAAGTCCTGCGGCGTCTCGACGACTTGAACGTCACCCGCCTTCTGGGCGAGGACGAGCGGCATCACGAAACCGATTTCGGCGCGGTCCCAAAGGCCGATCGAGGCCCAGACCTCGCCTTTCAACTGGTAGTCGACGATGCGCTGACGGATGTCGTCTTCGTTGTTGCGCAAGACGAGCTGGAAGGGGTCGTCCTGGAAATGGAGCGCGAGGCCGAAGGACGGCATGAGGTGCCGAATGACCGAGCTGCGTCCGATGTTGAGGATGTTCGTGCCCTGGCTCGGGAGGGGCTCGAATTGATCGACGATGAAGTCGGTGTCTTGAGCCTGGGCTGTGCCAAGGGTGAGTGCAAGCACCGCTGGTAACGGGGCGATGCGTGAGAGGAAACGGACCATCATAGGCGGAACTCTCTTTTCGCGCGCTGCCGAGAGCGGCCTGCGCAGCGGTTGATCAGGGGGACAAAAGATCATTTCAAATCGGCTGTAAAGGCTTTCGAAGTCTGAGGGAAAGGACCAGGCCGATGGCCAATGAAGCCTTCATCGGCCTGGTGCCTTATCCGGTCAGCGGACGACGCGGTCGCCCTCAGACCTTCAGACGGTCCGACGACGTCGGGCGACGAGGACGAGAGCACCGAGGAGCCCGAAGACCCAGGGCAACTCTGCGCCGCCCTGGCACGAGCCACCGGTCACGATGAGCTCGGCGGGGACGTCGTCCTCGATGTCGTTCGGGTCCTTCTCGTCTGCGTCGACGGCCCCATTGTGGTTGAGGTCCTCGTCGCCGTCGATGATGGACCCGTCGTCGGTGTCGGAGTCGACGGGGTTCGTCTTCGACGCGGGGTCCGCATCGGGAGCGAAGGTCTCGAGGTCGGTGTCGTCACCTTGTGGGGTCACGATGCCGCTCTCGGTGCCGTCCTGAATCTTGTCACCGTCGGTATCGGCGTTGTTCGGGTCGGTTTCGCCCGTCCCTTCGGACTCGCTGTCACCGAGCTCGACGTCGACCTTGCCGTTGCGGTTTGCGTCTTCGTTGCCGTCGAGCAGACCGTCATCGTCGCTGTCATCGTCGTTCGGGTCGGTCGTCGACGCCGGGTCGGCGTCCGGGACGAACTTCGTCGGGTCGGAACCGCCCATGGGCTTGTCACCGCTCGACCCAGAGGGCACGGGCTCGGTGATACCGAGCTCGGTGCCGTCATTGAGCCCGTCGCCATCGGTGTCGGGGCTCAGCGGGTTGAGGGGCCCCACGCCATCGAGGATACCCGTGCCGTTCTTCTCGGTCCCGTCGTTGAGACCGTCGTCGTCGGTGTCGGCGTCGCAGGGATCGGTGTCGACCCCCACTTCGTAGACGAGCGGCGTGCCGCCCGAGACCTCTTCGGCGTCCGAGAGTCCGTCGCCGTCCGAATCCGCATTGCCCGGGTCGGAGCAGCCAGCCTCTTCATCCGCGTCGGGAAGCCCGTCGCGGTCACGGTCGCCGACGTAGAGCGTTACGGTCGCCGTCGCGTAGCCACCCTTGCCGTCGCTCACCGTGTAGGTGAACGTGTCGGGGCCGATGTAGCCGTCCTCGGGCACGTAGACGATGTTGCCGTCCGCATCGACACTTGCAGTGCCGTGTGCGGGCTGGGCGATGTCCACCACCACGAGGGCGTCGCCATCGGGGTCGGTGTCGTTGTCGCGCACAGCCATGACAAAGGCATCATCAGCCGGCACCTCGTAGCTGTCGTCCACGGCCACGGGCGGATTCGACTCACTTGCTTCCCCGACGTAGATGATGACGACCGAGGTGCTGGTGTTGCCGTTCTCGTCGATGACGGTGACCTCGAACGAGTCGACCCCGACGAAGTCCTCGTCAGGCACGTAGGTGATGGTCCCGTCGCTGTTGAGCTTGGCCTCGCCATTCTTCGGCTGTCCTACTTCGACGATGGTGAGCTCTTCGCCATCGAGGTCGTAGTCGTTGTCGAGCACGTCGTCGATGACGAGCGGCTCGTTCTTCTGCGCGATGCGCTCATCGTCAACCGCCACGGGGGCGAGGTCTTCCTCCCCTTCGACTTCGACGGTGACAGTCGCGGTCTTGCAGGCGCCATTCTCGTCGCACACCGTGTAGGTGAACGTGTCGGTCCCGCGGTAGTCGGGGTCGGGCACGTAGACGAGCTTGCCGTCCTCGATGCGAACTTCGCCGTAGAGCGGCTGGGTCACGCTGTCGAGGGTGAGGTCGTCGCCATCGGGATCGGTGTCGTTGGCGAGCACGTCGATCGTGACCGGCAGACCAGCGATGGCGGTCTCGGTGTCGGACTTCGCGTCAGGCAGCTTGTTGTCGTCGCCGACCTTGATGGTGACCGTCGCCTCGTCACAAGCGCCCGACTCGTCGCAGACCTTGTAGGTGAAGGTGACGTCGCCCTCGGTGCCCTCGTCCGGAGTGAAGACGATATTGCCATCGTCATCGACCGTGACGGTGCCCGACTCGGGCTGGGTCACAATCTCGGGCTTCGAGAGGGTGTCGCCATCGGGGTCCGTGTCGTTGCCGGCGACTTCGATGGTGACTGGCGTGTCCTTCGGGGTCGGGACGGTGTCATCCTTTGCGACAGGCGCATCCTGAACCTCGCGGACGCCGATGACGACGGTCGCCTCGGTGCACATCCCGTCCTCGGTGCAGACCGTGTAGACGAAGTGGTCGACGCCCGAGAAGTTCGGGTCCGGGACGTAGACGATGGACTGGACGCCGTTCGTCGTGACGATCGTGACCGTGCCGTGGAGCGGCTGGACCGCGATGCCCTCGATGGTGAGGGGACCCTCTGTCGGGTTCGAGTCGTTTTGAACGACGTAGATGACCGTCGGCTGGTCTTCGTTCGTGACGACGGTATCGTCGACGGCGACAGGGGCCTCGAGGCAGCGTGGCTCCTCAGCAGCGCCATCACAGAGGCCGACGGAGCAGATGGTGCCGCGCTCGAGCGAGTCGTTCGAGCACGCGCCGGCGACGCAGAGGTCGGCCGTGCACTCGTTGCCATCGTTGCAGTCGCTACCCGAGAGGCACTCGACGCAGGTGTTCGACTCGGTGTCGCAACGGTCCGCGCAGTGGCCATCGACGAGGCATTCGACGCAGCTCGGATTCTCCTCGCCGCCATCGCAATAGCCACCGTCGCAGGTTTGACCCGCGTTCACCGACGGATTGCCGCAGACACCGTCCACGCAGAGGTCGTCGGTGCACTCGTTGCCATCATTGCAGTCGGCGCCCGAAAGGCACTGGACACAGGCATTCTGCTCGAGGTCGCAGAGACCATCGGGGCACTGGGTGTCGCTGACACATTCGACGCACGAAGGATTGAGCGCCTCACCATCGCAGACACCGTTGGGGCAGCTGCTGCCAAGGGCCTTGCTGTCGTTCGAGCAGACACCTGCAGTGCAAAGGTCGGTCGTGCAGCTATTTTCATCATTGCAATCAGCGGCCGAGAGGCACTCGACGCACTCGTTGGCGAGCGTATCGCAGCGTCCATTCGGACATTGCGCATCGGTCACACACTCGACACACGACGGATTGGGGCTCTCTCCGTCGCAGACACCGCCAGGGCAGATGCTCCCGGCCGCGTTGCTCGTGTTCGAGCAGCTCCCTGCGACGCAGGCGTCGCTCGTGCAGATGTTGCCGTCATTGCAGTCGGCGGCCGTGGCGCATTCCGAACACGCCCCGTTGAAGCAAACGCCGTCGGGGCACACGGTGCCGTTGATGACGTTGTTGTTTGAGCAGACACCGTCGAGGCAGACGTCGTTCGTGCAGGTGTTGGCGTCGCCGCAGTTTTCGTTGCTGAGGCACTCGACGCAGGTGTTGCTCTCGAGGTTGCACAGTTCTCCGCCGGTGCACTGGGTGTCGAGCAGGCACTCGACCGCGAAGACCCCGACCTCGGTCACGGTGCAGACGGCGGTGCTGCCAGCGGGCAGTTCTTCGCAGACCTGGACAAAGCAGGTCTTGGCCGTTGACGTCTGACCCACAACGAGGCGGATGCCGTTGTTGGCGGTCACGCCGCAGCCAGCTTCGGAACCGAGGTTCGCCGTGGTCGAGAAGGGACCTGCGGCCGAGGTGCCAACGAGGACCGAACGAATGCCATCGACGTCACCGTCGGTCGGGTCATCTCCCTTGACGGCGTTGTAGTCGACAAAGACGCTGCTGAACGGGACGGTCGTCAGCGTGCCGAAGGCGAGCTCTGGGGCGAGGCCTGACGTGAGGCCGAGATTCGAGAGTTCGGGAGGGTCATTGATGACGACCGTCAGTTTCGCTTCGTCGCACATGGAGGTGCTGTCACAGACCTGGTAGTCGATGGTGTAGGTTCCGGGTGGGATGTTCGCGGCTTGGCTGACGGTGATGACCTTGGTGATTGGGTCGACGGTGGCGGTGAGTCCGCCCGCCGACAGGATGGAGACCGTCGTGAGGGGATGATCATCGGCATCCGAGTACTTCGTCGCCGGGTTGAAGGTGAGGCTCGTGTCGCCGACCGCGCCGTAGATCGTTGCGTCGGCCTGGGCGGGGGCGTTGTTCTCGGCGTCGTTGTCGAGGATGTGGCCGGTCACCGAGGCCGCGGCAACTTTGACCGTCAGCGTCTCGGCCTCTTCGATGAGGATGTCGTCCACCGTGGGAACGGTGATGGTGAAGGAGGTTACGCCCGCTGGCACCAGAAGGCCGCCGAACCCGTCGCTCGTGACGCCGTTCGAGAAGGTCACCTGGCTCAACAGGTAATCGCTGTTCGCGGTCGCGACGCCACCGAAGGAGAAGAGGTAGGTCGTCGGGAAAGCGGTCGTTGCGCTCAGCGTGACCGTGAAGGTGATGGTCTGGCCTTCGACGACGTTCTCTGGTGTGGCGACGATCACGCTCGGCTGAGGGGTCGCGAGGAGGTACTGGTTGAGAGCGTCGAGGAGGCCGGAGGTCGCGGCGTTGCCGGAGCGGTCTTCACCGTTGGTGAAGGTGAAGGCCGAATTGAGCGCCTTGAGCCCGAGGCTCGTGCTCACGTCCTTTGTCGAGCCGCCGACGATATTGTAGGTGAGGCCCGCGCCGTAGGAAATCGAAGCCGTCTGCCCTGGCGAGAAGATGAAGCCGAAGACCTCGACCTTGCTACCAGTCGTCTCGCGGAAGTTGAGGGCGCCTGTCAGCGAGATCCTGGTGCCATTGTTCAGCGTGATGCGAATCGTACCCTCGAGGTCGTTGCCCTGGGTCCCGGCGTCACCGAAGAGGCCGTCACCGTTCGCGTCGTTTTGGACGAAGGCCGCATACTTGATCCCGAGGGTGGTGAAGGTCTTGATGTTATTCGACTGGTTCGTGTTGGTGCCCTGCGTGCCGAGATAGCCGGTGTCGAAGACGAGGCTCAGCTCAGCGAGGGCGAAGTCGAGCTTCTCACCGAAGACGGCCTCGAGCTCGAGGCCGCCCGACGACAGCTCCGAGTGGATGGTGCTCGCGTAGCCTTGACCTGTTTGGCCGAGCGCCGTCCGAGCGCTGAAGACTTCGGCGCCAGTCAGGCCTTCGAGGACGGACACGAAGCGGCTGTCCGCGCCAGTGTCACAGCTCCAGAGGGCGATCTGGTCGACGTCCCACGAACCGATGTCGGTCGCGTGGGTCCCGAGCACTTCGGCATCGACGCTGACACCGCCGAGGCTCACAGCGCCAGGGGCGCCATGGGCGAGAACGTGCAGAGTCTCCGTTTCGAGGCCTCTTGCCTCACGGGCGGCGAGGGCTTTGGAGATCGCTGCGATCGGGTCTGTGTCATCGTCGAGGCGTACGACGTCGAACAGAGCCGAGTGGCTGAGCTCGAGGATCCTCGGGTCGGTGCCATCGACGACCACCAGCTCTGTCGCATCCTTCGAGGACAGGGGATGGGCGTCGGGAGGGCTTGCCATCGACGCTGTCGCGCCCAGTCCAGTCCACAGCGTCGCTGTGAGGTGCAATAGGGAGAGGATGAGAGACTCACGGATTGTCATGTTTTGCACCCAGTTTGGGACGGTTCGGGACGAGGAGGCCGTGCTCTATCACCCGGCCTGACCTGGCGGTCCGTGCGAGCTCTCATAACGATGCAGAATGACTGCGGTCAATGAGTTCAAAAGATGTGTTAACATTCATGCGGCCTGACGGGTGGCGTTGGGGAAAAAGACACATCTCCTGGAGATTCTCGAGGGGAAATGTCGAGACCTTTGGAAACATGAGGATCGGCAGGCGACAGGAATCTGTGTCGGTGTGCTGTTCAACGGCAGGGGGCGGGCGTAGCCTCTGACCGGGCGAAAAGGAGTTCCGATGAGGACGCTGCCATGGATGACGTTTTGCTTTGCGGCCGGATGTGGTGCTGTCAGTGGTCCTGCCCCAGGAGGACAAGAGGCGACAGCGGGCTCAAGCCTCGAGGTGGTCGAACGCGGGGCTTCCCCAGGAGACGTGGCTGAGCCCGCAGAACCGCCGCGCAGGCGAAGCGAGCCCCTGCCGAGGGCGCCGCTTCCCGAGGGGATTCAAAGGTTCGACAAGGACGTCATCACACTCGCGCTGTCGGGAGATGGCAAGTTCCTCGTCGGCGGGGACCTCGCGGGACAGGCCCTGCTCTGGGACCTCAAGGCGAGGCATTACGTGTGGGCGGATCCCACCCCTGAGAACGGGCGCATCGGGAGGGTCGCGATGTCGGAAGTCGGCGGCGTGTACGTGGCCGGGGCCTTCGAGGAGCCCGACCGTCCGATGCGAGCGTGGGCCGCCGAAAAGCCCGAGAGACGAGGCGTCTACGGGGCAGAGCGGGCGATTGCCATCGATGTCGCCATCAACGCCGACGGCCGATTTGCGGCCCTCCTGTCGTCGACGAAGGAGGGGGACAAGCAGCGCGTGTCGCTCTGGGAGGTCGGTAAAGACACAACGCTTTTCGAGATGGACGTCCCGCAGGCGCGCGTGGGTGCAGTGGCGATCGACGCGGAGGGTGGGCTCGTCGCGGTTGCTGACGACCTCGGTGGGGTGTCGCTCTACGGGAGGGACGGGATGCGGCAGGACCTCAACGCGCGGACACCCGAGGCCATGACCGGCCGTTTCTCGAGGCTCGCCTTCGGGCCGTTGGTGAAAGGGGACGCGGGTCTCAAGGGGCAGCTCTGGGCGGCCCGCGGAAACCAGGTCACGGCCTTTCCCATCGGCGGTGGAGATGGCCAGGCCGAGGCGCCCATCGCCGACAGCGCTCCAATACGCGGCCTGCATCGGATGTCGGACGGTCGAGTCGTTGCGGTCACGCGCCCAGAATCTGGCGGACTATCGTTCTACTCCACAGACGGCGCGAAGATCGGAATTCTCGATGCAGGCTGTCGCTGCGAGACCCACGCGCTTGCGAGCGGGGCCACGATGGCGGCTTGCGGCTGCACGCCCTCGTCAGAGGTCCGCTACGGGGCACCGCGGTGGACGAACAAAGAGGCGCCCCGCTGACCTACAGGGTCGCGCGTCCGAGCAGATGACGCAGGGCTGGCTCGAGAACGGGCAGCGCGAACTTGTAGCCAGAGGTCTCGAGGACGCGGGGCAGCGTGCGTTGCCCGGACAGGAGTACCGAGTCTCCCATCTCGCCAAAGAGCGCGCGCACTGCAAAGGCGGGCAGCGGGAAGATGCTTGGTCTCGAGAGAGTGCGGGCGAGGGTGCGGGCGAATTCGGCCTGTGTCACCGGGTTCGGGGCGACGACGTTGTACGGCCCGCGGAGGTCGGTCTGGATGGCGTGGTCAATCGCATAGACGACATCGTCCATGGCGACCCAGCTCATCCACTGGCGACCGCTGCCGATACGTCCTCCGAGGCCCGCCTTGAAGGGCTTGATGAGCTTTTGGAGCGCGCCTCCGCGCGGGTCGAGAATGACGCCGAGTCTCGGTGTGACGACGCGAACACCGGAGGCTTCGGCAGCGCACGCTTCGCCCTCCCAGGCCTCGCAAATCGATGCAAGGAAGTCCTTGCCCGCGGGAGAGGACTCGTCAAAGGTGGAGTCTTCGGAGGTCCCATAGAAGCCCACGGCAGAGGCCGAGACGAGGACCTTCGGGGGGCGTTCCATCCGCTTGATGGCATCGACCAGCGTGCGGGTGCCGAGCACCCGACTGTCGCGGATGAGGGCCTTCCGAGTCTCTGTCCAGCGGCCTTCCCCGACGCTCTCGCCCGCGAGGTGGATGACCGCGTCGATGCCCTCCAGGGACTTCGGATCGAGGACGCCCGCGGCAGGGTCCCAGGTGATTTCACGGGGGTCGCGGGTCGCGCGGCGGACGAGGCGGAAGACCTCGTGGCCTGCGGTCGTGAGGTAGGGGATGAGGGCCCGTCCGACGAAGCCGGAGGCCCCTGTGACGGCGATGCGAAGCGGCGCAGACATGGCTGACTCTTTGTACACGAGCTGGTGTTCGAGGTCGAGGCGGGTGCGAACATGGCGGAAGTGGAAGAGGCGCGCGAGCTCGCGTCGGATCTTCCATCCGCCAAAGAAGCGGCCGAGGCATCCGAGAGGGGCCTCCCAGTCGACGATGTCGATGAGGGCCGAGCCAGACGCTGTGTCTTCGAAACGGTGGACGTGATGCCATCGTCGGAAGGGGCCGCGGAGCTGCGTGTCCTCGAAGGAGATGCCTTCGACACAGGGGCCGTGGAGGGCTTCCCAAGTCAGACGAAAGGGGGCCGTGCCGAGCTTCATGACGAGGCGCTGACCTTCAGTGATGCTACTTGCAGCCTTTGTCACGGTGACGGCCTGCCAGGGAGGGGAGAGGCGTTCGAACGCCCCGGGGCGAGCGTGCCAGTCCCAGAGGGCTTGGCGAGAAAGAGGAAGGTCCAGTCGGGCCGAGAAGAGCGGCATAGGCCGGAAGGGTGGACACGCGAGTTGCGGGCGGCAAGTGGGGATTTATGGCGAAAATCGAGATTGTCGAAAATCGAGATTGTCGAAAAACGAGTGATTAGCGTCCGAAGAACTGGATGCCGTCGCGGATGATGCGCGCGGCGGGTTCGGACGCGATGAGCTGGACCTCGGTCAGATGAGGCGCGCCGCGCAGGAGGTGGACGAGCTTGGGACCTGTGCGCTCGAGCGGGGTCGCGAGCCCTTCGAGCTGGAAGAGGCCGGTCGTGAGCGAGGTGACGTTCAGACCTGCGCTGACCTCGAGGATCTCCTCGGCGACCGATAGGGCGCGGTCGCTGCGATACTCGGTACGGCGGCCAAGTCCGATGAAGAGGAGGCGGGAATGCGACAGGCGGTGGGCCGTCGGGCAGAGAATGCGCTCGCCGAGGTCTCCGGTCGAAAAGCCGCCCAAGCGCCAGGCCGCGAGAGCGCCACAGAGCCGCCAGTCGACGAGGCCTGCGAGGCCTTCGAGGGGGCGCTCGTCGGCGAAGGCCGTGAGCACGAGGAGGTCGCTCGGCGCGTCATCGAGGGCCCGGAGTTCATCGGCGACCCAGCGTAGGGTCGCTTGATGCGCCGGAGTCGCTGGGGCCCCGCGCATCAAGGGTCAGTCTTCCGTTTGTGAGTTCGGGGTCGGCGGCGGACGGATGCCGCCGAGCTGGCCGGGGACGCCGCGGACCTGTGTCGCGATCTTGTCGAGGATGCCATTGATGAAGGCGCTCGAGTCGGAGGTGCCGTAGCGCTTGCCGATCTCGATGGCCTCGTTCAGCGTCGCGCGCGGCGGGATTTCCTTGAGATGCGAGAGCTCGAAGGTCGCGATGCGCAAAATATTGCGGTCGACCATCGCCATGCGGGCGACGCGCCAGTTCACGCTCGCGGCGCCGAGCAGCTTGTCGACCTCGTCCTTGTGGTCGTTGACGCCGCGGATGAGGGTCTCTGCAAAGGCGAGTTCGTCGCTCGTGCCGCGGGTCGCCTCGAGTTCGACGCGCTCGTCGGGGCCGGGCGGAATCGGGAGGGGGCCCTTGCCGTCGACCGCGCGCTGGTATTCGGCGCCGAGCGTGTGCTTCGAGTCGAGCGTCAGGAGGGCAGAGACCGCCTGACGAGCGCCCTCGGCGTTGCCATCGGCGAAGCACAGTTCGGCCTCGGCGATAAGCGCCCGCTCGCGCAGACGGAAGAGCGTCACGTTGAAGCCGGGGTTTTTCGCGTCGAGGATACAAAGGGCCTGCAGCGCGAGCTCGCGACCGCGGCGGCGTCTTTGTTTGAGCGGCTCGGACTTCGGGTCGGGTTTGGACTGGCTCACGAGGCATTCCCCGCGGCCGGGAGCTGGCGGAGGACCTGGACCATCTCCATCGCGGCCATGGCGGCCTCGGCGCCTTTGTTGCCGGCCTTTGTGCCCGCGCGCTCGATGGCCTGCTCGATGGTGTCGGTCGTGAGCACGCCGAACGCGATGGGCACGCCCGACTGCCAGGAGGCTTGCGCGACGCCCTTCGAGACCTCGGAGGCGACCATGTCGAAGTGTGGCGTCGAGCCGCGGATGACGGCGCCGAGCGCGATGACGGCGTCGTAGGAGCCGCTATCGGCGAGGCGTTTCACGACGAGCGGGATCTCCCAGGCGCCCGGGACGCGGACGATGAGCTGGTCGTCGCTTTTCGCGCCGTGGCGGACGAGGGAGTCGAGGGCCCCTTCGAGGAGGCGCTCGGTGATGAAGCTGTTGAAGCGGCTCACCACGAGGGCTGTCTTGAGCCCCGCGGCGCTGAGGTCACCTTCGATCGTGCGCGCCATTATCGTCCTCCGAAAGATCTGTGTCGCGTTCGCGACGGGCGCCACATAGCGGGCCCGCGTGCATCGGTCAACGCGTGAAACCGTGGGAGGCGAGGAAGGCGAGGTCGAGGCCGCCAGAGGTGGGGGCGCGGTGGCTCAGCATGCGGGCGACATATTTGCCGAGGATGTCGGTCTCGACGTTGATGTGGCTTCCAATAGGGCGATCGATGAGGTGAGTCTTCGAGGCGGTGTGGGGGACGACGGCGACCGAGACGCGATCGGCTGCGAGGGTTGCGATGGTGAGCGAGACGCCGTCGAGGGCGATGGAGCCCTTTTCGACGACCTGGGGGAGCAGTGGCTCGGGGAGGCTTACGGTGACGGTCCAGCTCTCGCCGGTCTGGTCGCGGGCGACGAGGCGTCCGAGGCCGTCGACATGGCCCTGGACGAGGTGGCCATCGAGGCGGTCGCCGAGGCGGAGGGCGCGCTCGAGGTGGAGCTTCGAGTGGGGGGCGAGCGTGCCGAGCGTCGTGCGCGAGAGGGTCTCGAGGGAGACGTCGAAGGTGAGGCGATGGCGCTCGTGGACGACGACGGTCAGGCAGGCGCCGTCGACCGCGATCGAATCGCCGATGCGAATCGCCGAGGTGTCGCCCGTCGCGAGCTTCGTTTCGACGGTGAGGCGGGCCCCGCCGCCCGAGCGCGAGAGGTTGTGGAGGCGACCGATGTCTTCGATGAGTCCGGTGAACATCTGCGGTCAATCCTCGCGCGGCGTGCGGCGGTAGGTCAACATCGCGTCGGGGCCGAGGGATTCGGCGGAAGCCAGGGTGAAGCGGTGTTCGATGCGTCCAGATAGCGCGGTCGCGGGGACGCCGGCGCCAAAAAAAGTGGGGGCGATGAACCAGATGAGCTCGTCGACGAGATCGGCCTCGAGGAGCGCGCTTGCGAGCACGCCACCACCTTCGACGAGGACCGAGGTGACGGGTGGTGTGCGACCGCCGAGTTGACAAAGCATGGCGTCGAGGTCGATCCGGCCCGTATCGCTGAGAGGACAGGTCAGGATTTCGGCGCCAGCCTCGCGGAGGGCCAACGCAGAAGCATGTGAGGCGGACTTGCCAGTAATGACGAGGGCGCCCGGCTCAGAGAGGAGGGCGGCGGTCGGAGGGAGTTCGAGGCGCGCGTCGAGGACGGCGCGCAGCGGGGGGCGAGGGACGTCGCGGCCGCGGATGGTGAGGCGCGGGTCGTCGGCTTTCGCTGTGTGTCCACCGACGAGGATGAGGTCATGGTGTGCGCGGAGTGCCATGACGCGATCGAGGGCTTTTTCGCCTGTGACAGGGTAGCGGGCGCCCGTCGGCGAGATGCGGTGGTCGAGGCTCATTGCGAGCTTGAGCGTTACCCAGGGGCGGCGGGAGCTGATCCAGCGCGAGAAGACGCGGTTGAGGTCGGTCGCTTCGGAGGCGAAGAGACCAGCTTCGACAGCGATGCCAGCGTTGCGGAGGGCGCCGATGCCGCCGCCCGACACGAGGGGATTCGGGTCGGTCTGGGCTATGACCACGCGCCCGAGTCCGGCGGCGATGAGGGCCTCGGAGCAGGGGCCGGTGCGGCCGTGGTGGCAGCAGGGCTCGAGGGTGACGTAGATGGTCGCGCCTTGGACGTCATGGCCCGCTTCAGCGGCCGCTCGGAGCGCATGGATCTCCGCGTGGGGACCGCCCGCGCGGATGTGGTGGCCCTCGCCGAGCAAAATCCCGTCGCGGACAATGACCGCGCCGACCATCGGGTTCGGGCTCGTCGTCCCGAGGCCGAGGCGCGCGAGCTCGAGGGCACGCCGCATCCAGCGCTCGTCCTCGTGGGGTGCGGTCGAAGAAGCCATCAGTCGGTCTGGGGCAGGGCGTCGTCGTCGAGCGGCGCGAGCGGGGCGTCTGTAGCTTTCGCCTTCTGCTCGAAGGTGCGGAGCTCGTCGAGGAAGGCCTCGACCGAGTCGAAGCTGCGGTAAACGCTCGCGTATCGGACGTAGGCGACCGGGTCCTGGTGGCGTAGGAAGGCCAGGACCGCCTCGCCAAGCTCTTTCGAGTTGACGATTCGTTTGGGTCTTGCTGCGAGACGGGACTCGAGGCGCTCGACGAAATCTGTCAGAGCACCGAGCCCGATCGGACGCTTTTTACAGGCAATTCGTATACTTCGGAGCAGCTTCTCGGCGTCGAAGGGCTCGGTCTGGCCGTCGCGCTTCTCGACGTCGAGCATCGCTTCCTCGACGACCTCGTAGGTCGTGAAGCGCTCGCTACAGCCTTCGCACTGGCGACGACGTCGAATGGCGCGGCCGTCTCGGGCCATGCGTGAGTCGACGACGCGATTCTCGGAGCTCTGGCAGAAGGGGCAGCGCATGGCTCAGCCCTGGTCCAACGCCGCGAGTTTGTCGAGGCGAGGCTGGTGGCGGGGTTCGAAGGTCGCGCCGAGCCACGCATCGATGAGCGTTAGCGCGTAGGGTTCGGCGAGGAGGCGCGCGCCGAGGCAGAGCACATTCGCGTCGTTGTGCTCACGCGCCAGCGATGCAGTCATCGGGTCGTGAACGAGGGCGGCGCGGATGCCAGGCACCTTGTTCGCGGCGATGGACACACCGATGCCAGTGCCGCAGATCAAGACGCCGAGAGCGTTACCCTTCGCGACCTCACGGGCGAGATCCCGGGCCGTATCGGGATAATCCGAACGCTGTCCGACGGAAGGACCGAGCTCGGCTACCGTGAAACCCTTTGATTCAAGGTGTTTCACGACGGCCTGCCTCAGGGCGACCCCAGCATGATCACTGCCCACGTAGAAGCGCAAGACGCTCCTCCCCGGTGGTCTCTATCAGGTGCCCGCGAGGCGGACATGGGCGGGGAGCGAGTCCCCGCGAATCAATCATTCCGCGGGAGCGGCCGGCGGAGCGGCGGTCTTCGACTTGATGGCGACCGCCACGCGGCCCTTGTAGAAGCCGCAGCTCGGGCAGGCGCGGTGGGGGAGACGGTCGGCGCCGCAGTTGTCGCAGAGGAGGGTCTTCTGCAGCGTGACCTTGTCGTGATTGGCGCGGCGGGCGCGGGTGCGGGCCTTGCTGTGCTTGTTTGTCGGCGTAACCATCGGGATGCTCCTGAATCGAACTGAGGCGAGGCTCAGTCGAGCTTGAGGTTCTTGAGGCGTTCCCAGCGCGGGTCCACGCCATCAAGGGCGCTCGACCAGAGTGGGGCGTCTGCGGGTTCGTCGTCGCGGGCGGTTCCCGGGGCGACAGGGTAGGGGTCCTGGGCAAGCACGATGTGCTCGCGGATGAGGGCTTCGAGGTCGATCTTGCCGTCTTCGATGACCCAGGGCTCGTCGGTGAGATCGTCGCTCGAGATGTCTTCGTCGACGAGCTTCATCTCGTGGCGCGTGCCAGGGACAAAGAGCTCGCCGAAAGGCACGACAAGGTCGGTTTTCGCGGTCTCGAGGGTGCGGCTGCACTCGAACTCGAGCGTGACGCGCGCCTCCCCGCGGGCGAGCAGGTTGTCGCCGACGGGCTGGACCTCGACCTTGAGCTTCAGCGGCGAGAGCGCGCGGTAGGCTGGCAGGACGGACTCCGCCACCCACTCGATGGGGAGTTCCCCGTCGAGCGTGATCCCGGCGTTTGGGATCTCATGGGCGTTGAGTTGTAGGTCCGAAGGCTTCATGGTGCTTGTGCGTCGCGGCTTCTAGACCCTTCGATGCGAGGGTGGCCGGGCGGCGCGAGGGCGCGATATTAGGGATCGACCCCCGGGTGGTCAATGGAAATGCACTCGAAACCTCCATCATTAGAAACGGCGACCGGGGTGATACCGAAATTGTTCGCGGAACGCGTGGTCGACCTTCCCTGGCTCGGGCTCGGGCTGTCGACCGAATACGGGGCGCGCTCGACCGGGCTCGACCCCTTCGAGCTCGCGAGGTGCCATCCTGGCTACGCTTCGTTCCTCGAGGTCGGGGTGGAGGTCGGCAAGGGCCTCGACGTGGATGCGAAGCGCTGGGCGGCCGAGGGGCGACCGACGACCTACCATTTCCTCGACATCAATCTCGATGAGCCAGAGGATTTCGATGCCGCATGGATGGCGTCGGTGAAGCGCCTCATTGGGGAGCTGAAGCCCGCCTGGCTATGCGGGGATGCGGGGCTTTGGCATTTTGGACCTAGAGAACGCGGTCAGATGTTGCTCCTGCCGCCGGTCCTCACACGCGGGGCAGCCCAGGCGATGGCTGAGGGCATCATCCGCCTGCGCGAGGCAACCGGGCTCGAGGTCCTCCCGGAAAATCCACCGGGCCAAGTCTATCTCGGCGACATGCATCTCCTCGAGTTCTTTGCGGAGGTCGCGGCAACGGCCGATACGGGGCTCCTCCTCGATGTCGCCCACCTCGCGATTTATCAGAGGATGAAAGGGTATCCCGCGATGGCGGCCATCGACGCGTTGCCGTGCGATCGCATCGTGGAGATGCACCTCGCGGGCGGGGTTACGCGGGCTTTCGAGGGGTTCGCGTGGGTCGAGGACTCGCATGGGGGTGAACTTCTGCCCGAGGTGTGGGAGCTGTTCGAATACCTCGTCCCGAAGTGTCCGAATCTGAAGGCGATCGTGTTCGAGTGCGAGCGCAATCCGCTCGCGGATACGGTCGCAGGATTTGGTCGCATGGCGGACATCCTCGGCCGCTATCACCACCATGATTTCGGAGACCGCCGTGGAGGATGAACTTTCGGCGCATGTGGTCCTACAGCGGGTCGCCGTCCGCATGCTGCACGACGAGGGCTTTCGAAAGGCGGTGTATGCCAATTCGGAGGAGGCGCTCGCGGGGCTCGGACTGTCGGCAGCGGCAAGGGCGATGCTGACAGAGTCGGACATCCGGGCCTGGGGGATAGACGAACACCGCTCTGCCCGAGTGCTGAAGGCGATGCTCGACGAATACCCGGTGTCGGCCCTGGCTCTACTCGAAGAGGGGCGGTCCCTTCAGGGGCTTCACGCTTATTTTTCGAGCAGTGCCTTTCACGATGCCGTCATGAGGCGCGAGGCCCTCGCGCCGGGCTTTGGTTTGTTTCTCGCGGGGCTCGCGAAAGGCGAGACGAGCAAGTCCGTCATTACGCTCGAGGCGGCCATAGCAAGGGTG
>VFQT010001347.1_pt1 | contig 30020 bp, 24 predicted proteins | sample 3512381 | NCBI WGS metagenome assembly VFQT01 (sample SAMN10412376, study PRJNA504923) | tailings metagenome | isolation source: Relicate 2 Philex TSF3 active mining site | place: Philippines: Tuba, Benguet | collected 2017-08-29
GGACCCAAACTCACCCTGGAATTACACAACACCCACATCAAAGACATGGCCATCAGTTGGTGCGATATCCTGCCGGTGGATGCCATTGAATGTCGCGCCGTCGACCTTCCCTTTTGGCAGGCCGCCCTCACCAACCCCTCCTATGAATGGATCATCCTGGATGAAACCACTGCCACAGTGCATAGTCAACCGCCCACCACAATCACATTGGTAGACCCTGCCAATACCGCCCCGGCCCATATCAAATCGATGAATCTCGAAGCCATCTCGTTAAATTGTGAAAAAGAAGCCGTGGTAGGGATGAAAAATTATGACCTTTGGAATGACCTTCTCGAAACCCTAGAAATTTGGTAATCATGAAAAACACCCTCCCTTTTGCCCTGATTTTTTGTATCGCCATGGGCTTTGCTGCCTGCTCAAACAACCCCGAAGGGGCTTTCAACGAAGCAGAAAAACACACCCAAGATTCTTTGGACAGCCTCAGCAATGAAGCCTTGTTCGATGACCTCTATCAAGATACGGCCAAGCAAGACACAGCCACCGCCAAACCGGGTGATGTAACCACGGAAACACTCCCCAAAACATCCCCCGACAACACTCCTCTTCAACCCCAACACCCATGAAAATTGCCGTAGTAGGCGCCACCGGATTGGTGGGCACAAAAATGCTCGAAGTATTGGCTGAACGCCACTTCCCCATCACTGAACTCTTACCCGCAGCCTCCGCGAAAAGCGTGGGCAAAACCATCGCATTTCAAGGCAAAACCTATCCCATTGTCTCGTTGCAAGAAGCGGTTGATGCCAAACCCCACATCGCCATTTTTAGTGCCGGGGGTAGTGTAAGTACAGAATGGGCACCCAAATTCGCCGCCAACAACACCTTCGTCATCGATAACTCCAGCGCCTGGCGCATGGATCCCTCAGTGCCCCTGGTTGTGCCTGAAGTTAACCCCGATGCCATCCAACCCCGACACAGAATTATCGCAAATCCCAACTGCTCTACCATCCAAATGGTGGTGGCCCTCAAACCCCTGCACGACGCCTATCAATTGCAACGTGTGGTGGTAAGCACCTATCAAAGCGTGACCGGTACCGGACAAAAAGGCGTTGCCCAATTGCTCGCAGAAAGAGCCAAGCAGCCCGTAGAGGCGGTATACCCCCATCCCATCGACCTCAATGCCTTGCCGCATATTGATGTCTTCCTCGACAACGGCTATACCAAAGAAGAATGGAAAATGATGGTGGAAACACGCAAAATCATGGACATTCCTGCGCTGAATATCACCGCCACCACCGTGCGAATCCCTGCCATGGGCGGCCATTCAGAGAGCGTCAATGCGTCGTTTGCTCATCCGTTCGACCTCGAAGAAGTAAAGTCTCAACTGGGCCAAGCCCCCGGTGTGACCCTTCAAGACGACCCCAAAAGCAACCTTTACCCGATGCCCATCACCTGTCACGACAAAGACGATGTATTTGTGGGTAGAATCCGCAGAGACGACAGCGCACCCAACACCCTCAATATGTGGGTGGTATCAGACAACCTGCGCAAAGGTGCGGCCACAAATGCTGTACAAATCGCGGAATTGTTACTGCAGAAAGATTGGGCCAAGGAACAATTTACCCTTTGAGTTGTTAGTCGTATCATGTTGGTCGACAACCCCCAGGATACCGCCGAAGAAACCCCTCAAGACAACAGGCCACTGGTGTTGAAGGATGCCCTGTTTCAAGGTGATGCCCACAACGCGCCCTATGCCTTGAGCGTGAGCTCTCCTAAAATTGAGCCGATCGACAAACGCATGTTGGTGGCCAACGCGCACGAGAGCATGCAACACCAAGCCGAGCAGCAAATTTCCATGCTGAAAAAACAGGCGGAATTGCTCATGAAACAGGCCAAGGCCATCGAAGACCGACTTTCACTTTCTCATGCCATTTACAAGGCCGATATCAATTTCGAACCCGTAATACATGGTATTTACCACCTGTATCAAAAAGACGATGGCACGCAGGTTTTGAGCATGGTGGCACCCTACGAATGGGGAAGAAATGCGCCTTACACCTTTTTGAACACGGTGAGATTGCTGGCCGATCGCACTTGGGAAATTTTGGCCTAAGCAATACCCACCTCAACTGCTTTCTTAGTTACATAGACCCGGTCTCACGGTTGCTCAGACAGCCATTGGTCCACGGCTTTTCTCACCGATCCTGCCGCCAATAACCGCGCTTTGGCTTCTGCCTCAGGCAACCCCGTGGCTTCCATCACCATGTTTGTGCCCCTGGCAATCAACTTGTGATTAGTGAGTTGCATGTCAATCATTTTGTTGTCCTTCACATGTCCCAGTCGAATCATCACGCTGGTTGTAATCATGTTCAACACCATTTTGGTGGCTGTGCCCGCCTTCATGCGCGTGCTGCCGGTGACAAATTCCGGACCTGTTTCAACTTCTACGCACACATCGCACACCGATTTCATTTCACTTCCCTTGTTACACACAACGCCCCCCGTGGCAATGCCCAAAGATTGACATTTTCTCAAGGCTCCAATCACGTAAGGGGTTCTGCCCGATGCCGCGATGCCAATGACCACGTCTTGGGTATTCACACCATAAGCTTCCAAATCGCGAAACCCTTGTTCCTCATCGTCTTCGGCAAACTCTACCGCTTTGCGGATGGCTCCGTCGCCTCCGGCGATGATCCCAATCACTTTGTCGAAGGGAACGCCATACGTGGGCGGACACTCACTGGCATCCACAATACCGAGGCGACCGCTGGTTCCCGCACCCATGTAAAACAACCGTCCGCCAGCCTGCAACCTGGAAAAAACCAACTCACACAGCGCCGCTATGTGGCTCGCTTCGCTCGCCACCCGCTGGTGACATAAAGCATCCTCCTGGTTGATGCCCCGCACCAACGATAAAAAATCCAACGCCTCTAAATTCCTGTGTCCCGAACTCGACTCCGTATGCATTACGCAAAAGTATCCTTTTGATAGCGACCGCCCAAAAATGTGAGCCACTCCTTATACACCCCCTCCGCCATGACGCGAGGAAATTTCGCCTGACCACCCATCTTACCGCGATAATCCATGAAATCCAAAAAATCCGATTCTGGCAACCAAAACAACTCCATCCGCTTCAATACATGCTTTCGCTCGGTAGCATAATCATCGTTTAACTCTATCAAAGCCTCATCCAAAATACGCTGCGATTCAACCACATCCGGCTTCTCAACCCCCGCAGGGTACGCCAAAAACCAGCGATGCCCCATCTCCCCGTTGTCGTGTTTTAACCCCCTCACCGTAAACTCTGGCACTGAAAATCCCAACGACTTACCCAACGCCAACGTTGCGCGGTTCATGTTATCCACCGACAAATGCTCACCACACAAACTCAAATACTGCTTGGTTCTCCCCACAATCTTGATTTCACAAGCATCCACATCCGTAAACTGAATCACATCGCCAATCAAATAACGCCATGCACCCGCACAAGTGGTAATTAATATGGCATAATCCACCCCGGCCTCTACCTCGTCGATGTCCAAGGCCACAGCCCCCGACTTTACATCCCCCGAATCCGTGAAATTGTCTGAATTGAATGGCACAAACTCGAAATACATTTTGTTTCGAAATACCAACCCCATGCCCGAACTGTTTAGCTTGTTTTGGTTGGCAATGAAACCCTCACTGGCCAAATACGTCTCAAAATAATAAATGGGACGTCCCAACATCGCATCAATTTGGTCTTTGTAAGGGGTAAGCGATACCGCCCCCCACGTGTAGACACTCAAATGCGGCCATATCTCATGGATATTGTTCAATTGGTAACGCTCTAAAATGCGCTCAAACAACATCTTCACCCACGCCGGCCCTCCCGCAATCATGGCAATGTCCCAATTCGGGGCCTCGTTCACCATAATCTCCAATTTGTGATGCCAGTCGCGCTCTTTTTTGATTTCGTCTGTGGGTTTGGCAAATCGATCAATCCAAAACGGCAAATGCAACGTGGTGATACCACTCAAATCCCCAGAGTATTTCTGTCCATCAAAATTCAAATCCGTGCTCCCGCCCATCATCAAATAATGCTTGGTGAAAAAGTCTTTGGGAACGTCGGTCTTGGCAATGGCAAACAACTGACGTCGGCTCGCCCGAGCCATGGCTTTCAACTGATCCTGGGTCACGGGAATGTACTTGCTCGCCCCTTGGGTGGTTCCCGAACTCAAGGCAAAATATTTGGCACTGCCCGGCCAAGTCACATTGTCCTCCCCACTGTATTCTCGCTGCCACCAGTCATGCATGGCCTCATAGTCCGTGATGGGCACCCGCTGCTTAAACTCAGCCACCGTATCTTCAGAAATCAACAACGATTCAAACTGATACCGCTTGCCGTATTCCGTATTTCGGGCATGAAACAACATTTTTTTCAAGGTGCGATCTTGCCATTTTTTTGCCCGCGCACTTTTCAAAGTGAACACATCGGTCACGTTCTTGGCACGCTCAAACAAGGGTCCTAAAAAATTCTTGGGTGATGCCATAGGGATTTTTCCTGTCACGATGATACAAAAATTACGCCACGCTTGTGGCACCTGCGAATAATTACAGACCTTTGTGGTTAGAATGGCAGATGGATTAATGCATGAAATCAGGGACAAATGGCTCCAAGTAGTGGCCTTTGTAGAAGAGAATTTTGAGAAAAAACCCGATCTCAACGCCATCCTGTTCCTCATAGGTGTGAGGGAGTTGGGCGAACTGCGCGACAAACCCTTCACCAAAGAAGAAAAAGTGCACCTGATGCACATCGCCACCTGCAAAATTTTGAGTTATAGCGGGTATTACAAACACATCGGGTTCGACAAAAATGGTTGGCCCGCTTGGGAAAATGTGTCGCCACTGCCCAACCTCGGTTACCTCGAGCAAGAAAGTTTGATGCGACAGCACATTGTTGAATATTTTGAAACAGAAGAAATCATCCAATTCCAATAATCAATCCCATAGCGTAATATTGAACCCATGTTGAAAAAGACTCTGAAGTTTCTTCCCGTTGCGATGATCATGGCCGCAGCCCTTGTTCCTTACACGGCCTGCAATACCGAGAACAAATCCGCACAAACCGACTCTGCCACCACTACCCCTGCCGCCCAGTCGGGCGTAGATTTTAGCGATTCTACCGCACCCGCCGATTGGGTTAGGGTTTCCGTTAAAACCACAGTGGGCGATATGGTGCTGGCCCTCAACCCAGCGCAAAAACAACACACCGAAAACTTCATCAAATTGGTCAACCAAGGATTCTATAACGGCGTGCTCTTTCACCGGGTGATCAAAGATTTCATGGTGCAAAGCGGCGACCCAAAATCCAAAGGCGCAGCCCCCAACGTTCAATTGGGCGATGGAGGTCCCGGTTACACCGTGCCCAATGAAATCAAAAGCGAATACAGGCATTTTAGAGGCGCGCTCTCCGCTGCCCGTCAGAGCGACGATATAAACCCCATGAAAAACAGCTCCGGCTCCCAGTTTTTCATCGTTACCGGAACCCAAGTCTCTGAAGCACAATACAAAATGGCCCTCGAAACCATCGCTTTCGACCTATTCCGCAAAGATCCCGCCAACGCAGAAATGGTGAGAAATGGCCAAATCATGAGCCAAAGCGGAAACATGGCCGGACTGCGTGCCATCGAACTGCAAGTGAAAGAGAGAATGAACCCCATCATCGAAAAGTTGTATGCCGAAATTCCCGAAATCGACAAAAAACGATACGCGAATTGGGGCGGTGCACCCAACCTCGATAACAATTACACCGTTTTCGGAAAATTGGTGTCGGGCTACCACGTGCTCTCAGCCATCGAAAACCAACCCACAAACATGCAAGATCGACCCACCCGCGACATCAGCATCATTGAGGCCAAAGTGTTGAAATAATTTGGAAATTCGGGGGATAAGTGGTATATTTGCAACACTTTTCCAATTAACCTTAGGAAGGGGACAGGCCAAAAGCAGTCCCCTTTTTTGTTGACTATGGCAAACGTAATACAGAAACTCACCGCCCTTGTAGAACAGGAAGCCCCCGCTTTCGGATTGTTCTTGGTAGCCCAAACCACGGGTCCTGCCAAGTTATTCCAATTCTACATGGACAGCGAAGAACCGCTTTCGATGAAGGCCCTTTCCGATTTCACCCGCCACATTTCCCAAAAGATTGACGAGGAGGATTCAGGGCTGAATGAAGAGGCCTTTACTTTTGAAATTTCATCGCCTGGGGCGGAAAGACCCCTGGTGAATCGGAAACAATACACCAAACACGTGGGTAGATCGTTCGATTTTGTATTGAGCGAACAAACCCTCAGCGGCAAACTCATGGAAATCCGCGAAGACGACACCTTTGTCATCGTAGAAACCGTGAAAGAAAAAGGAAAAAAATCGGTAGAGGTCACCCATGAAGTGCCCTACGCCAACATTCAATCTGCAACCATCATAATCAGCTTCAAATAATATGAAAGTCAAGGCAAAAGATCTCGGCATCAACCTTGTGGAGAGTTTCTCCGAATTTAAGGAGTTCAAGAACATCGACCGCGCCACCATGATGCGCGTACTGGAAGACGTGTTCCGCAACATTCTGAAAAAGAAGTACGGAAACGATGCCAACTTCGACATCATCATCAACACCGAAACCGGTGACATCGAAATGTATCACCTCCGCCTCATCGTTGAGGAAGGAGAAGTGGAAGACGCCAACCTGCAAATTGCGCTGTCTGAGGCCCAAACGTTGGAGCCCGACTACGCCGTAGGGGAAGATTGCATTCAACAGGTGTTTTTGGACGATTTCGGTCGCCGCAGCATCCTGAACGCACGTCAGGCCTTGATGAGTCGCATCATCGAATTGGAAAAAGACGAGTTGTTCAAAAAATACAAGGACAAACGCGGTGAAATTATCACCGGCGAAGTATACAACGTGTGGAAACGCGAAATCATGGTTCTGGACGATGAAGGCAATGAATTGTCGCTCCCCAAAGAACACATGATCCCCCGCGATATGTACAAAAAAGGCGATACCCTGCGCGCCGTCATCCACGAAGTGGAAATGGACAAAGGATCTCCAAAAATTGTACTTTCTCGTACCTCACCCGAATTCTTGGAGCGTTTGTTTGAATTGGAAGTTCCCGAAATTTTGGACGGTCTTATCACCATCAAAAAAGTAGTGCGCGAACCCGGTGAGCGTGCCAAAGTTGCCGTTGAAAGCTACGATGATCGCATCGACCCAGTAGGGGCTTGCGTAGGGGTAAAAGGAGCTCGTATCCATGGTATCGTTCGTGAATTGCGCAACGAGAATATCGATGTGATCAACTACACCACCAACACCAACTTGTACATCCAACGTTCTTTGCAACCCGCTGCCATTTCTCGCATTGAGTTGAATGACGACAAAAAAACAGCCGATGTGTTCTTGGATGCCGATCAAGTTTCCTTGGCCATTGGTAAAGGCGGACACAACATCAAGCTGGCCGGTAAATTAACAGGCTATCAGATTGAAGTGTACAGAATGGCCGCAACGACCAACGACGAGGATGATGTGGATTTGGACGAATTCTTGGACGAAATCGATACTTGGATCATCGAAGAATTCAAGAAGATTGGTTTGGATTCAGCAAAATCTGTCATCAATACCCCAGTGGAAGATTTGATGCGCAGAACCGAACTCGAAGAAGAAACCATCATCGAAGTTCAAAAGATTCTGAGAACAGAATTCGAAGACTAATCGATCTCGCTAAGCCCCACAGCCCCCAAGGATGTGGGGCTTAGACGATAACCGCTTCATTTCACTCCGTGGAATTGAGGTAAACCTTGGGAATTATTGACAATAGAACTAATTTTGAAAGAAAATATGGCGGAATACCGTTTAGCAAAAGTAGCCACCGAGTTGAATCGAAGCTTCCAAGTACTTGCCGATGTGCTCAATCAGCGAGGCTTCGATGTAATGCCCAAACCCACAACGAAAATTACCGAAGACATGTATCAAGCATTGCTTCGCGAATTTTCAGCGGATAAGGCCGCCAAAGACGAGGCGAAGCTGTTGAAAACCAACCGCGATAATAAGCCCACGCCGCCGCCAGCACCCGCTCCGGCAGCAAAACCCACAACCCCCGTGGCCAAACCCGCTGTAGAAGAAGAGGTGAAAACCCCTGAACCCGCTGCGGAAAAATTGGTTACACGTTCCGAAGAAGTCGTAGGACCCAAAATCTTGGGTAAAATTGATATCGGTGGTAAAAAGCCCAAAGCGGAAACGCCCAAAGCAGTTGAAGTACCCCCCGTGGTGGAATCAACACCCACCGCAGAAGAACCCAAAGAAATCGCACCTGCAGTAGAAGCGAAAAAAGTGGTGAGCGCTCCCCCAGTGGAAGAAAAAACACCCGAGCCCACACCAGAACCTGTGGTTGAAGCCCCAGCCGCTCCGGCCGAAAGCAAAACCGCCACTCCAGCCAATGAAGAAGAGGATATCGAGAAAATCGATACCAAATTTGAAGTGCTCTCAGGTCCGAAAGTATTGGGAAAAATCAACCTACCCACCGTTGCACCTACCGGTGTGAAATCGTTGGCTGGTGAAGCCCGCGACGACCTCCGTGAAAAACGCAAACGCAAACGCAAGCAAGCCGGCACCGAAAAAGTAGCCGTGCAAGAACGCGTTAAGCAAGACCAAACTACTTCATCCAACAATACCGATAACCGCACTGCCCCCAAAGCAGAAATCTCAAAAGAAGCTGTTCAGCAGAAAGTGAGAAATACGATGGGACAAATGGGCAACGCCGGTAGGTCTCGTGGAATGAAGCAAAAAATCAAACAGAAAAACAAGGAAGACCGCGCCAACGACCGCAGAGAAACCAACCTCCGCAAAGAAAAGGAAAGTAAAATCCTGAAAGTAACCGAATTCCTCACCGCCAACGAATTGGCCACCATGATGAATACCAGCGTTACCCAGGTTATCTCCTCTTGTTTTATGTTGGGATTGATCGTTTCTATCAACCAACGTCTCGATGCTGAGACCATCCAAATTGTGGCCGATAACTTTGGCTTCGAAGTGGAATTTGTGGATGCAGAGTCTCAAATTGAAGCGGCCGACAACGAAATGGACGACGAAGCAGATTTGTTGCCTCGCGCGCCCATCGTTACCGTGATGGGTCACGTTGACCACGGTAAAACCTCGTTGCTCGATTATATCCGTAAAGCCAACGTTATCGCTGGTGAAGCCGGAGGTATTACCCAGCACATCGGTGCCTATGAAGTAACCCTCGCAGATGGAAAGAAAATCACTTTCTTGGATACTCCCGGACACGAAGCGTTTACCGCGATGCGTGCCAGGGGTGCGAAAGTAACCGATTTGGCCATCATTGTAATCGCGGCCGATGACTCCGTGATGCCCCAAACGAGAGAAGCCATCGCCCACGCACAAGCTGCGGGTGTGCCCATGGTTTTTGCCTTCAACAAAATTGATAAAGACGGCGCCAATGCCGACAAAATACGCGAGCAATTGGCGGCCATGAATATCTTGGTAGAAGACTGGGGTGGTAAATTCCAGTGCCAAGAAATCTCAGCCAAAAAAGGCCTCAACGTAGACAAGTTGCTTGAAAAAGTACTCTTGGAAGCGGAAATGATGGACCTTAAAGCCAACCCCAACCGCAGAGCCAAAGGTACTGTGATCGAAGCCACCCAAGAAAAAGGTCGTGGTATCGTGTGTAGCATGTTGGTACAAACCGGAACCTTGCGCATCGGTGACCACGTAGTTGTGGGTCCTTATTACGCCAAAGTACGTGCCCTGTTCAATGAGCGCGGCGGAAAAATCGATACGGCACCACCAAGTACACCCGTGAAAATGCTCGGTTTCTCCGATGCACCCACCGCCGGTGATGCTTATGTGGTATTTGCCGACGAAAGCGAAGCCAAAGCCCTTGCCAACAAACGTTTGCAATTGGTGCGTGAACAAGGTATCCGGACCAAGCGCCATATCACCCTGGACGAAATCGGACGTCGTTTGGCCGTTGGAAACTTCAAAGAATTGAAGCTGATCGTAAAAGGAGATGTGGATGGTTCTGTGGAAGCCTTGTCGGATTCGTTGTTGAAATTGACCACCGAGGAAATCGCGGTGAATGTGATTCACAGTGGTGTAGGACAAATTACCGAAAGCGATGTGTTGTTGGCCTCTGCCTCAGATGCTATCATCGTTGGTTTCCAAGTTCGTCCTTCCGCCAAAGCCAAACAAATTGCCGAAAACGAAGAAATCGATATCCGTACCTACTCAGTCATCTACCAAGCCATCGACGAAATCAAAGCCGCGATGGAAGGTATGTTGAGTCCTGAAGTGGTTGAAAAAGTCATCGGTAACGTGGAAATCCGTGAAGTATTCAAAATCTCCAAAGTGGGTACCATTGCCGGTTGCTATGTAACCTCTGGTATGATCGAGAGAAAGGCCAAGCTTCGCGTGATTCGCGATGGTGTAGTCATCCACACAGGTGAACTCGCCTCGTTGAAGCGTTTCAAAGACGATGTGAAAGAAGTGGCAAAAGGCTACGAATGCGGTCTTCAAGTAGAAAGATTCAACGATATCCAAGAAGGCGATTATCTGGAAATCTTCAAAACTGAAGAAGTAAAGCGTAAACTGTAATTTTTGGTACAGACTTTGCTTTATACACAAAAAATTAACACCATGAAAAAAACATTGACTCTTTTGGCCGCCGTTTTGGCTTTTGTGACCACCAGCTTCGCACAAACAGAAGATGGTATCAAATGGGAAAAGAAATCACACGACTTTGGATCAATTAAAATGGGTCCCAAAGCTGAAGTGACCTTCCGTTTTACCAACACCACCAAAGCGCCTTTGGTAATCACTGCCGCCAACCCATCTTGTGGTTGCACCGCTTCTGATTACACCAAAACCCCCATCATGCCCGGCAAAACAGGTGAAGTTACTGCCAGCTACGGTACCGATGGTCGTCCTGGATTCTTCCAAAAGTCAATCAAAGTGAATTTCGATAACGGTACCTCTACTGATTTGATCATCAGCGGAACCGTAAACTCCGAAACCGCTCCTGCTCCCAAGAATAACGAATTGAAGTAATGAGATTCATTGTCGCTTGCACCCTGTTTTTTGTTGCCCTCGCCGGCAACCAAGCCATCGCGCAAGTGGTAACCAGTCCCAATGCCGTTACCACCAAAAGCAGCAATGCCAGCATCAAATTCGAAAACACATCGCATAGTTTTGGCAACATCATCGAAGGCCAAATCGCGCGTTACGATTTCAAATTTGTCAATACCGGCACCGAGCCTTTGATTTTGTCCAATGTTTCAGCGAGTTGTGGTTGTACTACACCCAAATGGCCCCGCGAAGCCATTGCCCCAGGTAAATCTGCCGTTATCACAGCAGAGTACAACAGCCAAGGTCGCCCCGGCACCTTCACCAAATCCATTTTCGTGAAAAGCAACGGCGGTGATGTTACCCTCACCATTTCTGGTAATGTGGTAAAAGAGCCTGAGCAACCTCGCTCACCCATCATCATTCGATAATCCAAAAAAGACTGGCTCCGCCAGTCTTTTTTTTGCCCCGTGCAACAAAAACACCAACCATTCCGTCTACCCATCACCCCAATTCCAATACACCCCATGGCTGCCATGAAAACCTTCAGCATCGCCCTATTACTATCCCTATTCCAATGCGCTAACCTGTGTGCCCAAAAGCCCCTCGATAAGCCCGTAGAAGTGCTGGGAAGTACCATCGTGGAAGTCAATGCCAACGTGGGTGATATGGTAGAAGTGGTGTTCGCGGTAAGGAATAACTCCCTCGACGATTTTTATATTGCGCAAATCCAGACCGATTGTCACTGTGTCTCCGCAGTATTCCCCTCCGAGATTAAACACCTCACCACCGATTCCGTTACCGTTGTCCTCAATACCAACAACGTTCCCCCAGGTACCTTTGTGAAAAAAGCCTACCTCGAAACGCCCGACAACAAAGTCATTGAACTCGTACTCCAAGGGAATCTCACCGTGGTGAAACCCATCACCAAACCCGGTACACGTCCCATCATCTATAAACCCGTGCACATCCGATTGCACAACACCCAAAACACACTCCCACAAGTGCAGTGGCTCAAGACCGCCCACGACTTCGGTTATGTTAAATCGCCAGAACCCGCAAAAACCGAATTCCAATTGCTCAACCTCGGTCCCGGACCCATCGAAATTAAAACCGTAGAACCTGGCTGCAGTTGTACCATTTCCGATTACACCAAAGGGCCCATCGCCGCCAACCAATCCGCCTCCGTTACAGCCGCCTTCACCACCAAAGGGGCTTTTGGTTATTTCAAAAAATTCATCAAAGTAGAACTCGTGGACGGTCGCGTTTACCAACTTTCCATTACCGGAAATGTAGACCCCATGTAATTCAAATCGACAGACACAGTGTGCCGCCCGTATGCAAGAAAATCACGGGATAAATACCCTGCTCATTGGGCTGTAATCCCCCCTTCACTTGTTCCGCTTCTAACCATTCATTGAGCGCGTAAACCGCCTTCCCAGTGTATACCCAATCCAACGGTATATTGTTCATCCCAACCACCACATCCATGAAGTTATGCAACCGCGCATCGCTTTTTGCATATCCCCCAAAGGTATAATCCCCCAGAAATTCAATGCCCGTCAACAATCCCTCCTGCTGAGCAAAACCGCGCTGCTCTTCCTCGTTTTTTAACACCATTACCGCATGGACCTGGGGTGCGACTGATTCATTACGATTTTCAGGGTCTAGCATTGCTGTCCCATTTTCATTGATCACATCCCCCTTCCTTAAATCCAAAGCCCTGCGCAGACCCAAAGCGGTGGTAGCCGTTGCGCTGGCATGAAACACATGTTCAAACCGAACGTCTTTGTTTTGCCATGCGTTTACCAATGCCTCAAAACCCACGAATCCGGCCTCCCCTTTGCCCCCTTCGGCAACCACATACACCTCGCTTTCGGTGAGTCCCTGCTGCTGCAACACGAAGTCCAAAGCGGCTTGTTTATCGCGGTACAGACTTCGAGAGACCCCCACCAAAATCATCCCCGCCTCCCTAGCCACCTGCAAATAGTGATTATCCAAAGGTTCATCCCCGCGAAGGATGCCAATGCAATTGATTCCGGCCGCTTGCGCGGCCACCGCCGTAGCCACCAAATGATTGCTGTACGCGCCACCATAAGTGAGCAGGCATCGCTTTCCTTGCAACTCCATACGCAACAGATGACCATACAACTTTCGCCACTTGTTACCCGAAATGATCGGATGAATGAGGTCGTCGCGCTGAATCCAAACATCCCCCGCTGGCAAGTGGAACACTTGCAGCGGGGGATCCAACTCCAACTGGGCCGCAATGGCTGCGCTCAGTTCACTCATCGGCCTGAGCCCCCCGACAGTGGCAATGCCAACATCTCCCGCAAACTTCTTGCGGCCACCGAATGGTATCCAGGCTCGGCCTGTAAAAATATCTCTGTGGCCATCTCCTTGCCCTGGGCAAACGCCGGTTCATATTTCCCATCCTTCACCACGTGTTGCAACAACAACGCCTCATAAATGGGCATCAAAAACTTCCTACGTCCTACCTTCAACAAGAAATCATGCATCGCCTGGTAGGCCGGTCTGTAATCGCTTTGAATCGACAGAATAAACCAATCACAAGCAATCTCCGCATTCTGTGTTTGGGTGAAGTGAAAACGGGCATCCAGAGCCAACATCTCCTGTTTCGATAACCGTCCGGGCGATCCATCAGCCCGTGTGTGCAACTGTCGCAACAGGTGCAGCCAATGGTGGGTGGTAAATCCGCTGGTATCAATCACCGAGGCATCGCAAGGAATAGAACTTCCGGGATGCAAGGGCTCGCCGCTGGTAAAATATTTCGAAACTTGCTGCTCTACCCGATGAAATTCTTGGCTCTCCACGTTGGGAAAACCACCCACCACTTGGGGGTTGGGCAAACCCTCGCCATCAACCCAAGCGAGAACCAACGGCTCAAAATCGCGCCAAACCAACAGCTTGGAATTCAATGCAACCTGCTGCTCATGAAACGCCTTCAAATCGGCCAAAAACAGGTCTGTGGTCACCGTACCAAAGGCATACTTGCGAAAATGACCGTTCAAAAATTCGTCAAACGCCGTCCTTCCGTAATACTGCTCCAGCATCATCAAAAAGAAACGACCCTTCTCATAGGCGATATCGGTCAAACCCTCATCCGGATCTCGATCACCCAAATGCAGACGCAGGTGACTATCGGCGGGGTTTTCTGCCAACATCCATGACAGGGTTCTGTTCAGTTCGCCTTTGCCAAGCACCCGCAGCATATCGGCATAATTTTTCCCATACAACTGTTCCATGATCCGCGATTCCACATACACCGTAAACCCTTCGTTGAGCCAAAAATCATCCCACGTGCGGTTGGTCACCAAATTTCCGCTCCAGCTATGCGCCAATTCATGGGCCAGCAGGCTCACCAAACTGCGATCTCCAGCGATGATGGTGGGTGTGGCAAACGTCACCACGGGATTTTCCATACCCCCAAATGGGAAACTCGGCGGCAATACCAGTACATTGTAGTCGCCCCAAGCATATTCACCAAACATGTCGCTGGCGGCATTCACCATTTTTTGCAGGTCTGCAAATTCCCAAGCCGCTTTTTGCAGGAGTTTGTGTTCGGCGTACACTCCGGTATTGTTTCCGAGCGATTGAAATCCAAACGACCCCACCGCGATGGCCATGAGATAGCTGGGGATGGGTTTTTTCTGTTCGAAGCGATGTACTTTGTTTGAACTTGCACCACCCTCCCGATTCATGGCGATCCGATGCCCTGATGGCCAACAACGCGGACCCCAGTTTGATGCAGATTCAAAGTCACCCTCAGGGTTTCCGAGTTTCACGGCACTCATCACCACGTTGAAATCGGTGGGTTTGATGGGCGCCGCGGCAAGATCCGGCACACCAATGCAGTCTGTTGTGCTCGTTCTGCTGCCGTCAACGCCAACGGTTGCGGCGCCTGCGGCGCCACACACCACCCTCACCTCCGACGAATACGTGAACCGCACACTGGGTTTGTCTTGCAGTGGTATCCAGGTACGGGCGAGGATGGCCTGACTCTGACTAAACAAAAATGGATGGGTCTGATCGTAGGTTTGTGCGGGCGACAGCCACTGAAGGGCCCCGGCCGAAGGCCGGGTCCGATAATGAATCACAATCTTTGATTGTGACCGCGGCACCTCAATCTCCAACGGCTTTCCGTACAACAACGTATCCCCAGTACCTCCGCCAACTTCATACACCAACGCCTTGGCCCCCTTTTTCAATTGCCCCAATTTCTTGTCAAAACTCCCCCCTTCGTACACCCCCAAAATGTCCATATCCCGGTGATCCAACAACAACAGATGATTCCCAGTGTTGGGATTGATGTGATACGGCAACACCGAAGCGGGCTTCCGGTTATCGCGCAGATACCCATGAACCAACGAATATTCTACCCAGCCCTCGATGGTTTTGTCGGCAAAATTCACCGACAACCGCATGTCCATGTGCTTAATCAAAAACTCCCCCTCATTGGCATAACTGTGGTTGATTAGTGCCTGACTGCCCTCACCAAAATAGGGCGAACGCCCACCACAAGCCCACACATCGCCCATCCCAAAAACCTGGAACAGGAAACCCCAAAAAACAAAACGCAACACCGACAACCGATTCGCTATGCGACCATTCACCCTGCCCACAAAACCATGCAATTTTTCCATTTCCAACAAAAATACAATGCAAACCCTATCTTTGTGGCATCATTCGGGGTGCCTCGTTCAGAGCGCTGAGATTATACCCGCACACTTGATCAGGATAATGCCTGCGCAGGGAAATGTCACCGCCACCGCGGCCGTGCTCCGGATGAAACAAACTTCATCCATGAAAAAACAACCGCTACTTCGCCTGTCTTGCCTCTTGCTGGGATTCGCATTCCACAGCCTTTTCGCGCAGCAATCCGAGACCAACAACCCGGCCGCAAACAACACAACAGTTTCGGCCACCAAGAAATCCGCAACACCCCAACCCACGGCGTCGCAAGACGATACCGCCACCGATATTGAATCCATTGAAGCGGCCATGGTTAACGCCGTAAACCTTGGAAAAAACCGCAGTAATCTCAGCAGCATTGTGGTTGCCATCAAACAGCAAAATCCCTTCGTTGTCCAGAACCTGGGTCGCGACATCCCCTTCCTAACCCAATCTTTGGCCAACGTGATCTCCACTTCAGACGCTGGTAACGGCATTGGCTATTCAGGCATCCGCGTGCGTGGTTCCGATGCAACCCGTACCAACATCACCGTGAACGGGGTGCCCATCAACGACGCCGAAAGTCAGGGTACCTTTTGGGTAAATATGCCCGATTTAAGCTCATCCATCGGTAGTTTGTCGCTCACCAAAGGGGCGGGACTCTCAACCCACGGTGCTGGCGCCTTCGGCGCCACCTTGGCCATCGGAACAGAAGGAAATAGCCAAGAGCCCTACTACCAGATCGACCAAAGCCTAGGCAGTTTTGGCACCCTAAAAACCACCCTCAAAGGCGCCCTCAAACCCATCCGATTGTCGAACCAAGAAACCTTGTTCATCTCTGCCCGACTTTCAGAAATCCTCTCCAATGGTTTCGTGGACCGCGCTACTTCCAATTTGGTGGGCTACCAAACCGCCATCGCCTATGAGAAAAAGACCCCGAAACCCCGGAAAACGCCCGCAGACAACGACCATGTACTGGCAAACGATAAACGAGCGAAAATCACCGATTACCACTATACACGGGTGAAATTCCTCGCTTTTGGCGGCAAAGAAACCACCTACCAAGCTTGGTGGGGCGTGCCCATCGAAAAGTACAACCTCGGACAAACCTATGATTCTGCCAATTTCGCGGCCCTGCAAAATCACTACCTACGCAACAGCGGATTTCAAGGCGCCACCTACCGCAACAGTTACGACAGTTCCAACCTGTTCAATGCCAATCCCAATCGGTACAATTATTACACCTACAAAAACGAAGTTGACAACTACCAACAACATCATCAGCACCTGTATCTCACCCACAATTACTTTGGCAAACGCCACCAGCGGAAAGAGTGGGCGGCCACCTTATACCATACCTTCGGCACGGGTTATTTCGAGCAATTTCGCTATGGCGATGCCTTCTCCAAATACAACATCCCCCCCATTCGCATGGCGGGCGATACCAATATCACCGTCCTTCTTTCAGCGTCTGATTTGGTTCGACGTCGTTGGCTGCGCAACAACCTCATAGGATTGAATTTGCACCATAGCATCGAACAGGACAAAAACAGTTGGTTGTTTGGACTGGGTGCCAACCAATACTACGGAAACCATTTCGGACAGGTAACGCAAATTTTGGCCCTGCCCACACCCGAGCAAAACCCACCACGCGAGTACTACCGCGGCATCGGCAACAAATCCGATGTCAATGCTTTTGTGAAGTTCAATCGCCGCGTGGCCTATGGAAAACTCGATAGAACCCGCGGAAGTGTGTTTGCCGACATGCAATTGCGCAAGGTGAATCATGTGGGTAACGGCACCGACAACGACCTCAGAACCATCGATTTCAAGGGCAATTTCTTGTTTTTCAACCCCAAAGCAGGATTCCAGTTGCAGCACGCCTCCTACCATCACCTCTCAGGGTATGTGGGGGTGGCACACCGGGAGCCCGCGCGATCTGATTTCACAGACAATCTAAACGGCGATGTTCCACGTCCTGAGCGCATGGTAAACGGCGAATTGTCTTACCTGTCCACCTTCCCTGCGCTGCCAACCATCAATGGAAAAAGCAGCGACAACCACATTCGCATTAACGCCTATTACATGCACTACAAAGACCAGTTGGTTCTCACCGGTGCGGTCAACGATGTGGGAACGCCTTTGCGCAAAAACGTGGATGTGAGCTTCCGTCGCGGTTTGGAATTTGAGGGACAATACGTGTTATGGCAAAAAGACTATGCAGCGGCCAATCACAGCCATTTTGAGCGACATTACCTGCATTTGATTGGGAATTTATCGGTAAGTCAGAACATCATCCCCAATTCCAAGGTAACCTGGCAAGATTACGCGACAGGCATTCCTGTGGATACGGTTTACAAAAATGCACCCATTGCGTATTCTCCCAATAGTGTGGCTGCTTTGGGCTTGCAAGGTCAGATCAAAAAGTGGAATGTGTTGTGGCTGAGCAAGTGGGTAGGCCGACAGTTTTTAGACAATACGGGCGATGTATCACGCAGTTTGAACCCCTATAAATTCAGCGAGTTAACCGTGAATTACACGCACAAATTCCGCAGCGGCACTTCGTTGGCGTTCAAGGCCCAATGCATCAATGTGTTTTCTGCTCGATACGTAAGCAATGGCTACACGTGGGGTTACATGTATGGTTCTCGCGACATCACACAGGAGGTCTTCGTCTTCCCACAAGCCCCCCGCAACTTCTTGGTAGGCCTCACTTGGCGATTCTCGAAGGGGTAGGTCAACGCCATCACTATCTAAGAATTTTCGATCTGTAACAGCCAATTAACCCATTGTCAATTCGTAGTTGGTATTTCTACCGCTGCCTTCTTCTTGTTTTAAAATACCCTTGTCGATGAGATCTTTGATATCCCTTAAGGCAGTATCATGAGAACATTTGGCAATCTTTGCCCATTTCGAGGTTTGTAGCTTACCCTCGAAACCATCTAGCAATTTATTCAATATTAACTGCTGTCGCACATTCAACAAAGTCTCCGCATGACGATTCCAAAAAGTCGCTTTCGCAACAACCCTCTCCAAAGTCGTTTCCGCAGCAAGCAGTGCATTTTTCAGGCAAGTTAAAAACCAATTCAACCAATCTGTGATATCCCCATCACTATGCTGTACCTTCTGCAAAACGGAATAGTATTGCTTTTGTTCAATCATAATTTGCGTGGAGAAACTATAATGTCGCTCCGCCGTTTGGTCGGCCCTTGCCAATAGCATATCTGCCAAGGCTCGCGCAATTCTACCATTCCCGTCATCAAATGGGTGAACAATGATAAACCAAAAGTGGGCTATTGCTGCTTTGATGACCGGATCCAAGTGAGAAGATTCATTGAACCAATTGATAAAACGTTCCATTTCCACATGGACCTTTTCTGCTGGGATTGCTTGATAATGCACTTTTTGTTTGCCTAAGGCCCCAGAAACCACCTGCATTTCTCCCGAACGATATGTCCCAACTTCAATTTTGTACATACCGCTGTATCCCGTTGGAAACAAAGCAGCATGCCAGCCAAACAATCGCTGGTGCGACAATGGTTCTTGAAATTGTTGCGTCGCATCCAAGAGAATCTCTACGATCCCGTCAACATGTCGATTCAACGGTGATAAACCGCCCTCATTCAAGCCCAATTTTCGAGCAATGGAAGATCTTACCAAATCGTAATCCAATCGCTCACCTTCAATCTCGGAAGTCTTAACAACATCCTGCATTAAGTTGTTAAGTTGGGACTGCGATTTCGTATCAAAACCCACCAATGCCATCCTACCCAGGATCTTACCTTGTAGATGTCGTACCTCGCCAAAAACTTGACCAATGACCGAGTCGTCCCAATAAAAATCAGTCCAATTTTCGTTTTCGTAGATGTATTTAACCATGGATGAAAATGGGTTTGCAACAAATATAGTCATTATTCGACGCAAATTTGCGTCGAATAGGCCATTTAATCACCGCATTTTTGCGTAGAATAACCAATCTACTCTACGCAAACGGCGCGATTTTGCCTGAATTATTGCCGAATTACCAACTATTGACGCACCCGCAAGTGCTTATCAGAAAACACTTTCCAACTCTGTAAACAAGTATCAGCCAATGGCATCTTGATGCTCCAGTTGGGTTGGTTGTTTGCCTGAGGTTTAATCACCGGAACCATCGGTTTGGTCACGCCCGTCTGAATCCGATCCCGGTACTGAAATTCCAAAATTTTCTCGGCGGTCTTCTGCGCGATGAACCGACGAATGTGCGCATCCACATGCTCCGTAGGATACCACTGATCCGTGTAATGATGTCCACTCGCCCAATCAAAATTCATGAACTCCGGCGTGGATTCCAAGCCGCATTCGGGGTGACAATCCTCGCCATGCCCTGCCGTGTCTCCCAAATATTCCCCCACACGCCAATTAAAATAAGCCCGCTGAACATCCACGTAACCGACCTTGAAATTGCCATTTTTATATCGCTCCGACCATCCCTCAAAACGCTTGCGCAAGAAATCCATGTTCTCGTCCATCAGTAAGGTCAGCTCCTTGCCAAACAAGCGATTGGCATGGTCAAAATTGGGCATTAACAACACAAAAACCACATTCACCTCTTCCCTTTTGCATTTCTCTACGATGGCATCCAGCGCCTTCACCCTTGAATTCTCCTCATCCAACAAAAATGCAAATTCCTTCAAATATGCCTCCGCCATAGGCATCACCCGCGCCAAATCCGCCTCGCCCGATACCGGCGCAAACTGTCGCTGTAAATCCCTCAACCACCACTTCACCGTGTTGTGATAAAACCACGCCTCACCCGCTGCCTGCAAACCAGGACCTCCATGCGTTGATCCATAATGCTGCCCCGCACCACCCTGTAAACGCAAATCTTTTGTCCGAAACCACTGCGTCTTCGCCCGCTCCATCTCCCTCGAATCGCGATTGTCATAATGATGCAAACTCACATACACCCGATTCAACAAAGCCGTTCGATGCGTGTAAAATATCGCCTCCTGCTGGTTGCTCGCCTCGTTGCCATTGAACATCGCACTCGGACCAAAACTCCGCATATTCACCGTGATCACTACCGTTTTATGTCCCGTATCAGCCCAATGCTCCGGCATCAACCCCAACATCTGCGAAAACAACCCCACATGATACCCATCGTGCGACACCCCCCTCACCCGATTCTGCGGCAAATACATCTGCAAAAACTCACTCACACTGTACCCAAAGGTGTCGGTCCAAGGGTTAAAACTCGTATTCGAACTCTCCCCCAAATACACCACATCGCCATGCAAAAAAGCCGAATCCAACTTCGCCGCCATGGGCGAAAATTTCGCGCGCTCCTGCTGATACAAGCCCGAACTCACATACCAGAAATTGGCCGCAAAAAACACAACCACTCCCACCAAGAGTCTCAGCAGCATTTTCGGGGCGATATCCTTCATCCAAGCCATCACTAAAATTGAAAATATACAAAAGGATGATTGATCGCGCCGCCCCAAATCCAAACAGAGACCGCCATCGCCGCGTACATCAACCACCGCAAAGGGGTTGCAAACTTACCCAACCAAACATCGGCCCGGTCCTTCATCACCCACAAATCCAACAACAAGAATATACACAAAAAAAGTGGTATTTGCAAGCCGTGAGCCAGCGTAGGCGCCGCAATTCCCTCCAATCCGTCCAACCTACAGCCAATATATCCCGGCATCCACAACATCCCAAAAACTTCCGACGCTTGGTCCATCGTTGCACTCCGAAACCACACCAACGTCATCATGAAAAAGAATCCTGTCTTCACCTGCCGAAACCCATCCCACAAACGCCGGCGCAACGGCAATCGACCCTGGTGATCGTGAAAATGTCCGCCCACAAACTCCAACTTCTTGAAAACAAAGCGATCAAACAAATACAAAAAACCCTGTGCCACCCCAAACGCAATCATCGTCCCGTTGGCCCCATGCCACAACCCACTGGTGAAAAACACCAACATCGCAGCCATCGCCAACACCCACGGACCGCGCTTGTTTCCCCCCACCGGAATGAAAATGTAATCCCTAAACCACGTGCTCAACGAAATATGCCAACGCTGCCAAAATTCAGGTATGCTCTTGGCAATGAATGGCTTGTTGAAATTGTCCATCAAATGAATCCCAAACAACAAAGCACTGCCCTGCGCCAACAACGAATACCCAAAAAAATCACAATACACCTGAAATGTAAAATAAAAAGTCGCCAACCAAGCCTCAGCCTGCGTATACGCCGTGTGATCCGCATAAAACACATCCACCACCGTAGCCAAATTATCAGCCACCGCCACCTTCAAAAACAAGCCGTAAATCAATAGCCTCGCCCCGTTGCGCACATCCTCCCACCGCGGCATATAATCCGAAAACAACTGAGAATGCAACTTGCCAAAGCGCTCGATCGGACCGGCAACCAACTGAGGAAAGAACGACACATACAGCATAAACTTGGGCAAATTGTGCTCCGCCTTCTCCTGTCCGCGATATACATCCACCACATAGCTGATGCTCTGAAACGTATAAAATGAAATCCCCGCCGGAATGGTGTACTTACCCAGTTCCACGATCCACGCCGTTGCATTGTGATCGCTCATCCATCGCACCATTGCCGAATCGCCCAAAGCGAAGTCCAAGTACTTGAACATGAACAACATGGTGAGGTTGCTGCCAATGCTAAACCACAACCAAAACTTGCGCCACCCGCCGATATCCTGTCGCTCCACCCGCATCCCACACCACCAATCAATCACCGATGTGAGCAACATCAACCCCGCAAACTCAATCTTCCAATAACCGTAAAAGTAATAGCTGACCAGCAACAGCCAAATCCATCGATGCTTGATGGGCAAGAGAAAATAACTCAGCCATACCAGTGGCAAAAACAACCAATATACGACCGAGTTGAAAAGCATCCGCGGTTGCGAATATACTTATTCTAACACCAAATGACTGCGGTAAGTGGCATCAGCCATGGTTAAAACGACCAAATAATGACCGTTCATCCACGATGATGTTTCAATGCGATCGCCCTGCGTCCATGCACCCTCGTAAACCAATCTGCCCGCAAGGTCCATCACCCGCAATTGCCCTGTAGCAACCCGATACCCCTCAACCACAACCTCAAATGCACCCCGCGCGGGGTTGGGCATCACCTTGCAAACGCCTTGTTTCTCCACAGTCGAAGCCGATGCGGTTGCTTTCCACTGCGACAAATATGGATTGTTGATTTTTTTGTCGAGGTACACCTTCCAGTCACCCGCCGCCAATGTGATGGCCTGGTTCGCGCCCGTCACCTGCAAACTATCCCCGCTCATGTAATCGTACCACCAACCCGTATGGGCAAACGTCACCGAACTCGTGCTGCTGGTCACATCAAAGTTTCCGATGACCACCGTATTCAAATCCACATGGTTGAGGTTCAACTTTTTAAAGTATCCGCCACTGCTGAAAAAATAAGTCGTGGGCTTGGCCACCCCCAACTGCGTCGCCTTCAAATGGTTGATGGCCGCAATCTTGAAATAGGTCTTCCTGCGCGTAGCATCCGCCGTCCAATAGTCCCAGCGCACCGGCTTGTTGGCTAACCTACAGGCATCTTGCACCGTTACCCCATCCTCGCACGTGTTGATGCTGTAATCGTAAGCCAATTCATCGAACTGCCAAATCATTTTGGGTCCGGGTGTGGCAAACAAAAATCCATAAGCCATCGCCACGCGAGGCACATAAATGGGCGATGTTTTCACACTATATCCCGCCACCACATTGCCGAATGTCTTCGATTTATAAGCCATCCGTTCTTCGTCGTGACTTACCGCATATCCAACCAAATGACGGTTGCTCCAACCCCGCTTGCTCGCGTCTATCGCCCAGCCGAAGTCGTTGCTGCTAAAGCCCATCACGGCCTCGTTCACATTGTAATTGCCATTGCCCCACAACATCATCCCCTTGGCTTGCAACACCTGCTCCTCTGAATTATCGGCAAAATGCTCCAAAATGGTATAGGCCCCGGGCGATACCGCTTGGATGGTGTTGTTGTAATCAGAAAGAATATCGATGCGCGATTGGTCGTAGGCCGACATCTTACCTGCATCCGTTCCAGAGTAGGTTTGGGTCATTCCCTTGCTCAAATCGAAGCGAAACCCATCCACATGAAACTCGTTCAACAAATAGGTGAGGGTGCGCTTGGTGTAATACTTGGTGGCCGCCGATTCATGGTTGAAATCATAGCCCACGTTGTATGGGTGTTTGGCATCCACATTCAGGTATGGACTGTTTCCAGCCGGTTTTCCTGTAGCCGCATCCCAATACATGTTGGTTACAGAGGCACTGCCAAAAGCATGGTTATAAACCACATCCAATATCACGGCGATGCCGTTTTGGTGACAAGCATCTACCAAGGATTTCAGGGCGTCGCGCGTGCCATAATACTTGTCGATGGCCATGTGACTGGCTGTATTATAACCCCAACTTAAATTGCCTTCAAACTCACACACGGGCATCAGTTGTAACGCCGTGATCCCCAATCGCTTCAAATAGGGCAGGGTGTCCTGAATGGCCTTGAACGTCTGTGCCTTGGTGAAATCCCGGGTCAAGCACTCATAAATCACCAACCGATCTTTATCGGGACGTTGAAAATTCACCTTACTCCAAGCAAAAGCGGGGGCCGCCGTTTGTAAAACACCCACCCAACCTTGGGTTTTGTTTTTGGGATAGAGCTTCAGCTTAGGATAATTCGCAGCGGGGATATAGGCATCGTCCCACTCACTCAACAACAGCGTAGCAAAAGGATCGGCCACGCGCACTTTGCCGTCAATCCAATATTGAAAGCCATATTCCACGCCTTTTTTCAGTCCGCCGATGCGCTTCCACCAGATGTTATCGCTCGATGAAAAGTTCATGAAATACGCGGTATCGGTGCCCCAGTTGTTGAAATCGCCAATGACGTAGACATAATTTTTATACGGGGCGTACAGTGCCAGCAGCACGGTAGAGTCATCCAAGTAATTTACCCCTTGTTCCATGCCCGATGGCAGAGCCGCTTGCACCACGGTTGGATTTACCGTGAAATAAAGGGTATCAAACGCGGTAAAAGTGCTGTATTTCGCGGCGAAGGCAAGCACGTTTTTTCCTACTTTCCAGTTCGATAGGCTGGCTTGAAAACTGTCTTGCGTATTGCTTTTTCTCAAGGTATCACCGTTCAGTAGCAGGGCGATGTCGCACACGCGACTGCTCCAAACCTCTATTTTCTGGGTGCTGCCGCTGGCGATAATGTTATCACGCGTTTCTGGCAGGGTGAATTTTGCGGCCAAACCGGTAGAATATATCGGGGTAAAAATATCGGTGCCATTGGCGCTCCTACCCACTTTGCTGCCATCGGCATTTCTGAAAACGAAGGCCATTTGCAAAATAACTTCGCTGGCGCCGAAGGCGCCGCCCTGCGAATAAAAATCCTTCACATGATAGCGAATCTTCCATAGGTCGTTGCCCATGTAAGTCATTTTGGTGCGGTTGTCCGCCGTGCCCCAAGTACCCACCACATGCTTCCAATCGCTGCCACTGGTGCTGGCCGTAGTGATCACACCCGTGTGTGCATAGACCTGACTCGCCCCCACCAAGACACCATTGCCCAATTTGGCATTGTAAACAATGGTTACCGTATCGGTTTCTTTGGGGAATACCGGACTGACCGATAAAACCTGGGCCGTCAAACGAGACAAAGCCATTACTGACAATACCAACAACAGGGAAATTCGTTTCATATTCTTCTCAAAGGTAAACAATAAGTGTCAAACCGACAATAATCCCATTCCAAGATGGGTGACATCCATACATAACAACGCCATTATAGGGTGATGAATGTCACCCTGATTCATAAAAAATATGCGAACTTTGTATGGCACAAACCCGTTGGGATGCCATAAATCATGACTACAGAGCAATCCAAGGATCCACTGTCGACCCCCATCCACAACAACACCTATCCGGTGATGGGCATGACCTGTGCTGCTTGCGCAGTGAGTTTGGAGAGTTATTTGGGAAGTCAGACCGGCGTTGAAAAAGTGGTGGTGAGCTACCCCAACCAATCGGTTTATGTGGGTTTCAATACAGAAAAAATCACTGAGGCTCGCTTGGCGGAAGCGGCGAAAGAGATAGGCTATGAGCTCTTGTTGGGCGATTCGGCAAAGGATGGTACCAAGGCCGCGCTGCGCGCGGCCCTCTCACTGCAAAAACTCAAATCTAAACTCCTCGTTGCAGCCCTCTGTACCGCCCCCATTTTCACCCTCTCCATGTTCTTCATGAACCGCCTCCCCCATGAAGGACTCATTCAACTGCTGTTATCCCTCCCCGTAATCCTGTTTGCGGGTCGCAACTTCTATACCTCCGCCCTTAAAAAACTCAAACACAAACAAACCAACATGGATACCCTGGTGGCCATCTCCACAGCCACTGCCTTCCTGTATTCAACCTATCAAGTTGCCCTTTACTACCTCCAAACCCCCAATCATCAACACAATCAACACCACCCACACTATTATTTTGAGTCGGCCACGGTCATTATCACCCTCATCCTGCTCGGTAAATACTTGGAAGAACGCGCAAAAAATCGCAGCGCTCAAGCCATCAACGAACTCCTATCCCTGCAGCCCTCCCACGCCACCGTTGTCCGAAACAACCAAGAAATATCCATCCCCTCCAACGAAATTCTGCTGGGTGATTTCGTCATCATCAAACCCGGAGAACGCATCCCCATCGACGGAAAAGTCCGCTCAGGCGACTCCCACATCGATGAATCGGCCATCACCGGAGAACCTCTGCCCGCCGCCAAAACCAAAGGCAGTCAAGTCTTCGCCGGAACCATCAACCAACAAGGCACCCTCAAAATTTTGGCGCAAAAAGTGGGAAGCCAAACCCTCCTCTCACAAATCGTAGCCCGCGTGGAACAAGCCCTCGGCTCCAAACCCCAAATCCAACACCTGGCCGATCGCATCTCCTCCGTTTTCGTACCCACCGTGGTCATCCTCGCCATCGCCTCTGCCCTCTTCTGGACCTTCTTCCCACTCAATACACCCACCGGGTTCGCCCTTACCACATTCATCAATGTGCTCATTATCGCCTGTCCGTGTGCCCTCGGACTCGCCACACCCACTGCCCTCACCGTAGGCATCGGCAAAGGTGCCAAACTAGGCATTTTGGTGAAAGACGCCCAAGCCCTGGAAAAAGCAGCGAAGATTACAGACATCGTCTTCGACAAAACAGGCACCCTCACCCAAGGCAAACCCACCGTGGAGCGCTTGCACCTATTTCCCACACCGGAATTGTCTGACACCCACATCCTACAACGCCTGTTTGCCCTAGAAAAGCAGTCCGAACACCCGCTGGCCCAGGCCGTGGTAACCCATCTATCGCAGCAACCCATAGAACCCCTCGAAATACAACAGTTCCAAAACATGCCAGGCAAAGGCCTCGTGGCCGAGTGCCAACAGCAACGCCTCATGCTGGGATCTTGGGATTGGATTTCCAACAACAGCCACCTTTTCATTGGCCGCCATCAAGCGGATATAGCCCAAGATTTGCTCAACCAAGCCCAAACCGTGGTGGCACTGTCAACCCAAACCGAATTGTTGGCTCTCGTTGGCTTATCTGATGCCATCAAAGACGAAGCAATTTTTACGGTATCTGCATTACAAAAAGAGGGATTCCGGGTGCATATGCTCACGGGAGACAACCCCCAAACGGCCCAAAAAATCGCGGCGCAATTGGGGATCCACAGCGTGATTGCACAAGCCCTTCCCAACACCAAATTCGACTTCATTCGACAGCTTCAGTCACAAAACCGCATCGTGGCGATGGTAGGCGATGGCATCAACGACGCGCAAGCATTGGCGCAGGCCGACGTGAGTTTTGCCATGGGTACGGGCACGGCAGTGGCCATGGAATCGGCGGGGGTGACGTTGACGGGCGGACAGATATCGCAGATTCCGCAGGCGATTGTCCTATCCAAGCAAACGCTGAAAACGATTCACATGAATTTGCTGTGGGCTTTTGGCTACAATGTCTTGGCGATTCCCTTGGCGATGGGCGTGTTTTTCCCCACTCAGGGACTGATGCTCAACCCAATGATTGCGGGCGCGGCGATGTCGTTCAGCTCCATTTCCGTTGTACTAAACAGCCTTTGGCTATCAAAAAGAAACTAATATGACTACGTTACAATTCAATACAAACATCAATTGCGGCAACTGCATCAAGTCAGTTACGCCCTTCTTGAACGCGGTAGAAAGCATCGAAGCGTGGGAGGTAGACACCAACAATCCAAACAAGGTTTTGTCGGTACACACCGAGGAGCCGGCCGAATCGGTTGAAGCAGCGGTGCTGAGCGCCTTACAGCAAGCTGGGTTTAAGGCCGATACCATTCGTTGAACATCGCCACACCAAACAGAATGAAACCTGTTGATGGCAATCTTCAGGGATTAGTCCAGTTTGGTAAACTCGATTTTCTTGCTCACATCGGAAGGATTCTCTAGCCACAACTCTTTGTTGGTGAGGCGAAGTATGCGATACACTTTGGTACCGAGGTCGATACCACCCCAAGTTTGCTTGATGGAGATTTTTTCTTTGGTATCACCCCATTGCCAATCCAGATCCACGGTAGCGATGTTGTAGGTACCGCTGAAAAGTTTGGTTTTGGTGGTGGCGGTGCCTTTGTTTTCTTTGGTGAAGTCGTAAATCAATGAGTCGCCGGCTTTGGGAGCAGCACCATCTTCTTTGAATGTATTATTCCAGCGACCTTCCAAGCGGCCAACTTTTGAGCGGAACGACAAATCTGGACCTTCTTCATAGGTACAACTTTGGATGGTGGCCATGGCCACTAAAACGGCAGCGAATAATCTCATTTTCATACGATTGGATGTTAGTGTGAATTACGAATTAAATAATTTTTTCATGGAATCAATCACGAAGGGGCAGAAAATTCACGAAATTTGTAGTGTTGCAATGGGATTGACCGGATTCGACGGGATGATTGATTGCAGTGTAAGCATGTGGTGCGTTGGGGGTTTGCACCTAAATCTCAACCTTCAAAACCATAAGAGGCGAATCTAACTACGCCATGGCTGCCTAATCGGAATGATTAAGTAATTGCCATCTACCCCGAATGTCTCTATCTGAGCCGATGTTCGTCAGGGGTAGTCGACCCGCTCAGGTATGACCCCGAAGTGCCGATGCAGGGGTTTATTACAAAGTTGGATAAGGAGCGACGTTGGCCAGGGTAGAGCCGGCCCGTTCCCGAAAATCAATCTAACCCTAAACATGTAGAAAGCGCTAGCTGTCGCATCGCCGGACGGGGGTTCGATTCCCCCCAATTCCACCACCAAACCTTTTATACCCCTGTAAATACTATGTTTACAGGGGTGTGAATTTCAGAAATCACTCGGACCATTTTCTCGACCGCGATTCAAATTATATTCATCAAACATAAATCTCCGTGTTACGGTCAACGCATTGTACATGGTTTTGCCTCGGAGACAACCATTATTATTAAAGACATCGCGGTCCCAATACCAAATTAAATCCTTTGACAATGTTCCCGGCTGGGGTTGGCGAGTAGTCATCCCTGTAATCACCAATCTATATTTCCCATGTTTACATGTTATTCTGCCGTTATAATCTACGGGAGACAGTACTCCAAACCAACTAGTCATCAACTTATATCCATATTTTTGGATGTCAATCATCTGTCCTTCAATTCTGAAGTATATCTCTCCGTTTTCTTTACGGACGTTTTTTATTCCAACCTTTGAATTTACGATTGCAAAAATTTGATTACTCATTTCGCTTGAGTCCATGTCTGCGACATAATAAACCACCTCGAGAAATAGATTATTTCGTTCTAAATTCCATAAAAATGCGGAATCACCACAACTGTTGGTCTGTGCTTTTGAACTAATGGATAAAATACTAAACAGAACTAAAGCTATTTTTTTCATATTGTAATCAAATATACCCATTCGAAATAAAAAATGGTGAGCAATACTAACATGGTCAGGCTACGAAAATCTGAAATTATGAAAATCGGTCTACGATTTCCTCGGTCACATCATGTTGCCTTTCTTAATTCGGAGATATTCTGATTGGTATTACTCTCCAAGATTTTACAAAAGTACCGTCATTCTGACCAGTTACCCAACGAGGCGACTTTTTCAAAATACTTATAGCCT
>VFQT010001348.1_pt1 | contig 29991 bp, 28 predicted proteins | sample 3512381 | NCBI WGS metagenome assembly VFQT01 (sample SAMN10412376, study PRJNA504923) | tailings metagenome | isolation source: Relicate 2 Philex TSF3 active mining site | place: Philippines: Tuba, Benguet | collected 2017-08-29
CTTGTCCCTCGCGGCACAAAAGGCGGACATCGTGTCGTTGGTGCCCAACATGTCGTCGGGTCGGGTCGGGCGTGAATCGGCGGCAAATGCGACCGGGGCGGCGACTGCCGAAAAGTTGGCATGGGTGCGTGAGGCGGCTGGTGACCGCATGTCCGAGTTGGAGCTGCACACAAACTTGACCAACGTCTTCGTGACCGACGACCGTATTCCGACAATGGAAAAACTTGCGCGCGGTTACGGGCTCGATGATTCATTGGCGGCGCTCGACATACCCCACGTGGTGATTGGCACCGTGTCGCAGTGTGTCGAGCAGTTGCTCGAGCGCCGTGACGCAACGGGTATCAGTCACTACACGGTTTTCGAGAGCAACCTCGACGCGTTTGCGCCGATCATCGCGGAGCTTGCGGGTCGATGAGATCAGGGTTGGTCTCGGTGGTTGGTCGGCCGAACGTCGGCAAGTCTTCGCTGGTCAATGCGATCGTCGGCAAAAAGGTTTCGATCGTGTCCGACAAACCGCAGACAACCCGACGACGGATACACGGCGTCGCCATGCGAGACGACTCGCAGATTGTGTTCGTCGACACGCCCGGCCTGCACAAGCCGGTGACCGCCCTCGGTCAACGCGTGAATGCCACTGCAATCGCCAGCGCAGTGGATGTCGATGTTCTCGTTCTGGTATTCGATGCCGAGAGCGGATTCGGCAAGGGTGACGAATGGGTGGCTGCAAATGTTTCGGTCGATCGAAGCCTCACCAAACTGTTCGTTGTCGCGAACAAATGCGACGCGGTGTCGCCACAGCGAATCCTTGCAGAATTGTCCAGGTCGTCGGTGCTCGATGCCGACGAATATTTTCCCGTGTCGGCGCGGACACGCAAAGGCCTCGACGAACTCTCATCGGCCTTGTTCGGGACGTTGCCCGAAGGGCCCTGGTACTACCCGGCCGATGCGACCGGCGATGTCAGCGACGAGGAGTGGGTCGCCGAATTGGTGCGCGAAGAACTGCTGCGCCTCACGCGAGACGAACTTCCGTACTCGATTGCCACGCGTGTCACGGAGTGGGAATGGCCGAGGGTGCGCTGCGAAATCGTGGTTGAGCGGGAGAGCCAAAAGGGAATGGTCATCGGTCGCGGTGGAGCGCTGTTGAAGGAAGTCGGAGAAGCAGTGAGACGACAGATGCCGCAAGGCGCCTACCTCGAACTACGCGTCGTGGTCGACAAGGACTGGCAGCGCAAACCCGCGAGGGTCGAGCGACTCGGATACTGAGGCCCACGGAGCGGCCGTACCCGGTCACGGCAAGTCACTGCGAATCACTCCGGGAGACATCAACATCGCGTAGTCGTCGTAAGCCACGGTCTCGTCGGCTGCAGCAAGTTCGCCACCTCCCCGCGGAACGGCCTGCGGGTCGCCATCAACGCGGAAGTCCACCTGTCCGATGCCCGGTCGCGACGTGAGGGTCAAGACGATCTGGGCGATCGCGAGCGGTTGATCGATCGGGGATATCTCGGTCAGGAGCGAACCCTCGACATCGACCGTCGCGAGTCCGCGCTCGATTGTTACCGTGGCTTTCAAGTCACGCGGAATGGCACTGCGGATGTCGGGTCCGAAGTTGCTCGAAGGGAAACCGGCGAGAAGCGATTCGAGGACGGCTTGCGCGTCGGGATTCCCGGGCACCTTACGCATCACCGTTGTGATCGACTCGCCGAGGATGAAATGCAGGAGAATGGACTCGGTCTCCACGACGGTGGTGACGGTTGGAGCGACGGAAGTAGAGGTGGTGGTCGTCGAAGTTGTCGTGGGTGCGGTGAGTTCGTCGGGTACTCCCCGCAAAGGAGCAGCGTTGTCTTGAGTTCGCGGACCGCATGCCCCGAGCACGACGGTGAGAATCATCGGGGCGACGACTCCTCTGAGTTGCTTCATCATGCCTCCACCACTTCCGCGCCATCGAGGTCGGTTGGGATTTCGAGGCAGAAGCGCGTTCCGCGAGGCGAGTTGTTCTCGATGCGAATCGAGCCGCCAAGAGCGATCGCGTGTTCGAGGGCGATGGACAATCCGAGGCCTGTGCCGGTACCACGGGCGGCCGATGATCCGCGAGCGAATCGATTGAAGATCCGGTGCCTGTCTCCTTCAGGGATTCCCGGACCTTCGTCGACGACGGTGATGGCAACCGAGTCGAGTTTTCCGTCAATGAGAATGGCGACGGGCCCGCCTGCATGTTCGCGGGCATTGACGAGGAGATTCACGATGATTCGCTCGAGACGCAGACGGTCGCTGGTGACCTGGTCGAGAACGATTCCCGAAGTCACGATCGGAACCGTGCCGAAGCCTGACCGCTGGGCAATACGTCTGACGAAGTCGGCAATATCGACAGTCTCGAAACGCGGAGCGCTCGTGCCGGAGTCGAGACGAGCGAGTTCAAGCAAGTCGATGACCATGCGATCGAAGCGTCTCACCTGTGTGGTGACGACATCGAGAGCCTGTTGATTGCGGTCCGATAGTTCGGACCGGCGAGCCGCAAGAACGTCAATCGCGGCGCTGAGGGCAGTGATCGGTGAACGCAACTCGTGGCTGACATCGCTGGCGAACCTGACTTCACGTTCGATTCGCTCCTGCACGGCATCGGCCATTTCGTTGAACGTTACGGCCAGACGATTGAGGTCGGGGTCGTCTTCGGTTTCAAGACGGGCGTCGAGTCGGCCTCCGGCGATATTGGCCGCGGCGTCGACAACGCGTCGCACGGGAAGGAGAAGTCTCCTCGAGGTGAACCAGCCGAGCGCGATGGCAATTGCGGTGGCCACAATAAGTCCGGCGAGCAGTGCGCTCAGAATGAAACTGAGCGTCCGTTGCGTTTCTCGCAGCGGAAAGACCTCGTAATAGTCGGCGCCAACTGACGGCATCGGCACACCGAATCCCTGGTACAACTCGCCGTCGTGGTCGAAGCGTTGTGTCGCCGCCCGACCGGACGCGACCGACGACACGAGGGACGGGGGGAGATCGGCCTGCGTGAAGCTGAGCGGGTCGGTGGCATAGAAGAAGTTCTGCGGGTCGACACGTACGAGGGCGTACCCGCGCGACTCGGTGCGGATGGTGGTGATCACCTGACTTGCGAGATTGCGCCGTGTCTGGAGAAGTGTCCGCATCACCTGGGCATTGCCAAGTGCCTGCGATCGCGTCGCTTCGAAGCGTTGATCGATGAGGCTGCTGCGGCTGAATGAGTACGTCGCGACGCCTGCAAACATCGAAGTGACGAGCGCGATGAGGCCAAATGACACCAGGGTCCGCGCGCGAAGGCCGAGGCGTGCTGGGCGGCGATCTCGGCGGGCTTGGGCGGGCACACAACAAGTGTGGCCGAATCCTCCGCCCGGTGGATCACAAAAGGGGGAGGAAAGTGATCCACCGGGCAGGAAACCACCCGACGTCGAGTATCCCGTTCGTTTGTGACGAAGGACGTTGATTTCTGTGCGTTTTGTGTAACGATTTGGGTGTGTCATGTTGGCAATCGGCAGAATGATTGCCGTGCATCGACTCCTTTTCGTCGAAGACGACGACAACATTCGACTGGCGCTCCGCCTGGCGCTCGAGGACGAGGGCTACGAGGTTGTCGAGGCACCCGACGGCGCGACGGGTCTCCAAAAATTCAACGAAACGCCGCCTGACCTTGTCTTGCTTGATTTGCGGTTGCCGGACATTTCAGGGTTCGACGTGTGCCGCCAGATCCGGGCGCACTCCGTGACTCCGATCATCATGGTGACCGCACAGACCGACACGCACGACCTTGTCGCCGGCCTCGAGGCCGGTGCCGACGACTACGTGACGAAGCCCGTGGTGACAAAGGAACTTGCCGCACGCATTCGTGCCGCGCTGCGGCGCGCCCAACTCCACGAGGGTCCTGCTGTCGCCGCACCGGCTTCTCGTCTCGATCGTGTTGCAGACCTCGAGATACGGCGTGATTTGGGGATCGTTCTGAAGGCGGGGAAAGAGCTCCCCCTGACGCGTACCGAGTATCGACTGCTGTGTGAATTCGCCGACCACGCTGGTCAAGTTCTTTCACGCGATCAGTTGCTCGAACGTGTGTGGGGTTATGAATATCTGGGGGACAGTCGGCTCGTGGACGCTCACGTGCGTCGGTTGCGTGTGAAGATCGAGGATCAGCCAGACGATCCACGCATCATCGTGACGGCACGTGGCCTTGGATACCGGCTCGTTGCCGCTTGAGTTCAGACGCCGTCGATGGCGCTGCGAAGGAAGTCGATTGCTTCCGTTTTGTCGCGCGTGCGAGCCATCGGGGGCAGGGCGTTGATGATGGTCCATCGGTAGCCCTTCTTTGCCAAACGTGGGTCGAGGACTGCGACGACTCCGCGGTCGGTGCGTGAACGCACCAGGCGCCCGGCTGCCTGGGCAAGGGCCGTGATCGCCCGCGGTAGGTCGATTTCGGTGAAACCTCTCGCACCGTGAAGGTCGCGTCGTGCCGAGAGCAACGGGTTGTTGCGGTGGGGAAAGGGAATGCGGTCGATGATGACGAGCGAAAGTGAGCGACCGGGTATGTCGACCCCCTCGAAGAACCCTGCAGTAGCGAAAAGACAGGCAGATTCGTCGAGTGTGAATTCGCGCAGCAAGGTCGCTCGTTGGTTTTCGTCCTGGGCAAGAATCGGAAATGGTAGGCGTGATCGAAGTGCCTCGACCGCCGCGTTCATCGCGCGTCGACTGGTGAAAAGCGCGAGGGTACGTCCACCCGCTGCCGCGATGAGGTCGGCCATCTCCGAGTGCACGGCTTCGTCGCGGTCGGCATTTGGTTCGGGGAGGTGCGTGGCGCAATAGAGCATCGCCTGTTCGGCGTAGTCGAAAGGGCTTCCGACGTCGATCATTTCGGCCGAATCGTCGAGACCCACGCGCTGTGGCATCGAGAGGGGGATGGTTGCGCTTGTCAACACGACGGCGTGTCCGGGCCAAGCGTGTTCGGAGAGGGCTGGCCCGACATCGAGGGGAGCGAACACCAATTCGGCCCTGTCAGTCGTGCCGGAGACGAAGGGCACGTACGAGGAGTCGGCTCTGAGTGCGGCATCGATGTCGTCGGCGAGGCGCGTGGCGAGTTGTTGTGCACGGAACATCTTTTGGCGAACCGAGTCGATGGCAGAGTCGACACCTCGCAGCGATTCGAGACACTCGCCGGCCGTCAGTCTGAGAGCGGTGAGGCACTCGACGAGGGTCTCGGGAAGCGGCAGGGGCAGGCGCTGTTCGACACTCGGCGCGAGAAGGTCGTTGAGAAGCCTTGCCTCGTCGTGGAGCCTTCGCTGGAGACGTTCATCTTCGATGATCCGCCGCAGTGCCGCCGCAAGTGTGGTTGCCCGGGATGAAGCGAGGCTGACGCCAACGGTGGATGTGAGCGTGTCCTCGAGTTGATGGGCCTCGTCGAAGATGACGACGTCGTGTTCGGGCAGTATCGCTCCACCGGAGGCCACGTGCATGCCATAGAGGTGCGTGTTCACCACGACGACATCGGCGGCCATCGCGCGCGTTCTTGCGCGTTCCGCGAAGCAACTGCCACCCGACTCGCAGCGGGCCGCGCCGGGACATTCATCACTGCCGACACTGACGGTCTGCCAGGCGCGGGTCGAAGGTTGCCAGTCGAGCTCGGCGACGTCGCCCGATTCGGTGCCGAGCGCCCAGCGGGTCAGCTGGTCGACTTCGCGTTGGTGTGTTGCACCAAGATCCTCGAGCTCGAGACGCGCATTGTTGGTGACCTCGGAGACGCGCTGCATGCAGACGTAGTTGCTGCGACCCTTCAGAATCGACCAGGAGAACGGCTGGGGAAGGGTCGCCTCGAGGAGAGGTAGGTCGCTCTGTGCGAGTTGGTCCTGCAGGGTCTTCGTGGCCGTGGACACGATCGTGCGCTTGCCCGACAGGATTGCCGGCACGAGGTAGGCGATGGTTTTGCCGGTTCCCGTGCCCGCCTGCACGATCAATCGACCGTCATTGTTGATCGCACTCGTGACGGCCAACGCCATGTCGACCTGACCAGGGCGGTCCTCGGGTCGCGCGAGACCCGAGGTCACGTGGTGAAGGGCCTGCGCGACTTCGTCCCGCATCACGTGGCGACCACGTGGTGTCTCGTCGGAGGGAGCGTTTTTGCTCGTCATGCGGACAATGTGTGCGTCAGTCGAGGATCGCAAGCGCGCGGTCGAACTCTTCGGCCGACATGTCGGGCCACGTCCGCTCCGTGAAGTGGACCTTTGCACCGTTGATTTGCCAGAGAAGAAAGTTCGAAATTCGTGATTCGCCCGATGTCCGAATGAGAAGGTCGACGTCGGGGAGCGACGGGTCGTAGAGGTTCGACGTGATGCCGTCGGGTAGAACCTCGCCGTTCCTGTCTGCGACCGCCAATTGAGCGGCGCGTGTCAGTTCTGCGCGTGATCCGTAGTCGAAGGCGACCGTGAATACCATTCCCGTGTTCTCGGCGGTGTCGTCGATCGCCCGCTTGATGGCGCGTTGGACATACGACGGCGTGCGCGAACCCGGCTCGTCGAAGCGACGACCGATCCAGTTGACGCGCACATTGTTCGCATTCAGTTCGTCGAGACGTCCGAAGAGCTTTTTGTGCATGGCGAGGATGTGGCGGACCTCTGCTCGTGGCCTGATCCAGTTCTCGGTGCTGAATCCGAAGACGGTGAGCCAACCGATGTTGCGATCGCCCGCCGCCCGCGTGACGATCGCGAGCGCCTCTTCTCCGGCCGTGTGCCCTGCCGTGCGCGGCAGGCCGCGGCGGCGCGCCCAGCGCCCGTTGCCGTCCATGATGCATGCAACATGCAGCTTGCGATCGGCCATGTGCCAACACTACCGACGGGGTTCACGGGCGGGTCGGTCGGCGGGGCATGTGAACCTGCACGTGACACAATGATGCGGTGATCGGACGGTTGAAATCGCGCGCCAAGGAGCGTGTGAAGGCGCGCCTCCGGAGGGCTCTCGGTTCTCCGGTTGTGTCCGAAGAACCGCTCGCGCATGTCGTCATTGCGGGCGGCACGTTGGCGGATTGGGCGAAGTTCGACCAGGGCGAGTGGAACCGACGCATCGGTGACCTCATCGAGGCGCTCGAGCGAGAAGGAGTGCGCTGGCTCACTTTGGTGCCGGTTTCCGCGGGTGGAACGATTGATACCGAGTCGGTGGCGAAGTTGGACCAAATGATCGACAAGGCGTTGCGACACCAGCGCAGTCGGGTCGAGGTGATCGTGCGTCCCGAGCCGGACGGCAGGATGCGTTTCGCACGTGTCGTCGAACGACTTCGCGCCGACGATGCATCGAGGGGCGTGCATTCGACGGCGTCGGAGCAGACGATCGCGCGCGCTGTCCTGGCGCCCGCCGACGCCGAGCCGGATCTTGTCGTGGTTCTCGGGCCTCCCGACACCTTGCCGACGTCTCTCGTGTGGGAGCTCGCATACAGCGAGATCGTTTTTCTCGACATTCCGTGGACTGACATCAGCTCCGAACACCTCCAGGTTGCCGTCGACGACTTCCGCCGCCGCAACCGCCGCTTCGGCGGGATCGACGCGTGACCAACTACCGCGACGACGCCGTCGTTCTTCGCACCTATCGTCTCGGTGAGTCGGATCGCATCGTCGTGCTTTTGACGGAAGCCAACGGAAAGGTGCGTGCGGTCGCAAAAGGCGTCAGGAAGACTCGCTCGCGGCTCGGATCGCGGCTCGAACCCCTCAGCCACGTCTCGGTCCTGTTGCACAAGGGGCGCGAACTCGACATCGTTTCGCAGGTCGAACCTCTCGACACCGCCTCTTCGTTGCGTGCGAATCTCGACAAGATGACCCAGGGGCTTGCGATGCTCGAAGCGGTCGACCAGATGACGATTGATCGCGAACCGGTGCCCCACATTCATCGCATGCTCGTGGGTGCACTCGGTGCGCTGGCGCGAGACGGCTCTTCGCTGGTTGTAGGTGCCTTCTACCTGAAGCTTCTGGCTGCCGAGGGCTTCGAGCCCGAGTTGAGTCGGTGTACCTCGTGCGGGGCGAGTGAGGATCTGGTGGCCTTTGACGTCGTCAACGGGGGCCTCCAATGTCGGTCCTGCCGTACCGGGCCCGCGATCTCGAGCGGTGCGGTGGCGTTGATGCGACGCGTTCTCGGGGGGCAACTGGCTGCGGCGCTCGCCGAGCCGGAGAGTCCGATCACCCACGAGGTGACCCACATTGCGACCGTCGCGATCGAGCGGCAGTGCGAACGCAGACTGAAATCCGTGGGGATGTTCGAGCGCCACGACTAACCTCTGCCTTTCTTATGGCAGCCAAGGACCTCGAGCAGATCGTCAACCTCGCCAAACGGCGCGGCTTCGTGTACCCAAGTGCCGAGATCTACGGAGGATTCAGGTCGTCTTATGACTACGGTCCTCTCGGCTCGTTGATGTTGCGCAACGTAAAAGACGCCTGGCTGCGGACGATGGTCCAAATGCGCGACGACGTCGTTTTGATCGACGCCGCGATTCTCGGCCCGCCCCAGATGTACGAAGCCAGCGGTCACCTCGCAAATTTCAGCGATCCGCTCGTCGACTGCACCGTGTGCAAACGACGTTTTCGCGAGGACCACATAGAGGATCGGGATTGTCCGCAAAGCAAGAAGGGTTGCGAGTTCACCGCGGCAAGGGCCTTCAACCTGATGTTCAAGACTTATGCGGGTCCGATCGAAGGGTCGGGGGCCGAGGTTTACATGCGGCCCGAGACGGCCCAGGGCATGTTCGTGAACTTCGCCAACGTTCTTCAGACGAGCCGTAAGAAGCCGCCATTCGGCATTGCACAGATCGGCAAGAGTTTCCGCAACGAAATCACGCCCGGAAACTTCATCTTCAGAACGCGCGAGTTCGAGCAAATGGAGCTCGAATTCTTCGTCCCTCCGGAAGAGGGGCGCAAATGGTACGACTACTGGTGTACCGAGCGTATGAATTGGTACATCGACCTTGGTATCCCGCGCGAAATGCTGCGTATTCGCGCGCACGACGCCGACGAGTTGTCGCACTATTCGGCAGGAACCGCCGACGTTGAATTCCTGTTTCCATGGGGCTGGGGTGAACTCGAAGGTATCGCCCAGCGAACGAACTACGACCTGACCCAACACGCCGAGCACTCGGGGCAGAGGCTCGACTATTTCGATCAGGCGACCAACGAGCGCTATGTCCCGTACGTGGTCGAGCCTGCCGCGGGAGCCAACCGCACGATGGCTGCATTCCTCTTGGCGGCCTATGACGAGGACGTTGTCAATGACGAGGCGCGAACCGTGCTGCGCCTTCATCCACGGCTCGCACCGTACAAAGTTGCCGTGCTTCCGTTGTCGAAGAAGGACACGCTGACCCCGCTCGCGCGAGAGATCTTCACAGGGCTGTCCGCGCGTTACATGGTCGACTACGACGAAACGCAGGCCATCGGCCGCCGGTACCGACGTCAAGACGAAATCGGCACGCCCTATTGCGTGACCGTCGATTTCGATTCACTCGAGGACGGTTGCGTCACCATCAGAGAGCGTGACACCACGGATCAGTCGCGCGTGGCGATTGCCGATCTGTCAGCCGAACTCGGCCGACGACTAGGGTTCTAGGAACACAAGAGCGAAAGAGGGGGAACATGAGCATCGAGAATCGCGTTGGTGTCGTCGCCAAGATCACTGCTGCACCGGGAAAGCGCGCCGATCTTGCGCGCGAGCTGATGAAGGCACAGGACCACGTTGCCAAAGAGGCAGGAACCATTCACTACATCCTGAACGAGGATCTCGTCGATGAGAACGTGTTGTGGATGTGGGAGATGTACACCGATCAAGGTGCCTTGGATTCGCACATGGGTGCGCAGTGGTTCAAGGAGTGGGGCCCCTCGCTCGCGCCGTACATGGGTGGCCGGCCGGAATTGATTTTCGTCAAGCCCCTCGGCGGCAAGGGCTGCTAGCTCGCGTTGGCGACGTATCTCGACAAGATCGTCGCGCACCATCGCGCCCGGGCGGCCGCTGATACACGCGATGTCGATGATCTGATTGCTGCGGCCATGGCGTTACCCGCTACCCGGGGGTTTCGTGCGCGACTCGACGCCGAAAGTGCTGCGCGATTGGCCGTGATAGCGGAAATAAAGCGTCGCTCACCATCGAAGGGCGACCTGAACCCCGGACTCGATGCGGCAGCGCTGGCGCGCATCTATGAGAGATGTGGCGCGAGCGCCATGTCGGTGCTCACCGACTCACCCCACTTTGGTGGCTCGGTTGAGGATCTACAGGTTGCGAGTGGCGCGTGCGGGCTACCGGTGATCCGCAAGGATTTCACGGTCGATGCGCGCGACGTGTGCGATGCACGTCTGATGGGTGCCGATTGTGTCTTGCTGATCGTCGCAGCTCTCGAGCCACAAGAAGTTGTCGACTTCCACGCGGTTGCGACGCAGATTGGCCTCGACGTGCTCGTCGAGATCCACGACGAGGCCGAACTCGGGGTGGCACTCGACGCAGGAGCAACGCTCGTCGGCGTGAACCAACGCGATCTCGTTACATTCGCCGTCGACCACGAACGCGCGGTGCGGATGGCCTCGCAGATGCCTTCGGGCGTCGTTCGCGTCGCGGAGTCGGGCGTACGCGGTGCCGGCGATGCGAAAAGCCTGTGGAATGCGGGATACCACGCCGTGCTTGTCGGCGAGACGCTGGTAACCGCGGGCGACGTGTGTGCATCCCTCAAGGCCCTGCAAGTGTCGTAGTACCTTCAGGCTTGGTGTTCGTCAAAATCTGTGGGATCACAACCGAGGACGACGCGCTTCTCGCAGTCGCGATGGGTGCAGATGCGCTCGGGTTCATTTTTGCGCCGTCTCCGCGGCAAATCGCGGTCAAACGTGCCTATGACATTTCGCGTCGTTTGCCGCCTGAAATCCTCACCGTGGGGGTGTTTCGCGACGAACACCCGAGTCGAGTCATTGATCTCGTTCATGATGCGGGTCTGAAGGCGGCACAATTGCACGGGCACGAATCGGCTGCCGACGTTGCGGCCGTCAGTGCAAGCGTTCGCTTCGTCATCAAGGCCGTCGTGGCGGGCTCGATGGATGCCCGCCACGCCGACAAGTTCGGCACAGGTCTTGTGCTACTCGATGCGCCGGCGCCGGGGTCAGGACAGGTTTTTGATTGGTCGCTGGCAGGAGACGTTGCTTTGGGGCCGCGTATCATTCTTGCGGGAGGGTTGACGCCGACGAACGTGGCCGATGCGATAACTCAAACGCGACCATGGGGAGTCGACGTGTCGAGTGGTGTCGAGAGCGAGCCCGGGAGAAAGGACCCGAGACTCGTTCGGGCATTCATCGCCGCAGCACGATCCGCGGCTCCGACGCCCTACGTCGGCCCCGATGAGATGCCCTACGACTGGCAGGACGACCTCTAGTAACTCTCACCGCACGGTCGGAATTCACGCAAATCGAATGGTGGGTCCGGTGACCCGCCTGCGAGACTGGCCCCATGAGCGTGATGGTTGAACCCGACGGCTCGGGTCGTTTCGGTCAGTTTGGCGGAAGGTTCGTGCCCGAGACTCTGGTGCCTGCTTGTCAGGAATTGGAGCTTGGCTTCCGCGAGGCGTGGGATGACCCGTCTTTTCGCGCCGAACTCGATCACCTCTTGCGCACCTACGCCGGGCGTCCATCGATTCTCACCGAGTGCAACAATCTCGGCCGCCAATTGGGTATCCGCTTGTTGTTGAAGAGGGAAGACCTCAATCACACGGGTTCGCACAAGATCAACAATGTGCTCGGCCAGGCGCTGCTCGCGAAGCGTATGGGAAAGAAACGCATCGTCGCGGAGACCGGGGCGGGCCAGCACGGCGTGGCCTCGGCTACCGCTGCCGCATTGCTCGGCCTCGAATGCAAGGTCTACATGGGAGCCGTCGACATGGAGCGGCAGGCGTTGAACGTCTTCCGGATGCGCCTGCTCGGCGCCCAGGTCGAACCGGCGACTTCGGGTAGTCGCACCCTGAAGGACGCGGTGAACGAGGCAATGCGCGACTGGGTCGCCACCGTGGAAACCACGCATTACTGCCTTGGTTCGGTCATGGGGCCGCATCCGTACCCGTGGATGGTGCGGCAGTTTCATCGTGTGATCGGCGACGAGGCCCGTGAACAGTGTCGTGCAGCCACCGGTGCCGATCCCGACGTTGTGGTCGCCTGTGTCGGCGGTGGGTCGAATGCGATCGGTATTTTCTCGGGCTTCATCGATACGAAGGCGCGCCTTGTCGGCGTGGAACCAGCGGGGGGAGCAGCCGTCGGCCGCGGTGTGCCGGGCGTGGTGCACGGAATGAAGAGCTATCTCATGCAAGACGAACACGGTCAGGTGCAAGAGGCGCACTCGATCAGCGCGGGCCTCGACTACCCGGGAGTGGGGCCCGAACATTCGTATCTCTCGGAAATCGGGCGAGCGGAGTATCCATCGGTGACCGACGAAGAAGTCATCGGAGGCTTCAGTCTCCTCGCCAAGACCGAGGGCATCATTCCCGCGCTCGAGTGCGCACACGCCCTGGCATGGATTGCGCGCGAGGCGCCGAACATGGCAGGTCAAACCGTTCTCATGAACCTGTCGGGGCGGGGCGACAAGGACGTTGCGCAAATGATGGACATCCTGGGATGACGGGACTCGAATCCCATCTCCGCGCCCGCAAGGCGGAGGGCAAAAAGTTGTTGATCCCGTATGTCACGGGTGGGCTTGCGAACTGGAAAGAAGGCATCCGAGCGGCGGTTGCAGCCGGTGCCGACGCGGTCGAAGTCGGCATCCCGTTTTCTGATCCGGTGATGGATGGCCCCGTCATTCAAGAGGCTTCGCAACGGGCACTCCATGCCGGTGCAACTCCACCGGCGATTCTTGCCGAGATTCCGGCCCTCGACGTGCAGGTGCCGATCGTGGTGATGCTGTACTACAACACGGTGTTTCGTACCGGACACCAACGTTTCGCATCGATGTGTCGTCAAAACGGCGTGGCAGGGGCCATCGTTCCCGACCTGCCCCTCGAAGAGGCAACCGGTTGGTGCGCCGCAGCAGATGCGGCCGGCGTAGAAACGGTGATGCTTGCCGCACCGACGGCTCCCGACGAGCGGCTGCCACGCATCGCATCTCGTGCACGCGGCTTCGTCTACGCGGTCGGTCTCTTGGGAATCACGGGTGAACGCGACGCGTTGGCGAACACTGCAACCGCGATAGCGGGTCGGGTCAAGGCGGTGACGGACCTTCCGGTACTCATCGGTGTGGGTGTGTCGAATGCGCAACAGGCCAAAGAAGCTTGCCGAGTGGCCGACGGAGTCATTCAGGGGGCTTCGGTTGTGCGCCGTCTGATGGAAGAGGGCCCCGACGCAGTTGGCGCGTACATCGCCGAAGTGCGCGCCGCGATTGACGCGAACTAGTTTTTCGTCATGCTGAAAGCCGGCGACAAAGCCCCCGCGATCGAGCTTCTCGACCAGAACGGCAAATCTGTCGACCTTGCAAAGTTCGCGAAGAAGAAGGTTCTCGTCTACTTCTACCCGAAAGCCGACACCCCTGGCTGTACGGCGCAGTCGTGCGGGTTGCGTGACATCAAGGATCGAATTGGTCGCACGGTCATCATCGGAATCAGTCCCGACAAGCCGGAGAAGCAGAAGAAGTTCGATGACAAGTACGAGCTCGGGTTCACACTTCTCGCAGACACCGACAACAAGGTTGCCAAGGCTTACAAGGTCTGGAAGAAGAAGAGCATGTACGGCCGTGAATACATGGGAATAGAGCGTTCGGCGTTCCTCATCGGTCCCGATGGCGTGATTCTCGAGGCGTGGTACAAGGTCTCACCGAAGGACACGCCCGAGAACCTCTTGAAGGCACTCGGAAAATAGGCTGGGGGAGAACGTTGTTGCGCTCGCCTGCAGAGGTCCTGCCCCATCGACCGCCGTTCTTGTTCATCGACGAAGTTGCCGATCTGGTCGACGGAACCTCGGCTCGTGGTTCGTGGCGGCTCACCGGCGACGAGTGGTTCTTCACGGGTCACTTTCCGGGGCGCCCAACTTTGCCCGGTGTGCTGATGTGTGAAGCCGTTGCTCAGCTTGGTGCGTACGTAGTTCTTTCTGACCCGAAGATGGTCGGAAAACTTCCCCTCTTCGGCGGACTCGACTCGGCGCGGTTCCGTCGTCAGGTTGTCCCGGGCGACATTCTCACTTTGGAGGTGACGCTCGGACGCATGTCGGCGCGTGCAGGCAAGGGCAGCGGACGCGCACTAGTTGGCGAAGCGGTTGCCTGCGAATGCGACCTGATGTTCGTTCTCGTCGACGCCTGATGGCGCTAGTTGACGGGTCCGATGATGACCGACCCGTTGTGGCCACCGAAGCCGAAATTGTTCGACATCGCGGGGCCGGGCGACCAGACGCGGGGTGAACCGACAACAAGATCGATGTCGAGTTCAGGGTCGAGCGCGGTGGTGCCTGCCGTCGGCGGGATGAGCTTCTTTTCGAACGACATCAACACCGCGGCAGCCTCGAGCGCGCCCGCAGCACCGAGCGCATGACCGGTGACGCCTTTCGTCGATGTCACGACGGGACGGTGGCTGCCGAAGACCTCTTTCATCGCCTGAGCTTCGGCCGCATCGTTGAGCGGTGTCGAGGTTCCGTGGGCATTCACATGGGCGATGTCGGCGGCTGTCAAGCCCGCATCTTCGAGGGCCAGGCGCATGCAGGCCTGTGCTCCGACCCCACCGGGCGAAGGCGCCGTGATGTGGTGGGCGTCGGCGTTGCTGGCGGCCCCGAGGATCTCGCCGAGGATTGTGGCGCCACGCGCTTCCGCAAGGTCCCAACGTTCCAGAATGAGGACCGCTGATCCTTCACCCATCACGAAACCGTCGCGACCCGCATCGAAAGGTTTGCTTGAGCCCGTGGTCGACAACGCTGTCATGTTTCCGAATCCTGCGAGTGACGTCGGAGTTGCCGCGGACTCGGAGCCTCCGGTGGCAACAGCGTCACAAATGCCGTACGCAACGAGTCGCGCCGCGTAGCCGATTGCATGGGTCGACGCCGCACAAGCGGTGCAGATGGTTTCATTGGGCCCGCGCAGTCCGTATCGCATGGAAATGGCAGCGCCCGCTGCATTCGCCATCATCATCGGAACCAGAAAAGGAGATACACGACGCGCCCCCTTTTCGAGGAGAACCCCCACCTGTTCCTCGAGGGTGTGCAAACCACCGACACCGGTGGCGAAGATCGTTCCGAATCGACCCTTGTCGGCGGTCAGGGCTCCGGCCTGTTGGAATGCTTCGGCGGCGGCAGCAAGAGCGAATTGTTCGACGCGATCGGACCGCCGGGCTTCCTTCGGGTTGTCGAAGTAAGGCGATGGGTCCCAGTCGACGATTTCATTTGCTTTGGTGTCGGTCAATCCGGGGCCGAGCAGGCCGGACCAGAACGCGTCGCGGCCAAGACCACACGGGGCAACGACACCGAGGCCGGTGATGGCCACGCGGTGTGGGCCGCCTCCGGCGAAAGGATTGCGCATCAGAGTTTTGAGACCACCAGGTCGAATGCCTGGCCGACGGTGCGGATGTCCTTCAGTTCCTCTTCGGGCACTTCGACACCGAATTCCTCTTCGAGTGCCATGACGAGTTCGACGAGGTCGAGGCTGTCGGCGTCGAGGTCGTCACCGAAGGATGCTTCCTTGGTGATCTGGGATGCGTCGACGGAGAGGACATCGACTGCGCACTTGGTGAAACGGGCGAAGAGGTCATCGCTCATGGTTGCTCCTTTGGGTGGGTGTGATCATTCTGTCAGAAATGCGGGTAAGCCTCAGGTTCAACGACCCATCACGTGTCCATGGGGGATTGGTCAATGACCCATCCCGAGGCCATGGGAGATTGGTCAATGACCCATCCCGAGGCCCCCGTCGACGGGGATGACGGCGCCGGTGATGTAGGAGGCATAGTCGGATGCGAGGAAGGCGACCACCCCGGCGATCTCGTCTGCGGTGGCCATGCGGCCGAGTGGAACTGCTGCCGTGAGTTCTGCGAGTCGGTCGTCGCCCAGGGCCGCAGTCATGTCGGTGGCGACGGGGCCGGGGGCGACGACGTTCACGGTGATGTTGCGCGAGCCGAGTTCGCGTGCCAACGAACGGGCAAGGCCGACGAGCCCCGCCTTCGACGCTGCATAGTTGGCCTGACCCGCCGACCCAAGGAGCCCGACAACCGACGACATGAGGATGATGCGCCCGGCACGTGCCCGCAGCATCTGTTGCGATGCACGTTTCGAGACTCGGTAGGCGGCCGTGAGATTCGCGTCGATCACCGATGTGAAGTCGCTCTCACTCATGCGTACGAAGAGCCCGTCTTTGGTGATTCCCGCGTTCGACACGAGAACCTCGACCTTGCCGAGCTTTTCCTCGATCTCGGCGAAAGCTGCATCGACCGATTCCGTGGATGTCACGTCGCACTTGACCGCGAGTATTCCCGCATCTGAAATGGTGGCGGGGGGAGTCGTTGAGTTGTAGGTGACGGCAACTTTGTCGCCATTGGCCGCAAAACGTAGTGCGCAGGCCGCACCGATGCCCCTCGAGCCACCTGTCACGAGAACTATGCGAGACACGTCACACTCCCCAACGAATGATTGCACTGGCCGCCGTCATGCCGGCGCCGAAACCAACGAGGAGCACGAGATCACCGGGGGAGAGTCGGCCCTGGTCGGCGGCATCGAAAAGTGCGAGGGGAATCGATGCTGACGACGTGTTGCCGGTCTCGTGGATGCATACTGCAGCACGTTCCATCGGAACACCCAGTCGGTCGCAGGCGGCGGAAATGATGCGGATGTTTGCCTGATGGGGTACGACAAGCGCGATGTCGTCGGCCGTGATGCCGGCGACTGCCATCGACTTCTTCGCAGAGTCGACCATGATGCGGACCGCGCGACGAAAAACTTCCTTGCCGTCCATGTTGATGTGTCCGCCGACTTCACAGAACAGCAGTTCCTCGGCAGACCCGTCGGAATCGATGTCCCATGCGAGCAGCTGCCCGGGGCCATCGGTCGCCTCGAGCACTGCGGCGCCACTGCCGTCGGCGAAGAGAATCGCGGTGTTTCTGTCGTCCCAGTCGGTGATGCGGGACAGTGTGTCGGTACCGATGAGGAGAACCTTGCGAGAACCCATGGCGATGAGGCCGTGTGCGACCACGGTCGCGTACACGAAGCCACTGCATGCCGCGTTCACGTCGAACGCTCCGCACTTCAGGCCAAGTCCGTGTTGCACGGTGGCGGAGGTCGCGGGAACCGTGCGATCGGGCGTGGTGGTCGACAGCACCAATGCATCGATGTCGAGCGGGTCGAGGCCTGCCATCTCGAGGGCGAGTCGACCACTTTCGATGGAAAGGCCGGAAGTGGTGCCACCCACGTGCCGACGTTCGATTCCGGTGCGTTCGCGTATCCACTGGTCGGAGGTCTCGACCATCTCCTCGAGGTCGTGGTTCGTGAGAACCTTCGGCGGCAACGCGCGACCCCACCCTGTGAACCGGGCGCCGATGGCATTTCCGGGGATGTGCGGCATGGTCAGTGGGTCCGCAGCCAGGCGATCGGTTGCCTGTGCGTGACACGTTCTCCGTCGACGGCGATGTAACTCTGCAGAATCCCCGCAAAGGCGCTGCGTACCTCGGTGTCGCCCACGCGGCCGAGAAGATCACCCACGCTGATGATCGTGCCGGCCGGCTGCAGGGTGTCGGGCGAGAACACCCCTGCGCAGGGGCTGACGACAAGGCGTTCGGTTGCAAAGAGATGCTCGCCTTCGAGGGGAGCCGGGCCAGCGGGTGCAGCCTTGTTGACCCAGTCGATCAACTTGTCGAGTTCATCGGGCGTCGCGACACTGATGGTGCGTGCTCCGTCGACGGTGCGCTTTGCCATCCCGCTGAGAACCCCGCCCGGACCAAGTTCGACGAACCCGGTGACACCCGCCTCGGCCATCGCGAGGAGGCAGTGCTTCCACCGAACGGGGCTGGAAAGTTGTGCCGACAAGAGAGAGACCCATTCGTCGGCAGCGTCGTGCGGGAGGGCATCGACGTTCGACACGACGGCAACTTCGGCATCGCGGATGTTTGCGCCGGCGATCGCCTGGCGCAAACGATCACGCGCGGCGGACATGAACGGCGTGTGGAACGCCCCCGAAACCTGAAGCGGCATGACCTTCTTCGCGCCGAGCTCCTTTGCGTGAAGCGCGGCGGCTTCGACGCCTGCGGGGGAACCCGCGATCACCACTTGACCAGGAGCATTGAAGTTGGCGACCCATACTTCGGCATCTGCGCGACGACACGCAACCTCGACGTCGTCATCGTCTAGCCCGAGAACCGCCGACATCGTTCCGGGTGATGCATTACCGGCTTCGTGCATGGCCGATGCACGCTCGGCGACGAGGGCAACGCCCTCGTCGAAGGCAAGTGCACCGGTGGCTGTGAGGGCGGTGTATTCGCCGAGAGAGTGACCCGCGCAGTAGCTCGGCTCGATGCCGAGGCGCTCGACGGCATCGAGAACCATGAGCGACGACACGTAGGTGGTCAGCTGGGCGTTGCGCGTGTCCTTCAGTTCGTCGGCGTCAGCTTCGAGGAGAAGCCTCGCGACGTCGCGACCGGCTATTTCGGATGCCTCGCCCACCAGTTCCCAGCTCTCGTGGTCGACCCACGGTCGCCCCATGCCCGGGCGCTGGGAGCCTTGGCCGGGAAAGGTGAACGCGAGCACGGACTGAGGTTAGACCTTGGGCATATTCGACTCGGGCATATTCGAAAGGCGTTTTCGCTACCAGCCAGTAGCCTTCCTGTTCCCATCGCGAGGGTTATGTCGCGGCGGCCCGAGTGGCGGAATGGCAGACGCGGCGGACTCAAAATCCGCTGTCCGGAAGGGCGTGTGGGTTCGAATCCCACCTTGGGCACGAATGTTGCGAAGCAAGGACCGTCGTGCTCGGAAGTAATGACCGAAGAAAGACTGCTCGTCAGAGAAAGGGAGGTTGGCTTGTGAATCGTCGTCTCGAACAAAACGCGGCGCGTCTGCGTGCGGCGCGCGCCAAGCTCGCGCTTGCCGACGAACAACTGACCGCACTCGAAGACGAGGCGTCGAGTCAGGAACTGCGCGCCATCGTTTCCGAGACTCCCGACTCGGCGTTTGAATACCGTCAAGCATCGGCGCATGCCGCTGCGATGCGTCGTCATCGTGACGACTTGCGGCGTGAAGTCGCCGACCTCGAAGCGCGTCAAGACCAGTTGCTCGATCGACTGTCGGGTGTGCGGGGCAACGGCGGCGTCTGATGGGTACTCGCGTCGTCATTGCCGAGGACGAGGCGATCATTCGCCTCGACCTGCGCGAGACGCTCGAGGAAGAGGGATACGAGGTCGTCGCCGAGACCGGTCGTGGTGACGCGGCTGTGCAGCTCGTCCGCGAGCATCGACCCGACCTCGCGATTCTCGACATCAAGATGCCCGGTATCGACGGGCTCGAAGCCTCACGGGCAATATCGGCGGAGAAGCTGTGTCCCGTCGTCCTTCTCACGGCTTTCAGTCAGCGCGAAATCGTCGAACAGGCCCGCGACGCGGGTGCGCTGGCCTACATCGTCAAGCCCTTCCAGAAGGCCGATCTCGTGCCGGCAATCGAAGTCGCCCTCGGACGATTCCGTGAAATTCAGTTGCTTGCAAACGAGGTCGGAGCCCTCGAAGAGCAACTCGAGACGAGAAAAGTGATTGACCGCGCCAAAGGCTTGCTCATCGACAAGGCCGGCCTGTCCGAATCCGATGCGTACGCCTTCATCCAGCGCGCGGCAATGTCGGAGCGCGCAAAGATGCGTGACATCGCCGATCGAATTCTTGCCGGCACCCTGTTGCCCTAGATTTGCGAAATGGGCCGGTCGGACAAATGAAGTGTCTGGCGCTAGACGGCAACTCGCTGGCCTATCGCGCGTTCTTCGCTCTGCCGAGCGACATGGCGACGTCGGCGGGGCAGGCCACGAACGCTGTCGTCGGATTCACTTCGATGCTGGTCAACCTCGTCAAGGACCAGCAGCCCGACTCGATCGTGGTCGTTTTCGACCGTCCGGAAAAGACGTTCCGACATGAAGCCGTTCCCGAATACAAGGCCCAGCGTGAGGCGGCGCCCGAATCGCTTCGCAGTCAGATGGGAATCATCCGCGAGTTGCTCGACGCGCTTGGCATCGTGGCGCTCGACCTTGCCGGGTTCGAGGGTGACGACATCATTGCGACGTTGGCCCGAATCAGTCGCGATGCGGGCGACGACATCGTCATCGTCACGGGAGATCGCGACAGCTACCAGTTGGTGAGCGACCCCCACGTGAAGGTGCTCTACAACAAGCGCGGCGTCAGCGACTATGCGCTCTACGACGAAGCCGGAATCCTTGAACGTACCGGCGTGCCCCCGACGCGTTACGTAGATTATGCGGCGTTGCGCGGGGACCCCAGCGACAATCTCGTGGGTGCCAACGGCGTCGGCGAGAAGACCGCTGCAAAGTTGGTGAACGAGTACCCGGATCTCACGGCGATTCTCGACTCGTTCGAGAAGCAGACACCGAAGCTGAAGGCCGCTTTGGTTGAAGGACGTGAGCGGGTTCTGCGCAATGCGGCAGTAATGGTGCTGCGAGACGATCTGGCAATCGACGTTCGCCCTTCGGAGTGTGAGCCTCGTCCGGACTGGGCGGCAACGCAGAGACTTCTCGACTTTTTGGAAATGCGCACCATGGCAAAACGTCTGCGGGATGCGTTCGGACAATGGTCCTCCGACGGTGTTGCAGATGCGGCACCCGCTGACGGCGACGACTCGGATGCGGTGTCGATTTCCGCGGAGTTCGAGCGGTGGGACACGACGAACGAAGCGACGATCTTGGACGCAATCGGGGCCGTCGCGTCGGTGGCGGTTTGGGACTGTGGAGATGATGGTGCCGTCATGTCGATCGGCTCCGACGTGTCCTGCCGTTGCGTCGCGTACTCGGCAGGCAATCTCGACGGTCTGGCGCGCAGCCTTCGAGCGGCAAAGAGGGTCGTGGCACACGACGCGAAGCCGCTTTTGCGCCGCCTCCTCGAAGGCGGGTTCGAGGTTGGCGACGTTGGATTCGACACCGCAATCGCGGCCTACCTGCTTGACCCGGTCGAGGGTGGGCATCGAATCGACCGACTTGTCGACGCACATCTCGACGTCGCTCTCCCGGTCGGTACGCCCGAATCGAATGGCGAACTTGACTTCGGGGGATCAGCCTCGGGAGAGGAAGGCGTGTTTGCAGCCGGAGCCTCGCGGGCACGGGCTGTTGCCGCTCTCGTCGCTCCGCTTGACGCTGCGCTCGACGCATCGGGGATGAAGACCCTGTTCGATGATGTCGAGATGCCGCTTGTCGGAGTTCTCGCCCGCATGGAGGTGCGTGGCATTGGCGTAGACATTCCAACGCTCGACGAGATCACACGAAATCTCACCGCGAAGACGGTCGAGTTGGCGGGTGTTCTTCGCGGCCTGGTGGGTCGCGATTTCAATCTCAACTCGCCGACGCAGTTGCAGAAGATCTTGTTCGAGGAGCGTGGTCTCTCGAAGGGCAAGAAGACCAAGACGGGTTACAGCACCGATGCGGCGACACTGGAGAAACTGCGTGACGAATGGCCCGAATTCATCGATTCGCTCCTTGAGTACCGCGAAGTCGAGAAATTGCGTGGAACCTATGGCGAGGGATTGCGTGCGGTGGTGGCCCACGATGGTCGAATACATGCCGTCTTCAACCAGACTGTTGCGAGGACCGGTCGTCTCAGCAGCGAAAACCCGAATCTGCACAACATTCCGGTGCGCAGCGAAATGGGAAAAGTCTTTCGAACCGCGTTCGTCGCCGGCGCGGGCGGCGAGCTTTTGGTCGCCGATTACAACCAAATCGAGTTGCGCTGTATCGCTCACCTTGCAGCTGATCCCGGCTTGATCGCGGCTTTCAACGCCGGCGTCGACATTCACAACGCGACCGCTTCGCGCGTGTTCGGAGTCGACGCGAAGGCCGTCTCGGCGGACCAGCGCTCGAAGGCGAAGATGGTTTCCTACGGATTGGCCTACGGAATGGAGGCCTACGGCTTGGCGCAGCGACTTGCGATCGACGTGCCCGAGGCCACTGAAATTCTTGATGCGTATTTCGCGGCCTTTCCATCCGTGCGCGCCTACATGGACCGGACGGTGACCGAAGCCCGCAACCGTGGATACACCGAAACGTTGTTCGGAAGGCGGCGTCCGATCCCGGAACTGACGAGCGACAACTTCAGGGTTCGTCAGGCCGGAGAACGTCAGGCCATGAACGCGGGCATCCAGGGCCTCGCCGCCGACATCTTCAAGATTGCTCTTGTGCGTATCGACCGCGAACTGGAGGCCGCGGGCCTTTCGGCGCGGCTCGTGTTGCAGGTGCACGATGAAGTGATTGTCGAGGCGCCTCTTGAAGAGAAGGGGGCGGTCGAAGACTTGGTTCTTGGCATCATGCGCGGCGCGGCGAATCTCGCGGTGCCCCTCGAAGTGAACGCCGCCTGGGGGCGTACATGGGCTGCGGCAAAGTGAGGCGCGTTGTCACGGGGTGAAGTTGGCGCTGCTGGCCATTGGTTCGAAGAGCTGGCCTCACACATGGGTGAGACCTACTTGCGCTATTCGTTCACGAAAGGAACCGAGCAAGAGGTCGAATTTCTGGTCGAGGCGCTCGGTCTCGAGGCCGGAACACGTGTGCTCGACGTCGGATGCGGCCCCGGCCGCCATGCACTCGCGCTCGCACGCCGGGGAATGAGGGTTCACGGGATCGACATCTCGTCCGCGTTCATCGAAGTGGCCACGGCGACAGCGCAGCGAGAGGGCCTGGACGAGTCGGCGACCTTCGAGCGCGCCGACGCGCGGACGATCAATCTCCCCGGGGTTTTCGACGCGGCTATCTGTTTGTGCCAAGGAGCCTTCGGCCTGATGGACCACCTTGCGCACGACATCGAGATTCTGGATGGCATCGCCCGTGCGCTTCGCCCCGGCGGTGGCTTCGCCCTCAGCGCGTTCAACGCCTATTACGCCGTCAAGTACCACTCCGAGGCCACTTTCGACGCGGAAACAGGGGTCTCCTCGGAGCGGACCGAGGTGCACAATGCAGCGGGGGAGGCCCTCGCTGCGGAATTGCGGACAGGGTGCTTCACGCCCCGCGAACTACGCCTGATGTGTCGACAGGTGGGTCTCAGCGTGGGTGTCATTCACTCGGTCGAGCCGGGGCGTTACGGCCGCCACGATGCAACCCCGGAAAGTCCGGAGTTTCTGGTTTTGGGCCACCGCTGGTAGGTTTTCGGGGTCCTATCCACCGATTCCCGTCCCTTCGAAAGCGAATTTTCCGTTGTCCGACACCACCTACACCCCTCGTCAAATCACTGAGCGCGACACTTCGTTCGCCGACGCCATCGCCGGCACGATGGTCGAACTGAAAGACGGGCAACTCGTCTCCGGCACGGTGGTCAAGGTCGACCGCGACGAGGTACTCCTCGAAATCGGGTACAAGACCGAGGGCGTCATCCCCGCCCGCGAACTTTCCATTCGCAACGACGTGAACCCGAGCGAGATCGTGAAAATGGGTGAGCGCATCGAAGCCCTCATCCTCACGCTCGAAGACAAGGAAGGACGCCTCGTTCTCTCCAAGAAGCGCGCGCAATACGAGCGGGCATGGGGTGACATCGAAAAGATCAAAGAAGCAGACGGCATGGTCGAGGGACCGGTCATCGAAGTCGTCAAGGGCGGTCTCATCGTCGACATCGGTCTGCGCGGTTTTCTTCCGGCATCGCTGGTCGAGCTGCGTCGCGTGCGTGACCTCCAGCCGTACATCGGCAAGGTGCTGCAGGCGAAGATCATCGAACTCGACAAGAACCGCAACAACGTCGTTCTGTCGCGACGTGGATTCCTCGAAGAGAACCAGCGCGAACAGCGTGACGAGTTCCTGACACACCTCAAGCCCGGCGAAGTCCGTAAGGGTGTCGTCTCGAGCGTGGTTCCGTTCGGCGCGTTCGTCGACCTCGGTGGCATGGATGGCCTCATCCACGTCTCGGAGCTGTCGTGGAAGCACGTTGACCACCCGGGCTCTGTCGTTGCCGTGGGTGACGAGGTCACCGTTCAGGTCCTCGATGTCGACATGAGCCGCGAGCGCATCAGCCTCTCGCTCAAGGCCACTCAGCAGGACCCGTGGCAAGAGTTCGCCGGCTCGCACGAAGTTGGCCAGCTGGTCTACGGCCGCGTGACGAAGTTGGTGCCGTTCGGTGCATTCGTACAGGTGGGCGATGGCATCGAAGGCCTCGTGCACATCTCCGAGATGTCCGCGCATCACGTCGAAGCGCCCGAGCAAGTCGTCACACCGGGTGAGGAACTGTGGGTCAAGATCATCGACCTCGATCTCGACCGTCGTCGCATCAGTCTGTCGATCAAGCAGGCCGCCGAAGGCGGCGAATTGGCCGAGGAATACCGCAGCCACTTCGAAGTCGACGAACACGGCAATTGGGTCGGCGGAGACGACGCCGAGCGCGAGGCTGCATGGGCCGACTACTACAAGGAGTACGGCCAGGATGGTGCCGCAGGCGCCGAGGGTGCCTCTGCTCCTGATCAGCCCGCTCAGTAAACAGCGGCACAGAAGCGTCGAAACGGCATGATCCTCGTCGGGCTGACCGGCGGCATCGGGTCGGGCAAGACCACCGTGTCGGCGATGCTGGTCGCGCGGGGTGCCGTCGTCATTGACGCTGACCAAATCACGAGGGAACTACAGGCGCCGGGATCGCCGGTACTCGCCGACATCGTTCTGGCGTTCGGACCTGATGTTCTAGATGATGATGGCGCGCTCGATCGCCCTGCCTTGGCCGCGAAGGTGTTCGGAGACCCCGAGGCGCTGAAACGGTTGAACAAGATCGTCCATCCGGCCGTGGGTCGGGAAATGGCGTCGCGACTCGAGGCGCAACGCAACACCGACAGCGTTGTGGTTCTCGATATTCCGCTGCTTGTCGAGAACCCGCGCGAGGGTCTGTGCGGAACCCTGGTGGTCGATTTGCCGGTGGAACTTGCCGTTGAACGTTTGGTGACGTTCCGGAACATGTCGCGTGCCGATGCCGAAGCGCGTATCTCGCGGCAGGCAAGTCGCGAAGCGCGTGTGGCGATTGCAGACCGTGTGATCGACAATTCGGGCGATCTCGAATCGCTCGAAGCCCAGGTCGAGTCTGCGTGGCGGTGGATGACGGCACTGCCGCCGGCTGCGCCCGATGCGGGTCGCGTGTCTCCTCCCTGACGGGGTGAAGAAGTCGTAGCCTCCCCTCATGGTCGAGGCGCGTCACACCTTCAAGGTTGTGTCCGAGTACCAACCCGCGGGAGACCAACCGAAGGCGATAGCCCAACTTGCAGAGGGCATCGAATCCGGAGCGCGCTATCAGACGCTTCTCGGCATCACCGGGTCGGGCAAGTCCGCGACAATCGCCTGGACGATCGAACAAGTGCAGCGACCCACGCTGATTCTCGCTCCGAACAAGAGCCTCGCGGCACAGTTGACGCAGGAGATGCGTGAGTTTTTCCCGAACAACCGAGTCGAATATTTCGTCAGCTACTACGACTACTACCAACCCGAGGCGTACATCGCGTCGAGTGACACCTACATCGAGAAGGATTCGTCGATCAACGACGAAATCGACCGCCTTCGTCACTCCGCAACCGCTGCGCTGTTGACGAGGCGCGACACGATCGTGGTTGCCAGCGTCAGTTGCATTTACGGAATGGGTGACCCCGATGAATACAGGGGTCAATTGCTCGAACTCCACGTGGGCGTCGACTACGACCAGCGCAGCATCCTGAAACGTCTCGTTGAATTGCAGTACGACCGCAATGACATGACGCTGGGTCGCGGCAATTTCCGTGTGCGCGGCGACACCATCGAGGTGCATCCCGCCTATGACGAAACGGTCCTGCGGATCGAGATGTTCGGAGAGACGGTCGACCGAATCTCGGTCATCGACCCGTTGACCGGGGAGAACCTGAACGAACTGTCCGAAGTGATCGTTTTTCCGGCAACCCACTACGTGGCGGGTGACGAAAGGATGCGCCGCGCCGTCGTCGGGATAGAAGCTGAATTGCAGGAACGTCTCGCATTGTTCGAGAAGCAGGGAAAACTGCTCGAAGCCCAGCGCTTGCGGATGCGAACCCAGTACGACCTCGAAATGATCCAGGAGATGGGTTACTGCAACGGCATCGAGAACTACTCGATGCACATCGACGGGCGCAGCCCCGGAGAGCCTCCGTTCACCCTGCTCGACTATTTCCCGGACGACTACCTGTTGGTGATCGACGAAAGCCACGTCACCGTCCCTCAGTTGCACGGGCAATTCGAAGGTGACCGCAGCCGGAAGGACACCCTCGTCGAGCACGGATTCCGTCTGCCGTCCGCGCGTGACAACCGCCCCCTGCGATTCGAAGAGACGATCGAACGTGTGCACCAGTGCGTCTTTCTCTCTGCCACGCCCGGTAAATACGAGTTGGCGCATTCGCAGCGGGTGGTCGAACAGATCGTGCGACCGACCGGCCTCGTCGATCCCGAGGTGATCGTTAAGCCCACCAAGGGTCAGATCGACGACCTGATTGAGATGGTGACCGATCGGATCGAGCGCGGTGACCGAGTGCTCGTGACGACGCTGACGAAAAAGATGGCCGAGGACCTCAGCGAATATCTCCTCGAACAGGGTTTACGCGTTCGGTACCTGCACTCGAACATCGACACGATCCAACGCATCGAGATCCTGAGGGCACTGCGATTGGGGGAATTCGACGTGTTGGTGGGTATCAACCTTCTGCGCGAGGGTCTCGACCTGCCCGAGGTTTCACTCGTCGCAATCCTCGATGCGGACAAAGAAGGATTCCTGCGCAGCGAGACGTCCCTCATCCAAATGATCGGCCGCGCGGCACGCAACGTCGACGGACAGGTCGTGATGTACGCCGACAAGACGACCGCCGCGATGGAAGCAGCGATCGGCGAGACGCGCCGTCGGCGCGAGCGTCAAATCGCATACAACGCCGAACACGGGATCAACCCGCAGACCATTCGCAAGGCGGTCGGCGACATCCTTTCGCTGCTCCGACCGGATGAGACTGCACCCCTCCCGGGGAAGGACCGACGGCGGAACCGCGAACGCGACAAGGTTCAACGTGAACTGAAGTCGCTGCCCGAGCAAGAAATTCAGCGACTCATCCAGACCCTCGAAGAAGAGATGCACGAGGCGGCCGCGGAGATGCGCTTCGAGTACGCCGCTCGTTTGCGTGACGAAGTGAAGGAACTTCGTCGGGAACTACGCGACGCGGGTTAGCGGTGGTGCGCCCCCGTCGGTAGTCTCGCCCCGTGGCAGAAAAGATCGTGGTCCGGGGTGCCCGTGAGCACAATCTGAAAAACGTCAACGTCGAACTGCCGCGTGATCAACTCATCGTCTTCACCGGACTGAGCGGCTCGGGAAAGTCGAGCCTCGCATTCGACACGATCTACGCCGAAGGACAGCGTCGTTACGTCGAAAGTCTGTCCGCTTACGCACGTCAGTTCCTCGGACAAATGGACAAGCCCGATGTCGACCACATTGATGGTTTGTCGCCTGCGATTTCGATCGATCAGAAGTCGGCGTCCCGTAACCCGCGCAGCACCGTGGGAACCATCACCGAGGTGTACGACTACCTGCGTCTTCTGTGGGCGCGCATCGGCGTACAGCATTGTCCCAAGGACGGCACTCGTCTCGAACGGCAAACTCCGCAGCAAATCGTCGACAGAATCATGGATCTGCCGGACGGGACCCGATTTCAGGTTCTGGCACCCGTCGTGCGAGGTCGAAAGGGTGAGTACGACACATTGCTCGGCGATCTGTCGGGTCAGGGCTTCGTTCGTGCCCGCGTCGATGGAGAAGTTGTCGACATCGCCGAGTTTCTGCGCGAGGGCCGAAGACTCGCCCGTTACGAGAAGCACGACATCGCGGTCGTTGTCGACCGTTTGGTGAAGCGTGACAACATCGGAAGGCGGCTCACGGACTCTCTCGAGACCGCGTTGAAACTGGCCGAAGGTGTGGCCGGTATCGAGTTGATGGGTGGAGACGACTCGGATGGCGAGATGCTGACATTCAGCCAGCACCTTGCCTGCCCCAAGTGCGGTTCATCCTTCGACGAGCCGGCCCCGAGAAACTTCTCGTTCAACTCTCCGTACGGGGCCTGCGAAAATTGCGACGGTCTGGGAACCAAGTTCGAGGTCGATCCCGACCTGGTCGTGCCCAACGCCGACCTTTCCATTTCGGAAGGAGCGATCGCCCCTTGGCGCAGCGCCCATACCCAGTACTTCACGCGCCTGCTCGAAAGCGTCGCCGAGAAATACAAGATCCCTCTCGACAAACCCTTCACGAAACTCACAGAGAAGCAACGCGGTGTGGTTCTGAACGGCGTGGAAGAGGGTCTCGTCGTCAAATACCGCAATCGATACGGACGGCAGCGCACGTTCAACACCCACTACGAAGGGGTGATTCCGTGGATCAAGCGTCGCCACGAAGGTGCGGAAAGTGATTGGGCCCGCGAACAGTACGAATCGTTCATGCGCGAGGTGCCCTGCACGGCTTGTTCCGGAGCACGGCTCAAGCCGTCATCGCTGGCCGTGAAGGTGAGTGGCAAGAGCATTTCGGAAGTGTGCGACATGCCGATCGGCGAGTCCGCGAAGTATCTCGTCGGACTCAAGTTGAACGACCGCGACCGCATCATCGCCGAGCGTGTCACGAAGGAAATCAATGCGCGCCTCGGATTCCTGCTCGACGTGGGCCTCGATTACCTGACGCTTTCACGTAGTGCGGGAACGCTTGCCGGCGGTGAAGCGCAGCGCATCAGGCTCGCCAGCCAAATAGGTTCCGGGCTCGTCGGCACCCTCTACGTGCTCGACGAGCCCTCGATCGGCCTGCACCAGCGCGACAACCGTCGTCTCATCGACACGCTGCATCGACTGCGCGACCTCGGGAACACCGTCATCGTGGTCGAGCACGACGAGGACACGATCAAGGAAAGCGACTGGATCGTCGACATCGGCCCCGGAGCCGGCGAGCACGGTGGGGAGGTCGTGTACAGCGGCAAGGTCGCCGGAATTGCAAAGGTTGCCGACTCGGTGACCGGACAGTACATCTCGGGGAAGCGTTCGATTCCCGTGCCGACGCAGCGTCGCAAGCCCGGGGGCGAGCACCTCGCCGTGCGCGGTGCTCGGGAGCACAACCTCCAGAACATCGATGTCGAGATCCCTCTCGGCTGTTTCGTCGCAGTGACCGGCGTGTCGGGTAGCGGCAAGAGCACTCTCGTTCGTGACATTCTGCTTCCCGCTTTGATGCAGAAGATCTACAAATCGAAAGAGGCGCCGGGTCGTCACAAGTCGGTCGACGGTATTTCGCATCTCGACAAGGTGATCGACATGGATCAGTCGCCGATCGGTCGGACGCCACGATCGAACCCCGCGACCTACACGGGCGTCTTCGATGCCATTCGAAAACTGTTCGCGGCCACGCCCGAGGCAAAGGTGCGCGGCTATCAGCCGGGTCGCTTCAGTTTCAACGTCGCCGGTGGTCGTTGTGAAGCGTGTTCGGGCGACGGGACGATCAAGATTGAAATGCACTTCCTTCCTGACGTCTACGTTCCATGTGAGGTATGCAAAGGTCAGCGCTACAACCGCGACACACTCGAGATCCAATTCAAAGGCAAGAGCATCGCCGACGTGCTCGACATGCCGATCTCCGAGGCTGTTGATTTTTTCGCGAACCAGCCGTCGATTGCGCGACACATGCAGACGCTCGTCGACGTGGGTCTCGGCTACGTCCGACTCGGTCAGTCGGCACCAACTCTGTCGGGAGGCGAAGCCCAGCGTGTGAAGTTGGCCGCTGAACTCGCGAAACGCAGCACGGGCCACACGATTTATCTTCTCGACGAACCCACGACGGGTCTCCATTTCGAGGACGTACGTCGGCTGCTCACGGTTCTTTCGAGGCTTGTC
>VFQT010001349.1_pt1 | contig 29974 bp, 21 predicted proteins | sample 3512381 | NCBI WGS metagenome assembly VFQT01 (sample SAMN10412376, study PRJNA504923) | tailings metagenome | isolation source: Relicate 2 Philex TSF3 active mining site | place: Philippines: Tuba, Benguet | collected 2017-08-29
AGTTTTGGCGTCGTGATGGTGCTCGGCAATTCCAAGGCAGACGGACAGGTCGAAGTCGCCACGTTTCGAACGGACGGAGAATATTCCGATGGTCGACGCCCGAACTCCGTCCAGTTCTGCTCACCGGAAGAGGATGCTCGACGCCGCGACTTCACGATCAACGGTATGTTCTACGATCCCGTGCTGGATCAGGTGATCGATTACGTCGGCGGTCGTGACGACCTGCAGAGACGAATCGTTCGCGCCATCGGGAATGCTCACGATCGATTCACGGAGGACAAGCTGCGGATGCTGCGAGCTGTCCGGTTCGCAGCGACGTTTCGATTTGCTCTGGATCCTGACACCGCCAAAGCTGTTCACACACTTCGCCGGCAGCTGAATCAGGTCAGTGTCGAACGAATCATGCAGGAGCTACGACGCATGCTGGCTCATGAAACCCGAGCCCATGCACTGGAGCTGATGAACGAGACGGAGTTGCTGCCGGAAATTCTCCCGGAACTGTTCCATGAGTCTGCTGAGGAGATCACATCTCGGCCCTGGCTTGTGGCTGCTTTCGATGAAATGGTCAGTGAAGACTACGAGCCCGCAATGGCACTGCTTCTTCAACCGCTCCACGATCCGGCGCAGAGTGACGCCAAGCGGCAGCTCAGCAAAGTTCAGGCGGTCTGTCGTCGGTTGAAGATGTCGAATGATGAGATCGAGGCGATCTGCTGGATACTGGATTCCGTCGCGACGGTGCACGGAATTTCAAAGCGTCCCCTGCATGTCATCAAGCCACTCCTGTCCAGTCCGCATCAGCGTTCTCTTCTGGCCATGCTGCACGCTGTTGCCAGTGCCCGAGGAGAATCATTGGATGACGTTCAGTTCTGCCGCGATTTTCTGAATCAGCATTCACCCGCCGAACTGAACCCCGAGCCATTCGTGAACGGACAGGACGTTCAAACTCTGGGCATTCCACCGGGACCCGCGATTCGCCAGCTGCTGTCGACGATTCGAAATGAACAACTTGACGGCCAGCTGAACAACCGCGACCAAGCACTTCAGCGCCTTAAGGAGTTGATTGCACAGCTTCCGTGGTAATCGACACGACGGGCGGAACCGCAACGTCAGGGCTGGAAGCCCGAAACAACCGATCGGTCTGGATCGCTATCGCGCCACCGAGCTTCTCATCAGACGCAAAGTCGACAGTTCACGAAGCGGGAAATCATATTTGCCCCAGCGTGCCTTGTATTCGACTGTGCCGTAATGCTGGAGCAGTCGCTCCAGGAGATCACACACCTGGTCAATCAGGCAACGAATCGAGACGGTGCCAGACATCACCAGTTCAGACTCTGACAGAGCATGACAACTGTGACTGATGTTGTCGTCAAACCATGTCAGTGTGAACCGACATTCTTCGTCGGTCATTCGCGTGAAGACCAAATGATGCTCTCCAGGTTCGTTCATGAACACAACAGCCGCAACATCTCCTCCCTGGAACAGGTGCTGAGCAGAGAAAGCAAGTTCGCTTAGGGGATCGTTCAGGTACGAGGCAACGACATGCACCCGGTGACTTCCAAAGCCAATGGTGCCGCGCGCCCAGCCAGATACTGTTAGTTCGTAATCAATCAAGAACGAAGTCTTCATTTTCGCGTCTTAGGAACCATACGATGTTCAGATGGCTGGAAGTCCGAAACAACCCCTGCCGGGGCCGTCTACTAGCGTCGGAATGTTATGCCACATTGGCAAGCCCCGGGAGGGCCGACACGAGAGAGATTGGTGGATGCTGATCAAATCGTCGGCCCGGACGGGCCTTTGAATCGCATGAGAATCCACACCGGCGGCTCAGCCCATTCGGCATTCCGGGCCAACGGCCCAAACATTTGTCTAGCCTGGGCCATCGGCCCAAGTTGGCGATTCCCGACGGACACCAAGGTCCAACGGACCGGCCGTTTGCGTGATGCAAATGGTCGGCCTTTCAGGCCTATGGTCATGGCACCAATCCAGTCCTGGGCCGTTGGCCCAGGCTAGGCAAACGGATGGCCCCTTGGGCCGGAAATGCAAAAGGGGCGGAATGGATATTTGGATTCGCCTGCGGAAATCGTCGGTCGGTGCCTGGACGAAGGTCGAGACAACCAGGAAATCCTGGTGAAATCTCCTCTCGCAGCGCTTGTCAATTTTGTGTGCGACTGGCAGTTTTCTGTTGTGGACAGTCTGGATTGCGGGATGGCAAGTGGAAGGGGATGGTGATGAGCGGACGTGATGATTTCCTGAGTCGTCATCAGCAGTTGACTCGACGTTTCTTTCTGGGAGCCGGTGCGGTGGGTGTGACGGCGGTTGCTGCCGGCGCGGGGCGGGGGCATGCGGACGAAATCGCGCCGGAGCTGGCGGAGACGGTCAGTCAGCTTGAGTCGTTTATGACGCCGCCGGATAAGTTCCGCGATGTCTCGCGAGGCAAGCCACTACCTCATAAGTTGCCGCCGGAGAAGATGGCTGAAGTCGGGCTGAGTCGAGAGACCTGGAAGCTGGAAGTGATCTCGGACACCGGCACCAATGCGACTCGACTGAAGTCACCGATGAAAAAGGACGATGGCACCGCGCTCGACTTCAACGGCCTGCTGAAGCTTGGGGAAACTCATGCAGTTCGCTTTGCCAAAGTGATGACCTGCCTGAACATTGGATGTCCTCTGGGAACCGGTGTTTGGGAAGGTGTGCCATTGCGAGAAATCCTCTGGAAGACTCAGCCGATTGAAAACCTGCGGCGAGTCATCTACTACGGCTACCACAACGATGATGAAGCTCAGATGTTTCGCAGTTCGCTGCCGATTGGTCGTGTCCTTGAGGATCCCTATGACCTTCCTCCGGTGATTCTGTGCTACAAGCTGAATGGTCAGTGGTTGTCGCCGGAACGTGGTGGTCCGGTGCGCATGGTGGTGCCCGAGGCTTATGGATTTAAGTCCATCAAGTGGCTCAGCCATGTGATTCTGAGCAACATGGCGGCGGCGAATGACACGTACATCGATGGCAATAACGACATCGACAGTCCTCTGAAAACCTGGGCGGCGACACTGTCGGTTCCAAAGGCCGTGCGTGCCAATCAACCCATTCCCGTGACCGGCTATGCTCAGGTGGGAATTTCCGGGTTGGCGAAAGTTCAGACCTGGATCTGTCCAAAGGGAATGGAGCCGCCAGACGATCCTAACTTCCTGACCGCTCCCTGGGTCGATGCAAAGATTCTGAATCCCCCCGCGCCTGGAGCATGGGGCGGTGAATTGCCGGATGGTCGGATTCCTGCAAACACCATTGGATTCAAAGCGGACGGAACTCCCGAACACTGGCCCATGCGACTGTGCAAAGTTCACTGGGCGACGTTGTTGCCCGGCCTTCCACCAGGCGAATACTCACTGCGGTCGCGAACCATTGATGAAAAAGGCCAGGCTCAGCCGATGCCGCGTCCATTCCGCAAATCAGGGCATGCGGCAATCGAACAAGTGACGGTCATGGTGGAGTGAGGGGGCGAGGTTGTTGGTTTGGGGTTCTTGGTTGTTAGTTCTTGGTTCTTCGTTGTTGGTTGTTGGTTGTTGATTATTTCCAGGTGACTGATGTGATGATGTTGTTGGTGGCGCTGAGTTCACGGAGGTTTGTTTGCCCCTGGCTTTCGTGGAGGATGGATTGCAGTTCTTCGTCGAGTACCAGTCGGGCGGGGATGAGGAGTTCGCGCTCGTTTGCCGAATCGAGAAGGCGTCTGGTGCGGGCGACGGTGGCTCCAAAGTAATCCAGACGATCGTTCAGCGTTGTGACCATTGCCGGGCCGTGGTCGATGACGGTTCGCAGCGGCAGGCTGGTGGAGTCACTGTTCTTCATCAGGGACACGGCCGTTCGGATGGCGGCAGGAGTGGACTGAAAGACGGCCAACACGCCTTCACCCACAATCTTGACGACTGCTCCACCGTTGCTGCGAATACACTCATCCATTTGCATCAGCTGTGTTCGAATCTTTCCAAACGCCGGGCCGTCGCCGATCGTGTCATAGAGTGATTCTGCGGTACAAAGTTCGGCCATCAAAAGTGTCACACTCGTGATGGACACTATCTGGCCCGGGGCCAGGACGTCGTCCGGAAACAGATCGCGAAACAGGGGCATTGCAGATGCCGCGGCAGCGGTCAAAGCCTGACTGCGTCCTGCCGTGCGTTCCAGTCGGACCTGAAGATCCTGGCCTGTTGTATTGTGAAGGACCAGAACCTGCTGGCCGGAGCGAAACGCGGGGACCGTACCGGGGACTGGCGGTCGCAGCATCGAAAACTCCGCGCGAGATGCTCCTCGCCCTGCGGAAACGACCAAATCAATCACAAACGGAAGCTGTGGTCCCCGCAGTCGGTACGTTCCTTCCGTCAGTGCGACCGGCAAATCGAATCGTTCGCCGGGAGCCAGTCGAATCTGCGCGACGACATGCGCTGAGAACGCCGGGCCTCCGATGCAGTAGGTTCGCGTTTCCGCCGGACGGACATCCGGGTGAGCTCGAAAAATCAGTTCAACGGAGGAAGCAAAATCGACCGTGTATCGAAGGTCGCAGGCAGGACAGTAGGCATGATCCTTCAGCGACGCGAGCGTTTCCTGCACATCGGCCGGAATGCGGCATGACGGGCAGAGAATGTCCCACAGGTGCAGAAGCAGCCCTTCCTTTGCTCCCAGCAGACAGGCACGGATGACTTCATCGGTCGATAACTGAAACCGTTCGGCAAACACCAGTGGGCGAATGCGGGCCACTTCAAGATCCGAAGCATTCTCCAGAAACTGACGCAGAGTTTCGGTGACGGAGGGATCGGTTCCGGCAGCGGACACCGACTGGATTCTCTGCTCCAGCCTGCGTCGCCCGCCATTTGTCATCGCCACCTTTGCTCCAAAGGCATCGACGGCCGGCGAAGCCCCGCGCTGCAGGAACTCATCAACCTGCTGATAGACTTTCTGAAATGCTCGCGGCGTCCTTCGTGCAAGTTCCAGCCGGCATAACATCCGGCCTGCAAAGTTCCGGGGAACCGCCTTGAGCGTTTGAGTCAGGCGTGTTCCGCCGCCGGAGATCGGCTGAAGTTCGACAATATTCATGAACCAGAGGAAAGGCCCCGTTGAAAATTCCCGCAGGACACTCAGCCGCTTTCCTTCGATCCACTCATACGGATGTTCCTGCCACGCCAGCTTCTGACCTGCCACGCGCGCTTCCGCGAATCTCTCAACGCCCTTTTCCGGATGCCGCCGAGTCGTGTACGTGACGGAGGAAAGACCCAGCGCGTGGTTGACTCGATCCGTATGCGACACATAGGGCCACAGTTGTTCGGGGGAGGATTTCAGGTCGCAGTGAAAACTGTGTTCAAAGAGTGTGAGTCCCTGAGTCGATGGCGGAGCGGGATGAATGGCAATGGATGTCGGTTCGCCATGAAGCAGACGTTCCAGATCGCCAGCGAGGGCTTCACTATTGGCGTAACGAGCATCCGCGTTCTTCTCGAGGCACTTCTCAACGACCACGCAGCACGCATCGCTCAGCTCAGGGCACAGCTGACGCAGTGATGGAACAGGATCATTGCAGTGAGCATTCATCACGGCGACCTGTGTTTCACCGGGGAACGGCGGTCGTCCGGCCAGCAGATGAAACAGTGTCGCTCCGAGCGAATAAATGTCAGAGCGAGCGTCGGCCACGAGCCCCCTGCACTGCTCCGGCGACATGTAAAGCGGCGTCCCGAGGATCGCCCCGTCCTGAGTCATCGCCATTGACTCCGACTGGTCCATCGATCGAGCAAGGCCAAAGTCCGACAGCTTCGCCAGCGGCTCGCCATCAGAGATCATCCAGCGCAGATCAGAAGCGGATTGTTCGACACTCGCAGCCGGCTGGAGCCCATCCACAACCTGAGCACCGCGGGTCGTCAGCAGAATGTTGTCGGGCTTGATATCCCGATGAAAGACAGACTCCTGGTGAGCCACCGCAAGTCCTCGAGCGACATCGAGGATCAGTCGCAGTGCCAGCTTTTCGGGAATGCGCTTTCGCTGACGAAGTTGAGTGGAGAGGGTACCGCCGGGAAGGTATTCGAGCGCCAGGAAGTGCATTCCCTGATCGTGATTACTGTCGATCAGTCGTGCCACGAACGGACTGTCGGCCTTCGACAGCATTCTCGCTTCCTTGCTGAAGCGACGGATCATCGACGGGTTTCTGGCCGTGCGATCATTCAGAATCTTGATGGCAACCGTCGCGCCGCTGGCAGAATCCGTGCCTCGGTAAACCGCCCCGACTGCACCTTCTCCCAGACATTCGTGAATTTGAAAGCGGCCCAGAGTTTCCGGGATGTTGACATCAGACTCAGCCGTCGAAAGGTCGCCGAGGAATGTCTGTTCTATCCCATCCTTCGAGGGCACGGCCGAATTGTTGAGTCCCGGAGCCGGCATGTCGGCAGAGTGCTCCTGGCCGCCGGCGTGAGACACCTGTTCGCTGTGAAATCGCTGAGCAATCAATGATGCCGTGAGCATTCGACTGTGATCAATCGCGGAACCCGGCATCAGCAGTTGTCGACTTTCGCTTGTGGCGACTCCAGTCACGGAACCAAGAAGCTGAAGGCAGCACTCACACAGCTGCCGTACATCCTCTTCCCGATCGTCCAATTGAAAGCGTGCCGTCCAGCATGCCATGACATCCAGCGACCATGAACCGTCCTGTCGGCACACAATCTGGTCCGTCGAGATCTTCCCTGCGACAAGCCCCTTTCGGTGAAACTCCGACAGCCCAAGGAAGATGTCCCGAATCTTTGCAAGAACCTGAACGGTCGGCTGTGCTGAGGATTCAGTCGAGCTGATTTTTGCCACACAATCAAAAACAACAAACGATCCGGTGGGTCGTTGCTGCCATTCCCTCGGGGCAAGGATTCCGCGCGATTGCACGGTCTGCAAAATGCCCAGACGTCGTTCCAGTTGAGCATTGGCAGGCTCTTCGGAATGCAGCACTCGGACTTCCACCGGAATCCCGCCGGAAGAATGTGCCGCAAAGGCGGTCCAAAACTGCGTTTCACGCAATGGACGTTCGGTCAGATAAGTCCCCGTCCCTCGAAATTCCACTCAAGACTCCTGACTGGAACTGGTCAACATGTCATGCCCCCTGCGACGACTGCTCATCGTATAAAGATTGTAGAAGGTCCGAAAACCATGGCTCAAAAAATGAGGACACCCGGGCATTCGCTGTTATGATGTCGGATACATTCTCCGACAGCATGATACTGAGTTCCCATGGCACGGCTGTTTCTGATTATCGACGGTTACAACCTCATGCATGCCGCCGGGTATGGCCGACAGAAATATGCTCCCGGAGGCCTGGAGCGTGCCCGCAATCGTCTGCTGACCGAACTTGCTCGACAGATTCCCTCTGAACTGACGTCTGACCTGGTGATTGTTTTTGATGCTGCAGAAGCTGAGGTGCGGGAAGATCAGGATCCGAAAATTGCGGCATCAAAGTTCAAGGTTCGGTTCTCAGAGCCAGGCACCGATGCGGATTCAACGATTGAAGCGATGCTGGCATCACACAGCAGCCCGAAACAGATTCTGGTCATTTCCAGCGACCATCGACTGCACAAGGCTGCGGCTCGGCGTCAGGCTCGCTGCATCGACAGCGAAGAATTTCTGAAGGTTCTCGAAACCCCGGAGACCGCGTTACGACAACTCAATCCAGTCACAAAGATCGCCAAAGGTTCCAAGTCCAGCGCCAAAGGCACTTCCTCGAAGGATCGAAAACCTGCGGTGGACAGCGAGAAGTTGTCTGACGTCCTGGATGAGTTTCTGCAGATCGATGTGAGTGAGATCAAGAAGTCTGTGCGCAAAGAAGGACGATAGTGTGGCCCGGCGAGTGATTCCTCAACCCCGCGTCTATGTGTTTGATCTCGACAACACCCTCTTTGATACTCGCACGATTCCCCCGTCTGTCACTGATCCGCTGTTCGATGCACTCAGGGCCGAAAACTCTGGTGACGATGCCGTTCCGCACGATGTTCTGGAACGGGCGTTTGAGGATTCCTGGAGCATCCCGTTTCCTCAGGTTGCAGCAAAACATGGCCTGCCCGATCGGCTGTTGAAACGCTGGTCGGATCTGCATCAGGAGCTTCAGTTCACGTTTCCACTTCAGCCGTTTGATGATGTCATGGACGTTCTCAGTAGTCTCACCGCGTACAAAGTTCTGCTGACCTCCGGTTATCCGCGTGTGCAGCATGGCAAGATCGATGCTCTGGGACTTCGGTCGTACTTTGACGAGATCCTGATCGATGCGGCCGATGATCCTCACCGAAAAGGCAAGCAGGCCATCATCCAGAAACTCATGGCGGACCGAGTCTGGCAATCCGACGAACTGCTGATCATTGGTGACAGCCCCACGAGCGAAATTGCTGCGGGACTAAACCTGGGAATTACCACCGTGCAGATTCTTCGGCCCGGAGTGACTCCGACAGACATTGCCGACTTTCAGATCCAGACACTGCGCGAGTTGATCGGGACTTGAAAGCCAAAGTGAAGAGTCAGTGCTTGAGCCGAATCCTGACAAGCAGATCATTCAGGGCCGGCGCGGCTGTTGTTGACTCCGGCAGCTGTGACTGAGCGGACGCACTCTCCAGCTGCGAAATCAGCTTCTGAAACTGCTGTTCATGGAACGTGGTGTCGTCCTCGGAAAGGGTTCCTTTTTCCGGCCCTGACAGTTTCTGCTGGATCAGGTTGGTTCGACATGTGGCGACTCGACAAAGCTCTGTAGTGGATCTCGCCAGAGATCCCGCCCGAGTTCCTGCGACTTGCGTTGATGGTGGGATCTCTGGCGAGATCCACTACTACTCTGGAGTCCCTTTCACAAAGCTGGAGTTTTGGCTGGCTGTGCTGCGTCTTTCAACATCTTGAGTGTTTCTTCAACCAGCAGCTCACCGGCTCCATGTTCTACCGTGCTGTTGGTCGTTTCGTATCCGCCACCGGCGAAGGCTGCTCGTGTCGGTACGTAGAACGTTTCAACGCAGTTGCTCAGTTCGATCACCATGGTGTTCCGGAACGGTGAGCCTCGTTTGATGGCCAGTCCGAGGTCGACAAAGACCTCGCCAGGAAGGCTTACGATCGCCATGTCCTGACCAATGCAAATCGCGTTAATCTCCACCGGAATTGAAGGGCCGACACCGGAAAGCGTGTGAGTCACACGTCGAGCCAGCATGGCGTCTTCATCCTTTGCAAAGCGCGGATTATTGCGCATCTGGTCGATCATCAGTGTTTTGTGGGCAGTGACATGGTCGTAAAAATCAACGGTTTCGCCGGCGTTCACAGCCTTCATGGTCGCGATGGATTTTGCGACCGCTTCCTGAGAAGCCTCCTGCAGAGGCACCTGCACGACGACCGACCGCACTTCCAGACGAGGAGAATCGATGGGGCTCAAACTGGCGACTCCGCTGACGATTGTGTCCCCCAGAGACTTTCCGATGAAATCCGTCTTGTTGCGATCCTTCCCGCGCGGGTTCACATGATTGATGTCACCGCAGCAGCCGGTGCCGAAGACTGAGATCATTTCCGGGCCCAGCTTTTCCCTGATAACATCACTGATGAATGAGGGATAGTCGGCACTCCATTTCATTCCGCCGACAGTATCAAGATGAAGTGCGAAGTTGCTGACGAGTCCCTTCATGTGCCCCTGTTCGTCACGAATCAGAAGCAGCGGAATCTCCGGATCAATGGGGCCAGCCGACCGGACAGTGCCTTCATGCTCCAGCCCCACCCATGTCTTAACGCTTCCGTCTTTTTGAACAAAGCGACGATTAAAGGCAACGGGAGTTTGCTGCTCAGTCCACCCCGAATCCAGTTTGGCCGGTGTCGCTGACTGACTGGCTTTGACAACGGCCTCAACCGTATTTGTGATCAGCTTATCGATGTACGCCAGTCGCTCCGGATCCTTTTCAAGAGATGGTGCAGTCGCGGCATCAGGTGTTGTCTTTCGAATCATCCATGCGTACAGCGACTTGGAATAGTCCGGAGCCGTGTGAGAATGCGTTGCGGAAACGATAATGTGACTGACCGGAATTCCAGTCTGCTCCGACGCCCGCGTCTTCACTTCCTTCGCAAAGTCTGCCGCAATTCCAATCAGATCGCAGACAACCAACGCTGCCTGCTGTGAGTCACTGCGAAAGACGATCGCTTTGGCTTTCAACGGATCGACTGTGCCTTCATTCAGCCGCTCATGAAAATAACCCGCCATCGGGAATTTGAGTGGCGGCGTGATGTCTGTCTCGGCAAGGCCAACATGAATCGGCGATTGAGCCCGGGCTGAAGGGATGTCAATGCAGGTGACGGCGAAAACCAAGAGAAGCGTTCGCACGACGATGCGGAGCACCATGGCTGTCTCCAGGGAAGATCAGGAAGGAATGGGAAAGGCGGGAGGATGTCGACAACGCCGCTTCAGCGTAACTCAATGCCATCCAAAGTGCGAACCTCTTGCGCCTGCTGAAACCTGCTGAGACCGGCACGGCGAGGCTCCAGCCGGGCCGTTCGAAGGAGGCAATGAGGCACAGGTGCAGTTTGCAACGGAAGGGACAGCAGAGCCACAAGAACTCACTGCTGTTGTTCCCGTCGCTTCCAGGATCCGCCTGTGAACAGCGACTTCGCTAATCGCGGCCAGGATGCTTCACGTCTTCCCAGTACTTTTCGAAGTTGTAGTCAGGGCTGTTGTCAACGTCGTGACATTTCACGCAGGTGACATCTTTGGCCTGCTCCAGCGTGACGCGAACTTCCTTCGCCGCGGCTTCTGTCTGACCAGCTTCGATCAGTTCGATATGTCGACTGCCTGGGCCGTGGCAGTTCTCGCACTGGTTGCCGGCGAGCATTGCTTCCAGCTTTTTCTCGTCTTCATTTTCAGCGTACTCAGCGTTCAGGAAGCCGCTTCGGAACCGAGTGTACTCTTTGGGATCCCAGCCTGTGACGTGGCACGCGAGACATTCCGGATCGAACTTTCGGACGATTCCATGAAGCCGTTCATGGCCATCCCTTTTGTTTGCCGGATCAAGGCTCTCCAGTGCATGAGCATGGGGCGTCTTCTCCCAGACCGCCATCGCTTTCGTATGACATTCACCGCACTTGGACGCGCCGACAAACGTGGCTCCGGACGGATAACCAACCGGGTTGTCAGCTGTCACGATCCGTTCGCTTTGAAGACGTTCCTGGTACGACTTCATCTTTTCAATCATGACCGGATCGTCACCAAACTGCTCACCATTCAGCGTGATCAGTTCGAACCGCACCGGGTTTTCTTTGTCGTCAGGATAGAGGGCCATGACTCCGGCGACTTTGCCTTTTTCACCGACCTGCAGCATTCGAACCGGGCCGACCATTTCAGGAGCCGGCTCCCCTTCTCCGAAGCCGTTGGCTGCAACGATCACATCAAACGATGGAAAGTCCTTCGCAAACTGCCTTGATTCTTCGAGCGTTGACTGGGACAACAGGATTCGGAACGTCACACCTTCCTCTTCAAACTGCTTCATCACCTCAGTGAGAGCTTCTTTGGGATCGGACCAGGTAATGTCGGTCTCCGAAGAGGCATCAGCGATCACTTCCTTTCGAATCGTCTCGCTCATCACACTGGTAATGCCGACCTTCAGTCCATTCATCTCCAGGACGCGTTTTGCGACCGGGGTTCCCAGATCTTTCACACCAAAAAACACCAGGTTGGCGCTCAGGAAGGCCATTGGGTCTTCGCCATCCGTGATGTGCAGCGGCACCAGAGCACCCGCACCCAGACGAAGATCTTCGACGCCCATTCCGAGTGCCACGTACTTAAGTTCGCGCAGAGCATCGAGGGTGGTTTCGAATTTGATCTGGGCCTGAGGACCGGTACGCTTTGAAATGCCGCCGACATCGATGCCTCGCACATCCCATCCCATGTCTCGGACTTTGGCAAACAGTCCGGCGCGGCGAGTCATTCCGCCCAGCTGGTTCGCAGTGCATCCGCAGGGTTCGAAGTAACCATGCTGCTCGCCGGTGAGCACAAATGCGATGGACGGCTTTGGCCATTTCGTAAACTGAAGTTCTTTCGGAGCTGGCTTGACGCTTTCCTTTGGATTCTCCGAAGCCTGTTTGTGTTCGTCCGGGTCCTCACCAGATCTTGTCAGTGTCTCAGACTTCGAGGAGTCGACAACGGAACTTCCGGCCATCGCTGACTTGCCGTCTCCTGTCGGCGATGAAGATGAACCATCCGTCGACGGACCATCCGAAGCTTCTGACGACGACGCTCCGTCCGCAGTGGCGGGGCCTGGAGCTGGTTTGGGAAACCAGATCAGTGAGGCAGCCAGAAAGATCAGGCCGAGAAAACTGCAGACCACAAATGTTGAATTGCGCATGAGGCCGGCTGCCAGACAGACAAAGTCAAAGGAAGCGTCGGCAGCACAGGGCTGGCTGAGCAAGGCCATCCGTGAGCCGCCTGGCACTGTTCCAATTCCGTAGAGAAGAAACACAGGTTCCAGCCAAGAACAATACCGGGAACTCCACGTTTCGAAAACCCCGCTCTCAGTTGGAATACAGCTTTAGCCCCAGTGAAATCGAGTCTCCGGACGAGTGATTGGTGGAGATTCGGATTTTGCCAGGGTTTGTATCCGTGCGTTGTGCATGGGGACGCCCGGGTGGCACCTTGATCGTCAGAAAGTACCTGTGCACCGTTCCGCTTGGTGCTCCGGCTGATTCCAGTGACGCCGTGACGAATGCCGGATCTGCCTCGATCTTTGTGATCGCGAACGGTTCTTTCATGTCTTTTTCGTCAACGATGACAAGCAGTTTTGCTTCACGCCCCGTATTGGCGGGAAACGACCCGAGCTGCAATGTCAGTGTTTTTGGATCCAGCGACGCGCCGGCCAGCTGCTGAAGACGGATCGCGCCGTGCTTCTTAGCCACCAGGGTGACTCGCAGCGGTTCCTTTTCAGCCGTGGTGGCGATCTTCAGAACCTCCTCGAAGTACCCGCTGGGAATCGATGTCGAAACTTCAAGCTCGATGGAGTACCCGCAAAGCATCTGCTCGGTCGCCAGTTCCGCTTCGGTCATTGGCTGCATCTTTGCCGTCACCATTCCTGACGGACTTTCGACGGACGTGATCTCGAATGATGAGTGAACCTTGGAACCAATTCCAACTTTCATTCGGCCTGGTTGATCATAGATATTCCCCACGTCCCAGCGACTCATGGGAAGAATCTCAAACTTCTGCTCAATCGCTCCCTGAACAGCAATTTTCAGCAACGGGTTCTTCGGATCATTGGTATGCACATCACCGCCGTGGCGAAATGCGCGATCAGGAGCCTCGCCGGATTTCCAGTTCATCAGCAGTGCGACTTCTTCGCCGGGCTTCACAGTCGCTGTCGGTGTCGCCGTTTCCTTTGAGGCTCCGAAACCAAACGTCGTGCACTTACAGGTGGTCAGCCCCGCTTTCAGCTTCAGGTCTGCCTCACCTTCGTTTCGAATGATGAAGCTGTGCGAATTCTCCGTCGCCACGGCCATTCGTCCAAAGACGAAGGTTGGTTCGGGAACAACCGCCTTTGGCCACGGACCCGACTCACTGGGAACAGGCAGGTCAGAAGGAACTTCGGCTGTCTTTTTTGGACTGACTTCCTTTTTGGTTTCTGTCGCTGACTTCAGTCGATCAGCAAACGTCTCTTCCTTCCTGGGGCGAGTCAAAAAATACAATGACACCGAGATGCCAAGGATAATCCCAAAAAAGATCACGATCCTGTTCATTGCGTTATCCGCTGTTCGTTGGATGCGTTCGTGTTAGTCTGCCAAGTCACGTCTAGTTGGTGTTCGTCAGCGATTTCAGCATGATGACTTCGCTGTCGGAAAGATACTGATCCTGATGTCCCCACGCATGATTGATTTGGTCAATTTCCAGTGATCGCAAGGCTGCCTCCCTGGCGGCGACGGAATTGCCGGACACTCGGTAAAGGTCTGCAAGCCGCAGCCAGACGTCGGAAGCGGTCGGATTCCGCTCAGTGACCACAATCTGATCTTCAATCGCCTTTTCCAAAAGAGCCTTCTCTCCCAGGATCGCTGAAGCTGCTTTCAGGCAGTCCGAGCGAAGCTGGTACCCAATCAAACTCCGCCGATCGGCAGAAATCAACTCGCTGCAGGCACTTAGAGCTATCTCCTGGATCTGACTGGCCCGAGTCCGAATCTTCGCCTGAAGGTCAGTTTCACCAGCCTGTTCCCAGAGCGACTGCAATTCTCGCAGCTTATACGACAAATACTCCGCGAATCGTTGGCGCGGCAGAACAGCCCACGCGTCGGCTTCGGTCGATTCCCGGAAAGACTTAAAGACCTGATCCGAATTGGGATATCGCTCGACATCCGCCTGAGCATTCAGCATCAGTCGTTCCGCCTGGGTGACCGGCTGGAGACCTTTCAGACATCCAATGACCAGTCCAGCAACGCCGATTCCCGCGACAATCAGTCCTCCGCGAACCTGCGGTGGATGGTCGGAAGGACTGACACGACCAGAAGGCTCAGCCGTCGCTTCCGGTTCCCTGGGTACTGAGAGTCCGATCAGGCTCAACAGCACCAGCATCACCACAGGCATTTCAAAACCGCCCGCGGCCAGAAGGTGGATCAACAACGCGGTTGCGGCTGGCAGGAAGCAGCTTCGGTCCCCGGCCAATGGCCACGAACCTCGGACAAACACCAGAACTCCTCCACACAACAACAGCAGGCGTGCCGATTCAAAGTCTGATGTTCGGCCGGAAATCCATTCCCATGCCATGTGCAGAAGAAAGCCGCACAGGATTGCCCAGCCCGCCTGTCGGCCAACTCGAGCCCGGCCACGCGTCGGGGAATCGTTCTCTTCTTCGGACCGCAGGAACTTCACCAGCGACACGCAGAGCAGCACGACGCCCACCAGCCCCAGGAGACCCGCGGAAGACCATGCATCCAGAAAGATGTTGTGAGGGTCGCGAATCTCTTCACTGGATTCAACCGCTTTGTGGGGCAGGTACATCTGCCGAAAATTCCCTGGACCTGCTCCCACAACAGGATGCTCCGCGAGCATTTCCAGTGAACCCGTCCAGTAGAACAAACGAAACTGCAGAGAACGCGGAGACTCCAGGATCACCTGCCGATCGATTCCTCCAAACAGGCCGACACAGACCACCAGCAGTCCCGCAACAAGTCCTCCCAGCATTACCCAGCGCAAGGTGGTTCGCAGGACTGTCGTGCGACTCCGCAGGATCAGGACCATCGCAATTCCACAAAGGGCACCACACCAGGCAGATCGACTCTTTGTGAGTATCAAACAGTACAGGAGCACAATCGCCTGAAGACATGCGACCAAGATCGTCCACCTCGAAGGACTCGCCGACGCCGCGTTCCCACTCTTCGGACCTTGCACTTCGGAAGCAGCTCCAAACGCTCGACGAATCAGTCCCGCCTGCAGGACAAAGGCCGCGGCGAGAATTCCGGCCAGCGTATTGGTCAGAGCAAAGGTTCCCAAAGGCTCGGTACTGTGAAGCAGTCGGTTCTCCCACAACTGACGCGCGGGGCCATCCAGCGGAATCCCCTGACGCTGAAACGCAGCCACCAGGCGGCTCACTGTTGCCAGACTTCCAGGCGAACTGGATTTCAGAGCATCATCCAGTTCCTGCCTCGCCGCGAGATACTCACTCGATGCCTGAACATAGAAAAAGTGATGCTGCCAGATTCCAAAACACGCTAACCCCACTGCGATCGCAAGCACTGTTTCCATCAATGCGGAACTGATTCTGCGTTCCTGACTGAGCACTCGCAGCAGGCACCATGCGGCAGCAATGCCACCCCATTCCAGCGTCAGATTGACGGCCGATCGACGGTCACCACCCGATGAGAACACGAACAGCGTGGAGACGACATGGCCAGCAAACACCAGCGCAATGGCGCCATCGGAAAGTGACGGACGCGGAAGAACAGAGAAGTCTCCCTGCCAGATCCGAAGACCGCCCAGCACAAGCAGGCCAAACCACAGCACCACAAGGTGCAGCCCCTGACCATTGATTGCCTCTTCAGCAACCCACAAACTGGATGCGGCCAGCAGCGAAAGAAAGACCAGCGGCAGCGATAATCTCATGGATGTCTCACTAACCTCAGGGGCTTTCAGTTCGTGCCGAGGATGCTCCGGATTTTCGCAGCAGGTCGTCTGCGTCGCGTGCCAGTCGGACTTCTGCAAGCTCCTCCTGAATGTCGGAGACTGAACATCGGCCGACAGTCTCCAGAATCGCGATGATGGACAGAATCATGAAGATCAGCGCGATCACCAGAGCTGCTCCATTCCAGTCCGGAACCTGGTACAGCAGCAACGCGCCGAGTCCTGTCATCGCCGTTGTCAGATGAATGGTGAGCACAGCATGCGCGGGCTTCAGGCCCAATTCCACAAGCCGATGAGAGAAGTGGCTTTTGTCACCATGAAACGGACTTCGCCCCTGCTTCAGCCGGATGAAAATCACGGTGCAAAAGTCATACAGCGGCACGGCCATAACACAGAGTGGGGCAAGCATCACATGTCGGCTTCCGGTTCGTTCATAGAACGTTCCTGTGACGGTCAGAGTTGCCAGAAGGAACCCAATCAGGTTGCTGCCACAGTCTCCCATAAAGATGCTGGCAGGCGGGCGGTTCCAGAAGAGAAACCCCAGCAATGATCCCGACAGCATCACCAAAGGCATCGCGACCGGAAGGATGGGTTCCTTCACCATCAGCAGCAAAATGGATGCGAAGATCAATGAAGAAATCAGTCCGATTCCGGCTGACAGCGCGTCCATGTTGTCGAGGAAGTTCAGGGCGTTGGTGAGCACCAGAATCCACAGCACCGTGGCAGCAAAGCCAACCCACGGCTGACTGACGAAAACGGTCGCGCGGACACCTGCGGCCGCAACTCCCACTGCAACAGCAAGCTGAAGCCCAAGTCGAAACTTCCAGGACAGATTCCAGCGGTCGTCTGCAAGCCCGGTGAGGAAGAGAATGATGGCTCCGATGGAGATTGCGATCAACTGCTGACCGCGATGATCATCAAACCCACCCGAATCAAACAGCAGCGATAACCCTTCCCACTCTCGTCCTGCACCGCTGATCCCCAGGACCAGCAGTCCCAGCGCTGGGAGAAGCACTCCCAGAAAGATCCCGATTCCTCCTCCGCGTGGCGTTGGCGTGACGTGGACCTTGCGATGCCCGGGCAGATCGATCAGGCCAAGCGCTGGAGCCAGTCGCCTCACGATGGGCGTGACACCCAGCGACACGACGGCCGCCGAACAGAAGATGATGATCAGAAGTGACAGCATTCCACGTGTCCAGAAATTCAGAGGATCCGGTTCGGGTTTGTACGTCGAAGCCCGCCTTTCGGTCCAAGTGATTTCGGAAAACATGGGGCGGTTGTTCAAAGAAGAGTGAACCACCGCCGAACCAAAAACATCCTCCAGATGTAAAAAGTGCAATGAGTGATCGATCCTGCCTGGCAGTTTGTGAGCTTTTTGCGCATTGCAACGTCTGAAGTTGTAGTTTTGGCAGCCAGTTCACTTACTGCCCGTTCGAATTGATTTTTCGTAACATGTTTCTGCTGAAGAATTTATGAGTAGTTTTTGAAACCGAATCAGAAATGGCGCGGCAGTTGCATTCACAGGAAATCAGTTCGACAACATGAAGTAACAAATGGTGTCTCAGTTCTGATCAGCGAAGCGATTGAGGACAGTCGCTTACAAAGGGATGAAATCAAAACAGGTACTTCGGTGCCTGAAGCCAGGGGCGAAAGCCTTCATAAGGGAGCAAGTGCGATGCGAATCCAAATGACCCCAAAGACCGTCCGACGATTGCTTTCTGCCGACGGTTATCTGGATCTCGGGATGCCGAATCGGGCCGTTGAAGAGCTGGAAAAAATCGAAGACGCAGGTCCGCTGGAAGGTCCTCGTCAGCTTCTTCTTGGCATTGCTCTGAAGCAGCAGGAAAGCCATCGTGACGCCATCAATCACCTGGAAAAGGCGGCACGCCTGATGCCATCTCCGATCCGTGCGTTTGCATGGCGAGAACTGGTGGATTCATACAAAGCGGTCGGCAGTGAAGAGATGGCTGCCTTGGCAAAGAAGCTGGGCGGTGATGGTGAATTTCAGCTGAAAATCAGCCTTCCTTTTGCCAACCTGACTCTCAGTATTCCCGTGACGCCGAAAGCCGCCTAGGCGCTGTGCAGGACTTTGTGGTGGATCTCGCCAGAGATCCCAGAACTTTCGTTGATGAAAGGAACTCTGGCGAGTTCCGCTACGGCCTAAAGCCCCGGAAATTCTCCACAAAAATTCTTCGCAGCGTAGCCGCGCAGGCCGTCACAAAGCTGCCCAAAAACACATGTACAGTCTCCTGAAGGGCTTCGCCGAATGGATCGGCGGAGCCCTTTTTTTGTGATGCCGGACTCGTGACGCAAATCCTGCCATTTTGCCGGTCTTGCTGACGAAGTTCGCCAGAGTCGGGGTCCTGCAGTCTGATTCGAGACCCGCAACAGGGGACTTCCGCGGTACCGCTCTAGCCGCGAATCCGACATTCAGGCTATTGTTCTCCCCGTGTCATGCTGCGCGCGAATGGCAACTTTGGTTGGCTCAGCCGCAGTATCAGCAGGGACGCTGATTGACAGTTTGCACTCTGGAATGGAGTCCGGCGGGCTATGGCGGGAAATCGATTCGCCATTGGATGTGTCACGTTTTCATTGCTTTTGACAGCCGCCGTCGGTTGTCGAGGCCGCCAGTACGCTCATGTACTGGACAAAGAAGACGAAGACATGGTTGGCAGTCATACGGCCGGCGCGGAAACATGGAAGCCACTGATCGATGAGTCGGTCGGTCGACTGCTCGCTCAGTCCTGTGCAAAGATCCAGCTGGCGTCGCACACAAAAGCAGATGCGATGGGCAACATTCGTCGCTCCGTGTGCTTTGTGGGCGTTGAAAACAAGAGCGGCGAAGCGATCGGCGACTTCAAGGAACAAATCTACGAACAGATCGACAGCCTGGTTTCTCAGAGCGATCAGTTCCAGATGATTAGCCGCCGCTACGTGGAAGCGGCGATGGACGAAATGCACTGCAACCCCGAAAGTCTCGTGCTCCCTCAGAAGCAGCGAGAACTTCAGGCCGCCCTGGAACGCGCGGATCAGCCGTTTGATTATCTGCTGTTTGCACGAATCACATCCGGAACAACGACCAGCAACAGTTCCTATCAGCGAAACTACCTGCTCACTCTTGAGCTTCTGGACATTCACACCGGCGAGAGTATCAAAGAGCAGGCCGAACTGCGCAAGGGTTATCACAAGTCGTTCCTCGGCAAGCTCAAACATTACGACGACTGATGATGCAAGGCGACTCTGGAAATGCCATGCGCTCATTCCCACGATGCTTCTCTTTGCGACGCATCGCAGGGACCTCTGCATTTCCATCGCTGACCGTCGTTCTTGTCATCTTGTCCGGAATCCTCACGGTACTCCCCGGCTGCTCCGGATGGCAAAAGAACCACGAAGCTGCGCTGACAGCATGGAGCGCCGGAGATCTGAAGACTTCGACAAGCAAGCTGGATGCTTCACAAAGCTCCATGCGTGCTGAAAAGGAAATGCTGGAACTGGATCAGGCTGTTCTGCAGCTTGCGGCCGGCGAACCAGCCCAGGCAGAAACTCGTTTTCGTCGGGTTCGTGACGAACTGGACCATCTTGCTCAGAAGGATCTGACTGAGACAGCAAATTCGATGATGACCGATTCCAGGGCCGTCGCGTATTCCGGCCGGGATTTCGAACGTCAGATGCTGTTGAACATGCTGATGATCTCCAGCGTGCTGAACGACGGACAGGACTCCTTTGCCTACTCGCTGCAGGCGTCAGAAAAAACGTTGGCTCGCCGCGACGCCATTGCCAGTGCGGCAAAAAAGTCGAAAACAGAAGCCGTTGCCGACACGAACACAACGGACAGTACAAGTGGCATCGCGCGAGTGAGCTTCCCGGGAACTCCTGAGATTTCAGACGCCGCAGACACTCGCGCCGTTGAGATCCCTGCAGCTCCGCTTGATCAGCCGCTGGCTCTCAGCGCGTATCTGACGGCGATGGTGCAGTCGGAGAGTTCTTCGCGTTCCAGCGAGGTGGAAGCTGCTTTGCAGGAAGTCAAATACTGGAATCCGAAATTTGAACAGCTTGTCAACGGTGCTCGCGGGGAGATGGGAGTCCGCTGTCAGCGCGGAAACGGTACTCTTCACGTGATCGCACTCGTCGGCCAGGCGCCGCAGTGGGTTTCGGAATCAGCGGAACCCACTTCCGCTGCTCTGCTGATCGCAGACCGCATCATCAGCGCGACAGGAAAACACACGCTCCCTCCAACTCTTGCCTCGGTCAAAATCGCCAAACCGGAGCGTGTCTTTCAGGGCGTTCCCGTGACTGCTCTTCGGTGCAGTGTGGCCGCACCTGACCAGCCTGGCGCTGCCGTGACTCAAACCAATTTCTCGACACTCGTTGATCTGAACGAAGTTGCTGAAGCTTCCTACAGGGAACATCGCGATGAAGAAATTGCTCAGGCGATTACTCGCCGAGTCATGAAAAAGGGAACGGTGTATGTCCTCAAGGAAACTCAGCGAATCCACAACAACACCTGGGTGGATCTGGGCGTGAATGCGGCCGGAGTCGTCTGGGAAGCCATGGAGAAGGCCGATACTCGCTCATGGCGCACACTGCCGGCTCGAATCGATGTCAGCCGGTGCGAACTTCCCAAAGGCCAGTGGAATGTTCAGCTGAGCCTCGCTCACTATGGTTCCCCGCAGACGGTGACGATTCCCGCTTACGTCGAAGACGGCCGCAACACCTGCGTGGTCTGCCTGATTCCGGATCGCTCATTTGCAGGACACATTCTTGTTGGCGGGGCGGATCGCGGGAAGATTCCGGTGAAGCCTTGATGTGAGAGTCAGGACAGGGATGATGAAGAGGGAGTTGGGGGATTAAGATCAGGATGAAGATTAAGATTCAGATTTTGGGGTGGGATTGAGTGATGAAACGCGATTTGCTTCGTGCGCTGCAGGCTCCGGTGAAATCTCTGTATCAGGCGGAACCTGAGAAGGGGTGGATGGAACTGACGGCCACTGGCTTCGTCGATTTCGAACGCATTGGATGCAGTGTTCCGCTCCTGGCCAATGATGGCCGGTCGATTCAGGCGGGACTGCATCCCGGTGCTGCCGGAAATGGATTGATGGCGTGTTCCGGTGAGCTGCTGCTGCAGGCTTTGGTGACGTGTGCAGGTACAACTCTCGCCGCGGTCGCAACGTCCATGGGGATCGTGATCGAATCAGCCAGTGTCTCAGCCAAAGGTCGCATGAACTTTGCCGGTACGATGGGCGTCGATCGTAACGCTCCCATTGGTCTTCAATCCATCAAACTTCAGTTCACTGTGAAATCGAATGCTCCTGTCAGCGATTTGGGCAAATTGCTCGAACTGACGGAACGCTACTGCGTCGTCTACCAGACACTGAAGAACGCCGTTCCGATCGAATCATCGCACGACAATTAGCGGAAGCGTGCAAGCCCTCCGGTGAGGATGTCGCGTTGCGTTAACGGACGGATTGCGCCGTTCCGCTCACTGGACACACAGATTTCGTGCGGTGCCTTAGCCGTTTCGAGAACGTGCGTAGAGCTCTTTCATCAGCAGGTCAATCGCCTTCGCCCGCGCCTTGATGGCTCGGTCTGACTTCTGCGATTGCTGTGCAGAGACAGCCTGACGATTCAGATTGGTCAGCTCGTCAAAATCCACTTTCCATCCGCTGTCCCGAGCCGCCTGAACCAGTTCGCTTTGAACTTCCGCGAGATGTGACAGCAGCCCCTCGGACAGCTTCGCTTCAATCACGCGATAAGGTGATCGCTGGCGAAACGAGGATCGTGAGCTGGATTGATCCGCTTCGTCAATCATGGGTGACGTTGGAGGCGGATCGGTAATCTCAGAAAGAGTCAGATCATCGCCCTGTCCGCCTTTGTTCATCCGCCGGCCAAAGAACCAGGCGACAAGAGCCGCAACGATGAAGGCTGCCGCACCAAGTTTACGATTGCTGAGGGCCAGACCTATGCCGGCAAGAAGACACACGACCGCAAGTCCTGAAACGATGACCCTGGCGATCCCGCTGTTGCGAGCTGGCTCGGCAGTCAGGGCCTTGACGGGGCCTTCCAGCTGAAAGCCACCGGACTGTGTCATCGGATAACTGTCTACAGCCACAACAAGGACTGTGCAGTTGTCCGAGCCTCCACGGCAGTTGGCGAGATTGATCAGCAGGCGTGACGATTCGGCAGGCGGCAGCGATGCGACGATCTGGCCGATTTCTGAATCGGTGACGTGATTGGTGAGTCCGTCAGAGCACAGAAGGAAGTAATCGCCGGCTTCGACGGAAAACGGTCCTTCGATGTCGATCTGAACCATTGGGTCCGGACCAAGGCATCGAGTAATCACGTTGCGAGGATGGAACAGCTCTACATTTTCGGCGGTGGCTTTTCCGAGCCGGATCATTTCCCACTGCAGACTGTGATCAAACGTCAGCTGCTCGATCAACCCGTTGCGAACGCGATACACACGGCTGTCACCCACATGTCCGACAAGTGCTCCGCGGTCAGAAAGAGTCAGCACGCTGCAGGTCGTGCCCATGCCCTCGAACTCGCGATTCTCTCTGGCGCGGTCATTAATCGCCTTGTTTGCTGACTGAATGGCCTGCCGGAGCCGATGCTCAACGGATGTGGCTTCTTTCTTGAAATAGGCAGGGGGCAACGCCTCTATCGTAATGCGGCTGGCGAGATCCCCGACAGCGTGACCGCCCATGCCGTCGGCCACGACAAAAAGATGACCACACTGGCTCCATTCTTCGTAGTCCGAACACAATCGCACAGTGTTCGAATCCTGATTCGCGGCGCGGCGCATCCCCACATCTGTGCGTGAGGCAAATTGCACGACCGGTGCCGAAGTCATGGATGGGTTATCCAGTTGTCAAGTTTTCGCGATCGGCCAACTTCCAGCCGTCCGCGGAGTGTACCGACGGCACTCGCAATAACCAGCGATTCCCTCATTTTCCAAGGTTTGGCGGATGATCGATTGTCCTGAAAAGGAACTTTCCCCAGGATTCGCGAGCCTGACTTCCCTCACATTATTCGGAACTTCGCCATGCACCGTCGCCAATTTCTGAAGACCGGTTCCGCTGGAATTACCGCCGCGGCTGCGTTGAGCCAGCTTGCTCTGAGTCACGGAGCCTGGGCGGCTCCGGTTTCAAAGATTCCTCGAGTCGGCATTATTGGTCCCGGCTGGTATGGCAAAGTGGACCTGCTCCGCCTGATTCAGGTTGCCCCCGTGGAAGTCGTTGGACTGTGCGATGTCGACCGCAAAATGGCCGAAGGGGCGGCCGACATTGTTTCGCAGCGGCAGTCTTCACACGCTCGCCCGAAGATCTGGGGCGATTACCGGAAAATGCTGGCGGAGCAGGAGTTTGACATCATGCTGGTGGACACTCCGGACCACTGGCATGCTCTGCAGACGATTGCCTGCCTGGAAAAAGGAATCGATGTGTGGGTTCAGAAACCGATCAGCGTTGATGTCATGGAAGGGCATGCGATGCTCACCGCAGCCAGAAAACACAATCGAGTTGTGCAGGTAGGCCTCCAGCGCCGAAGCACGCCTCATCTGATCGATGCGAAACAGAAGGTCGTCGATGCCGGATTGCTGGGAAAGATCGGCATGGTGGAGTGCTACTGTTATTATCACATGCGTGCTCAGAAGAATCCTCAGCCATCGCCTGTGCCGGAAGGATTCGATTACGACCTTTGGACCGGTCCGGCGCCGCTTCGACCATTCACCGAACTGACTCACCCTCGCAGCTGGCGAGCCTTCATGGAGTACGGCAACGGAATCCTTGGCGACATGTGCGTTCATATGTACGACATGGTTCGCTGGATGCTGAAACTGGGATGGCCGTCCGAGATTTCATCCTCCGGCGGCATCCTCGTTCAAAAGGACTCGGCTGCAAACATCACGGATACTCAGCTTGCGACATTCGTGCATCCGGAGTTTCCCGTCCAGTGGCAGCATCGTTCATGGGGCTCATCACCGGACACGGAGTTTCCCTGGGGCGCGACAATTTATGGGGACCGCGGAACTCTGAAGCTGAGTGTCAACAAGTATGAATTCACTCCACTGCGAGGCGGAGAGAAACTGACCGGGTCGGCACTGTTTGAATACGACAAGTTCCCCGAAGACGAAACAGAAAAGGATCTGGAACGCCACGTAGCGTCAGCCGTCCGCGGGCACATGCGCAACTTTCTGGAGTGCATTGAATCACGCGAGAAGCCGGTGGCCGACATTGAACAGGGGCATATCTCAACCGCCAGCTGCATTCTTGCGAATATTGCTTTGAAGCTGAGACGTAGTCTGCGATTTGATCCGGAGACACATACCGTTCCGGGTGATGCGGAAGCCACCGCCCTGCTCCGCCGCGACTACCGGGCTCCCTGGGTCCATCCGTAATTGCGTGTGCGAAATCAAGATCGGTAAGTTCGCACCGTTCGCACCCTACCGGGACTCAGCGACTTGTCACATCGATCTCCAGCGTGCGAATCCGCGCGCTGCGTGCAGAGGTTGCGCGGTGGGGCTTTCTGAAACCGCGTTTTCCACCGTGTTTCATTAGTGGCGCAGTGTTTGCGACAGATCCTCTGAGTTCCACAAACGAGCCGAGTGGATTCGATCGGCTCTCACACAGACTCGGGAGAACTGTCATGACAAATCGTATGGGTAGCACGAAGTGGATTGTCCTGCTCGCGGTCCTGGCCGCGTTCCTGCTGGTCATGGCGTTCCGCGAAAACCTGGGCCTGAACCGAACCGCTCAAGCTCAGGATGGCGCGCCAGCACCAGCAGCGAAGAAGGGTCAGGAAGGAAATCCTGAGAAGGACGAGAAGGGCGACAAAGACGCCGCGCTCTCGAAGTTCATGAGACAAAAGCTGCATGCGTCCAATCAGATCCTTGAAGGTCTGTGTACGGAAGACCTGACAATGATTCAGGATGGCGCGAAAGTGCTGACTCGCATGAGCCATGAAGAACGCTGGCGTGTCTCCAGCGACATGATGTACCGACGTTACAGCAATGAGTTTGTTTCGGCGGTTGAAGAGCTCGAGAAAGATGCAGAAGCGAGCGATCTGAATAAGGCTTCTCTGGCATGGGTGAATGTGACCATGAAATGCCTGAAGTGTCATGAGTGGGTTCGGAACACCGTGATTGCTGAAAAATAGTCAGCGTCTTCCCTGTGCCCTGCGATGGTCTGTTGTCGTCTGTGCTGACTGGACAAGGAGTCAACGATGTTGTGTCTCTCGCCTATCACCGCATTGCAGTGTGGTGTCGCCACATTGATGGCCGTCTCTGCGCTCATCAGCCTCGCAGAACCTCAGCAGGCTCCCCCAAAGCGACGTTCCGGTCAGGACGAAATTGCAGCGCCCGCGGATGATGAGGCGATGCAGAAGTTTATGGCCAAGAAGTTGGCTGCAGCTCAGAAGACGCTGGAAGCTGTTGCCAAAGATGACTTCGATCAAATCAGAAAGTCCACTTCGGAAATGATCGAGCTCAGTCGTCACGAGGCCTGGGAACGCATGGCAAGTCCTCGATTTGTGCAGGACACGGTCGACTTCGTCTCTGCAGCCGAATTTCTGTCTCGTATGGCCGAAGCAAAGGATGCCGAAGGGGCATCGCTGGGCTTTGTGCGGCTGACGATGACATGCACAAACTGTCATCAGCACATGCGAACGTCGAGCGTTGCGGACGTGGATCAGAAAGTGCAATCGGAAAGTCGCATCAGACTCGCCGACAATGGTCATCGATCGCCAACCGTAGCCATCACTTTCTAAGTGATGCGCTGCGACTTACTCCCTGCAGAAAGCCGCGATGACTACCGAAACAATCGATCGCGCGCTGCTTCCGCGATTGCTCGAACGGCGGGATGAGTCACTCGGCGTTCCACGCTGATCGCAAAGAACTGCATCTGGACGCCTCGCAGCGGGCCGACGGGGTGAAGATCATACTGCTGCTCCACATCCTTCAGCACGGCATCGGCAACCGGCGCCAGTCCCAGTCCCTGCGTTGCCAGAATCTTCAGCAGCGCGGAATCTTCGATCTCCGCAACCACGTTGGCATCGAAGGTCTGTTCCTCCAGCCATTGTTCCACGGACCGGCGCAGGATGGTATTCTGAGTCGGCAGAAGCAGTGACTGATCTCGCAGGGAATCCGGGAATCCTTTTCGCAGTCGAGTCGCGATTTCCTTCGTTGCCACCCAGCTCACACCGCTCTCGCCCAGCGCGTGATTGTAGGCTCGGACGCTGACCTGCGATCCTGCGGCACTGTCAGAAAGAACCAGGTCCGCGCGATGCATCGCCAGGTCAGCCAGCAATTCTGAGAGCTTGCCTTCGTGACAAACGAGATGCACCTTCTGTGGCATTTTGAAGATGGGTTCAATCAGTCGAAAGGCGATCACCTTGGGAAGAAAGTCGGGGATGCCGACCGTCACGGTGATCTGCCCTGGAGCACGCGAGTTCTTCAGACGCTCCATCAGTTCCTGGCCGGCCGAGAAAATCTGTTCGGCATAGTCGTAGACCAGTTGCCCGGTTTCTGTCAGACGCAGTTCTCGCCCCTGACGATCGTACAGCTTTGTGCCCACAGATTTTTCAAGCTGACGAAGCTGACCACTGATGGTTGGCTGAGACAGATGAAGGCGATTTGCCGCTTTGCTGATGCTTCCCTCGCGAACCATCGTCCAGAAGTACAGCAGATGATGATAATTCAGCCAGTTCACGTTTGCTCACCCGTCTTGTGGTGGAGTGCGTGGTTTCCATGGACATCAACGGAAAGCTACTGTCTTTGAACTGCCATTTCCAGACTACTGGATCATCGTTCGTCACGATAGAATCCGACTGGTTCATACAATGCTGAGTCTGCTCGACAGGTGCTCAGGTATTGAGCCGACAAATTATGCTCATCGTTGCAGCCTCGGAATCTGGGCTCGTGACGTGACGCTGCGAGGGAGTGTTTCATGCCGCTGAAGACGGACACACTGGAAGAACCGACGCTCAATCTGACACCCATGATTGACGTCGTTTTCCTGCTGATCATTTTCTTCATGGTTGGCGCTCGATTCACCGAGGAAGCACACGATCAGCAGTTTGATGTGGAGCTGCCGACCGCGGCACCGGTCCAGATCATGAGTCGTGCACCGGACCCGCTGATTGTGGCGGTCGATCGAAGCGGCAACATCTCGTTCAAGGATCAGCAGCTGACTCAGGCACAATTGTTGACGCAGCTGGTGGCGGCAAAAAATGCGTACGCGGATCAGGCTGTGCTGATTCGAGGCGATGGAGATGGAAGTTATCAGGCCGTCATTGATGTGATGAGTCTCTGTCATCAGGCTCAGATCAAAAAATTCTCACTCGCGTTTCAGCCTCTGGAGAATGGAAAGTCACCGTCTCCATGAATGCTCTTCGACAACTGATCGAAAAGCTGAACCGAGGCGACACGCTGTCGGGCGACGATGTCATTGCGCTGTTACTGGTTGTGACCATGCTGCTGTCGCTTGTGCATCTGATGACGATGCTGGTGACTCGCTGGGGTGATCGCAACACGGCGATGAAGTCGCTGATGGCATCGATTCTGATTCACGGTGTCTGCATTTTGGGCCTTGAGGTTTTCGATCCGTTTCCGAGACGGCCTGCCGAACAGGCCAGGCCGGTTCTGCCGGAGCCTGAAGTGACGACGGAGGTCCTTGTCGAAAGCGATATGGACATCCCACTGCCGGAGTCGGGCAATGTTCCGATCGCGGATCGACCAAATGCTCCGTCCATTGAACTGGAACGGTTCGAACTGGCGACCCCGGAAGTGACCCCCACGGAAACTCCAGAACGGCAGCCGGATGAACTGGAGTCGCTTTCCACGGATGCGCGCGATGTCACGCAGTTCGAGCCGAGTGAGATTCCTGAACTGGCGATGCCGTCGGATTCCGGTGAAGCAGGTCGGCGGCAACCGGGCGTCGAGGATCCGGCAGCGGATTTGACGACCGTTTACGAATCCAGCACCGCCGATGTCTTTGCTCCCGAGATGGCGCGTTCAAAGCCTCTGCCTGGCGAGAAATCGAACTCCCGGCCTCTGGACCCGTCAGCTCCAATGACGGCTCGGGATCTGAAGTTTGAGGTCACGCCGAAGGACCTTTCGATTGCGGCCAACACAACGCCGAGTGAATCGGCGATTCCTTTGCCGCCTGATTCGGAGGAATCGGATCGCATGGAACATCGTGCTGCACCGGTCGTTTCGCCGGAGATGCTTGAAGGGACCGCAGCGAACAGTCGAAATCGCAACACCGAGTCTTCTTCTGGCTCAACGTTTCAGTCACGCCTTCCGCGTCCTGCTCGAAATGCTGCGGATGCAACGCCGGCAGAACGGGAGTCTCGTCCAATACCGGACATGGCTCGCACGCCGACGCCGCTGAGCAACGCTTACGATGATGTTCGCATTGGTGACATGGCTCCTTCGTTCAGCGAAGCAGTCATCTCCGGCGCACCCAATGTGGAAAACGAACTTCCAACGATTCGGCGCCGCGAGAATCCTCCGGCGGCGTATCAGCTTCGCAATCTGAATGCACGCCGTGATGCCGCAGCCCGCTTCGGCGGAACTCGCGAATCAGAAACAGCCGTCGAGCGCAGTCTCAGATGGCTTGCCAGTGTTCAGTCTCGAGATGGTCACTGGGATGCTTCTGAACATGGATCGGGTCAGGTCACGATCGACGACAATGGAGTGGACCGGCAAAACGCAGGACGGGAAGCGGACACCGGTGTCACAGCTCTAGCGGTTCTGTGCTTTCTGGGAGCCGGATACACACATGAAAACGGCCGCTACGCGCTGCAGCTGGATCAGGCGCTCAACTGGCTGATCGAGCAACAGGGAGAAGACGGTCGGTTGTGTGGCAACGCGGAGTACTTTGCTCGTATGTATTGCCACGCGATGGCCACCTATGCACTGGCAGAAGCCTATGGAATGCAGAAGGAAACGGTGCTCGGTCCGATCGTCGACCCCGAGTTGCTGAAGACACCTGGCAACACGCAGGAGTTTGTTGGGCGGTGGCTGACAGCTTCCCATCTTGGCCAGCCTCTGTTCCTGTTTGGAATGCCCGACAAGGCTCTTCAGGACACGATGGTCACGCAGTATGTCTACGGTCTTCGTCAGGTCGATGATCTGCGTCTCAGGTCCGCACTGGCGAGAGCCGTGTCATTCACAATCTCTCAGCAGAATCCTCGCACCGGCGGCTGGAGATATCGGTTCCTGCAGGAAAAGGATGGTCTGCAGGAAGGCGACGTCAGCATGTTCGGGTGGCAGATGATGTCGCTGAAAAGTGCGGAGATTGCCGGCGTGCGAATTCCAGAGCGTGTGAAGACTCGCATGAATGATTTCCTGAACGCCGCCAAACAGGGAAACGCGGGTGGCCTCTACGGCTATCGTGCGAAGACCAGCAGCGCTGATGAACCCATTACTCCGACGATGACGGCGGAAGCACTGTTCTGCCAGCAAATGCTCGGTGCCCCTGCCGACTCAGCCGCCAGTCGCGAGGCCGTGACCTATCTAATGCGTCATCAGCCGCGGATGTCCGACACGAATTATTACTACTGGTACTATGGCACTCTGGCGATGTATCAGCATGGCGGACGAGCATGGCAGGACTGGAATTCGATCGTTCGCGATGTGCTGATTTCGGAACAGGTTCGAACGGGTGAATTTGCCGGAAGCTGGGCGCCAAACGATCCGTGGGGACGCTACGGCGGGCGACTGTATTCGACAACGCTTGCCACTCTCACACTGGAAGTCTACTACCGCTTCCTGCCTCTTTACCGCATGAATGAGCAGCCTGCAGATCCGAAGTAGTTCAGCCGCGTGCTTCTGGTGACGCCCGCGTGTTGAGAGCTCAAGGATTAATGGTTAAT
>VFQT010001350.1_pt1 | contig 29946 bp, 24 predicted proteins | sample 3512381 | NCBI WGS metagenome assembly VFQT01 (sample SAMN10412376, study PRJNA504923) | tailings metagenome | isolation source: Relicate 2 Philex TSF3 active mining site | place: Philippines: Tuba, Benguet | collected 2017-08-29
AGATCGGCGGTGCCGACTACCTCGTGCAAGGTACGCTCTATCCGGACGTGATCGAAAGCGTGTCGTTCACGGGTGGCCCGTCCGTGACCATCAAGTCGCACCACAACGTCGGCGGCCTGCCGGAGCGCATGAACCTCAAGCTCGTGGAGCCACTGCGTGAGCTGTTCAAGGACGAGGTGCGCGCACTCGGGCGCGAGTTGGGGCTGCCCGAGGCCTTCGTCGGCCGGCATCCGTTCCCGGGCCCGGGCCTCGCGATCCGCTGCCCCGGTGGGATCACGCGCGAGAAACTCGACATCCTGCGCAAGGCGGATGCGATCTATCTCGACGAGATCCGCAAGGCGGGCCTCTACGACACGATCTGGCAGGCGTTCGCGGTGCTGCTGCCGGTTCGGACTGTCGGCGTCATGGGTGATGCGCGCACGTACGATCATGTGTGCGCGCTTCGCGCCGTCACGTCCACGGACGGCATGACGGCGGATTTCTTCCCCTTCGACATGAACGTGCTCGGCCGCACGGCCACGCGCATCATCAACGAGGTTCGCGGGATCAACCGCGTCGTCTACGACGTCACGTCGAAGCCGCCGGGCACGATCGAGTGGGAATGAGTGCGCGCGACATGGCGCGCATCTCAGCCGGGCGGGGTATCCTCGAAGCGGACCCAGATGGGCTTCTTGTGCTCGTCCAGCCAAGCCGGATAGGGCAGCCGATCCCTGTCCCGGTAGCGTGGGGCAGCATAACTGCGGGGGCGCGACCTGCGGCCCGACCATCGCCCTTTCCAGCCGTCGCGACGATAGCCGTCACGATAGCCGTAACTGCGCCAACCGCGTTGTCCGTACCAATAGGGACTCGGCGGTCTGCGAGAGCGGTGACGGTATCGCTGGGGCCGTCGCCCATTATCGTAGCGCGGCCGATCATGCTCGACCAAAGGCACACGCGGCGCGGTCTCGGGCAACGCCTTCGGCGCAAGCTCCGACACCGTGGGGCGGACCACAGCCGCCATGACGGGTCGCCTCTCGTCCGTCGCAGGCGCCCGCATTGTCCAGAAGAACAATGCGGAGGCTGCGGCCAGCGCAGCCCCCGCAACGCATGTCACCGTACGCGACGCCACCATGACAACCTCCTAAAAACGCAACGAGCACACGATACGTTTTCTTTTTGTTCTCGTAAAGTTTTCATGTTGTGCGAAGTGCACTGAGCGTCACGTTGTGGCATGGGCGCCACGCTGAGTGAGAGAGCCGACGGTGAGCCAGGATCATACCCAAAGCAAGAACGCCTCCGTCATGGCACCGCCCGAAGCGATACGAGCGACGGCGCGTCCGGGTCTCTTCTGGACGTGGATCGCGCCTATTATCTTCCTGCTGTTCTGGTCGGGCGGTTACACCGGCGTGAAGGTGGCGGTCGCGTACATGGAGCCGGTCTTCATGTTGACCGTTCGGTACGCCATCGTCTGCGCGATCCTTCTGCCTGCGTTGCTGATCTGGCGCCCGCCGCTGCCGGCAACGGCGCGTGAATGGGGCCAGCTCGCGCTCGTCGGCGTACTCGTGCAGTCCCTTTATTTCGGGCTCATCAATGTCGCGACCGCGATCGGCGGCTCGCCCGGCATCCTGGCCGTCATCGTGGCGTTCCAGCCATTGCTCGTCGCGATCCTGGCCCCCTCGCTCTCCGGCGAGCGGGTCAGCTGGCGCGCATGGGCCGGATTGCTGCTGGGCCTGACGGGGGCGCTGATCGCCATTCTCGCGCGTTCGAGCCTGGGGCCTACGCCCGTTCCTGCGCTGATCGCGGCTGTCTTGGGTGTCCTGTCGATGACGATCGGGACGCTGATCGAAAAGCGCTTCGGCAAGGCGCATCATCCGATCGTGTCGAACCTCGTGCAGTGCGGCTCGGGAGGGTTGGCCACGGTGCCCATCGTGCTGCTTCTGGAAACGGGGCGCGTGACGCTCACGGGAACGCTCGTCGTGACGATGGCCTATCTCGTCGTGTGCAATTCCATCATCGCGATGACGCTTCTGTTCGGGATGGTGCGGCGGGGCACGGCGACGCGAGCGTCGGCCCTGTTCTTCCTCGTCCCGCCGACCGCCACGCTCATCGCATGGGTGGTTCTGGGCGAGCAGATGCCGCTCTGGTCGCTCGGCGGAATGGCGGTGGCAGGTATCGGCGTCTTGCTCGTGCGCAACGCGCGGTGACGAAGCGGCAGGCGGCTACTCGCCGATGAGCGCCAGCCACTCGTCCTCGGTCAATACGGTCACGCCCAGCTCCTGCGCCTTCGTCAGCTTGGAGCCCGAATCCGCTCCCGCGATCACGTAATCCGTCTTCTTCGAGACCGAGCCGGCGACCTTCGCTCCCAGCCGCTCGGCTTGCGCCTTGGCCTCGTTGCGGCCCATACGTTGCAGCGTCCCCGTGAAGACGACGGTCTTTCCGGTGACGGCACTCTGTTGCGTCGCCGGCCGCTCGACCGGCTGCGGTTCGACCTGTTCGAGCAGTGCGGCGAGTGCGGTCTGATTGTGCGGCTCCGAGAAGAAGTCGATCAGCGAATGCGTGACGACCTCACCGATGCCGTTGAGCGCGGCAAGCTCGAGGAAGCCGTCGCCCGGCGCTTCGTCCGAGCCCGCTTTCGCGGTCTCGACCAGATCGCGCGCATCGTCGTGGAAAGCTGCTGCGAGCGCAGATGCCGCGCGTGCCGGCACGAGCTTCAACGCCAATAGCGTCTCCGCCAGAGTTCCCTGCCGCCGGCCGTCGAGCAGTTCGCCCGACGCGCGTGTGATGGCGTGCATGGCGGCAGCCGCGGTCTTCTCCCCGACACCTGGAATAGTGGTCAGGCGACGCCAAGCCCGGCCGGGACGCGAAGCGACGGCGCGATCGATGGCCGCCTTGAAGGCCGGCCAGTCGGTGAACGCGCGCGCTAGATCGCGGGCGGTCGTCTCCCCGACGTGCCGAATGCCAAGTGCGAAGATGAAGCGGTCGAGCGTCACCTGCCTGCGTGCTTCGATGGCCGCGAAAAGATTTTCGACGGACTTGGCGCCGAATCCTTTGCGCTTCGCCAGCGGATTATCACTCGCGGCATCGCGGGCCTGGAGCGTGAAGATATCCGCCGGCGTTCGGATCAGACCCTCGTCGAAGAACAACGCGATGCGCTCCTCGCCCAAGCCCTCGATGTCAAAGGCGTTGCGCGATACGAAGTGCCGCAAACGCTCCTTCATCTGGGCAGGACATACGAGCCCTCCCGTACAACGGCGCACCGCGTCGGATTCGCCCGTCGTTTCGTCGCTTTCGCGCACCGCGATACTGCCGCAGGCCGGACATTCCGCCGGAAACACGAACGGCGCGGCGTCGGCGGGGCGCTCGGCTTCGACGTAGCCCAAAACCTGCGGGATCACGTCGCCCGCGCGTTGGACGACGACCGTGTCGCCCACGCGGATATCTTTGCGGGCGATCTCGTCCTCGTTGTGGAGCGTGGCGTTCGAGACGACGACGCCGCCCACGGTCACTGGCTCGAGTTTGGCAACCGGCGTCAGCGCGCCAGTGCGGCCGACCTGGATCTCGATAGCGAGGAGGCGAGTCGTCGCCTGCTCGGCCGGGAATTTGTGGGCGATGGCCCAGCGCGGCGAGCGCGACACGAAGCCGAGGCGGTTCTGCAGCTCGATGTCGTCGACCTTGTAGACGACACCGTCGATGTCGTAGCCCAGGCTCGCTCGGCGCTCGCCGATCTGCCGATAATAGGCGATGAGTTCATCGGCCGAGTGGCATCGGCGCATGAGGGCGTTGGTCGGCAGTCCCCACCGCGCATAGGCCTCGACGATGCCCGTCTGCGTGCCGGCCGGTAGGCGGCTCGCCTGCCCCCAGGCATAGGCGAAGAAGCGCAGCGGGCGCTGCGCGGTGATGGAGGGATCGAGCTGACGCAGCGAGCCTGCAGCCGCATTCCGCGGATTGGCGAAAACCTTCTCGCCGGCCGCCTGCTGTTGCTCGTTGAGACGCTGGAATTCGGCGTGCCCGAGGTAGATCTCCCCGCGCACGTCGATGACGTCGGGAATGCCGTCGCCCTTCAGACGATGCGGGATCTCCCGGATCGTGCGCACGTTCGCGGTGACGTTCTCGCCCTCGGTTCCGTCACCGCGCGTGGCGGCCTCGACGAGCCTGCCGTGCTCGTAACGTATGGAAATGGAGAGGCCATCGATTTTCGGTTCCGCCGTGAAGACGAGATCCTCGTTCGGCTTGAGGCTGAGAAAGCGGCGGACGCGTGCGACGAAATCGGTGACGTCCTCCTCCGCGAAGGCATTCCCGAGCGAGAGCATTGGTACCACATGGCGCACCTTGCCGAAGCGCTCCGCAGGTGCGGCGCCCACGCGTTTGGACGGACTGTCTTCGCGTACGAGATCGGGGAAACGGGTTTCGAGCGCCGCGTTGCGTGCGCGCAGCGCATCGTAGTCCGCATCGGAGATCTCAGGTGCGTCCTGCTGGTAATAAAGCGCGTCGTGGTGCGCGATGATCTTGGCAAGCCGCGCCAGCTCGGCGCGCGCTTCTTCGGCGTCCAGGCTTTCGACCGGCTTTTTCTCGACAGCAAACATCGGGCTGGCCTTCGCGTCCGGGGCGTGAACCGTCAACTTGTGAAGGAAATAGCATGCAGAAAAGCGAACGGGCACCCCACAGAGGCGCCCGATCACGATCCAAATGCGGAAAACGAAAGGCCCTGCCTCAGAAGGTGCGCGTCAGCCCCATCGGTCCTTTTCGCGGCGTGGTGCTAGCCGTCGGAATATCCTGCGGTGGCACCCTCTGCTGGACCGGCGGCGTCGCCGGCTGGATCTGCTCGGGCTGCGGAGGCAACGTCGGCTCGGCCGGCGGCGGCTTGCTGGCGGGACCCGGTATAACCTTCTGCATCTGTTGGCTGAGCCAGCTACCCGAATTGATCTGAGGCTTCACGCCTTCCTTCTGCAGGAGGGCATAGGAAGACCTGTACCACTTCGAATTGGGGTAGTTGTGCCCCAGGACCGCCGCCGCATTCTGCGCTTCCGGCATGACACCGAGCGAAGCATAGGCCTCGACAAGGCGGTGCAGCGCCTCCTCGACCTGCCGTGTCGTCTGATGATCCGTCACGACCGTCTTGAAGCGATTGATCGCCGCGACGTAATTGCGCTTCTTGAGGTAGTAACGGCCGACGTGCATCTCGTTCGCCGCGATCGAATCCTCGGCGATACGCAAGCGATTCTCAGCCTGCCGCGCATAGGGGCTGTCAGGATAGCGCGTCACGAGAAGCTTCAACTCGGCGAGCGCCCGCTTGGAAGCCGTCTGGTCGTGTGCAGGATCTTTGATCTGATCGAAATACGACGATGCGATCACGTGATGCGCCAGTGCGGCGTCCTTCGTGCCGGGATGCAGCGTCGTGTAGCGCTTGGCCGCAGCGACCGCCTCGGGATGCTGGCCGGCCTTGTAGTAGGCGTACGCGGCCAGCACCATCGCCCGGCGGGCTTCGGCCGCGTAGGGATGGTCGCGGTCAAGATCCTCGAATTTCTTCGCCGCGTCCTCGTAGCGCCCCTTCGAAAGATAGGCGTCGGCGTCGGCATACATCTTTGCCGGTGGATCGGGATTGAGCAGCTTGGCGTCCTTGTTCGACGCGCACCCGCCGATTGCGACAGCGGCAAGCAGCACAATCCGAGCCGCCCATCGAGCCTGTCCGTTTTCGGGCCGTAGCGAAGCCGTCATCATGCCAAATCCCCGATGGCGAGCAGCCTCATGGCTACGAGCCTGCTCCGACCTCGCGCTCACGTCAGCATCTCGCATTTCCGTAGCGGTTTGCCGACGGCGTTCGCGGTGCCGCGATTCCTGCAGCCTACCTAGCATGCGCTACCCGCGCCTGTCAGGATCGTTCGACCGCGGCACACTTCGAACAACGCGGTTTTCAACATTCATACGCGCCCGAGTTGTGGCGCGTTCAAGGCAGATGGTTCGGGTGGAGGAACGAATGGGTGCCGCCGTGGCCTCGCAGAGTGCCTTTACGATACACCCGACATTTTCCCGATCACCCGAGAGCGGAGAGCCTCACCGCTCGCGAGGCTCGAACCGAATTCATACGATCAGGTCCGCTCGGCCGCCAACGCAGCCGCCTTCGGCATACCGAACGACACCTCGACCGGAAGGCCATCCCGCACGCGCGGCGCCTCGACCATTGTCCAGTTGTCCTGGCTGGCGAACAGGGCCTCCAATACGCGGGCATTGAGCTTATGACCGCCGCGATAGGAGCGGAATGCGCCAAGCAACGGCGCTCCGGCCAGCGTCAGATCGCCGATGGCGTCGAGCATCTTGTGCCGAACGAACTCCTGCGGATAACGCAGGCCCTCGGGGTTGAGGATCCGATCCTCCCCGATGGCGACCGTATTGTCGAGCGAGGCGCCGAGCGCGAGGCCGTTTTTCCAGAGCGTCTCGACGTCACTCATGAAGCCGAACGTGCGAGCCCGGGCGATTTCATTGCGGAAGGCGCCGGGGTTGAGATCCAGCGCCATGCGCTGGCGCCCGATCACTTGGCTCGGAAAGTCGATCTCGACATCGAGCAGGAAGCTGGAATGAGGAGCCAACTCGCCGAAGCTGCTGCCCTCCTCAACTCGCACGGGCTTGAGAACTTTGATAAATTTGCGGGGCGCCGCAATTTCACGGATGCCCGCTTGGTCGAGTGCCGACACGAAGCACGCGGCGCTGCCATCCATGATGGGCACTTCGCGGCTGTGGATCTCGACATAGCAGTTGTCGATATTGAGGCCGCGCAAGGCAGAGAGCAGATGCTCAACCGTGCCGACCGTCGCGCCGGCCTCGTCGCCGATCACAGTGCAGAGCGTGAGGTTCTTTACCGCAGAAACGTGCGCCTTGATCTGAGAGTTGATGCGGCCACGTTTGGACACCAGGAACACGATACCGGTGTCGGCCGGTGCAGCGTGCAGCACGATGGTCGACGGTGCGCCGCTGTGTACTCCTGTCCCCGTGACTTCAACCTCACGCGCAACAGTAGTCTGGCGTGCGCCGATGAAGCGTTTCGACATTATGCGCCGTCCCTCGATCCCCTTGCGGCCCGGACCCGCCGGAATTCCGGCTGGGACCCGAGCCCCCCAAGTGACACGCCATGCTCTCTACTCGTTTTACATTGCACCGCCTATCGGCGGACGCTGGAGCGATTCGGCTCGTCACTGGCAGGACGATAACGTGATCCGCTTCGAGACGACAAATCACGGTTTCTTACACTCTGTTACTCTTCCGAAACAGTTGAGGTGCGCTTGCAACTTTCCTCTTGCGTTTTGATTCTTCATTCTGAATCAAATGCTTCTTAGCGCCTTGTCAACGGTTCCCGCTGCCGCGACCAAGCCACCTCTGAAAGGCGCTGGAAGGCTTTGTTTCGAAACCTTCGACATCGTCTTTTACCACACGCGACTGAGGCGCGGGCGGCGGCGGCGGGCTGCCGGCAGCCCTGTCGGTTGCGCCCGCATTACGACCTGTCCGCATCCGCAGTTCCGCCTGCACGTGATCGGGAAAATCCCCTGCCTCCGGCATCCGGCGCGGCTGGCGCCGAAAGTCCTCGGGCGCCGCCGGTGTGAACGGTGACGGCCGTGCCGCCGGTTCGTCCGCAGGCGTCTGATTGCGGACCGCGCCTGCGCGCTGCGGCAACGACGGCGGTGCGACGGTAATGGTCACATCGCCGGGTGCCTGCCAAGTCTCCATCTCGGGCTGGCTCTGGCTCACCGCCGACAAGGACTGACGCGCGCTCACAGGGACGGCTGCGAAGGGGTCGCCGATCTCCGCGGCCCGTCGACTCGGCGCCGCCGGCGCGTGCGAACCCTGAGGCGCGGCCGGCTCGGCGTGTTGCGCGAATGGATCGCGCACCTGCTCGCTGGGTTGCTGTTGGTAGGCGATACCCGCAGCCGGCGCCGGCACCACAGAAGGTTGCGCATGCACCGTTGCGCGAGGCCCCGGTGCACCTGCGGGCGTACCCAGCCCCGAGGCTACGATCGCCACGCGAATCCGATCCCCCATGCTCTCGTCGAACGCTGCGCCGACGATGATGTTGGCTTCCGGATCGACCTCCTGCCGCACGCGGTTCGCGGCTTCGTCGACCTCGAACAGTGTCATGTCCGGACCGCCGATGATCGACAGCAGCAGCCCCTTCGCTCCTTTGAGAGATACTTCGTCGAGCAGCGGATTGGCGATCGCCTCTTCGGCCGCCTCGATGGCGCGATGCTCCCCGCTCGCCTCACCGGTCCCCATCATCGCCGATCCCATGCCGGTCATAACCGCGCGAACGTCCGCGAAGTCGAGATTGATGAGGCCTTCCTTGATGATGAGATCGACGACGCAGGCAATCCCCGAATAGAGAACCTGGTCGGCCAGAACGAAGGCTTCGGCAAAAGTCGTGCGATCGTTGGCGATGCGGAAGAGGTTCTGATTGGGGATGACGATCAAGGTATCGACGTACTTACGCAGTTCGGCGATGCCAGCCTCCGCGATCCGCATCCGGCGCGACCCCTCGAAATGGAAGGGCTTCGTCACGATGCCGACCGTCAGCACGTCGCACTCCCGGGCGACGCGCGCGATGACCGCCGCGGCCCCCGTCCCCGTGCCGCCGCCCATGCCGGCGGCAATGAAGACCATGTGAGCGCCCGAAACCTGGGAACGGATCTCGTCGATGGCTTCCTCGGCGGCAGCCTGGCCGATCTCCGGCTTGGCACCTGCGCCCAAACCTTCCGTCAGATTGACGCCGAGCTGGATCCGCCGCTCCGCGCTCGAGGTCGACAGCGCCTGCGCGTCGGTATTGGCGGCCACGTACTCGACCCCCTCCAGGCCGGAGGCGATCATATTGTTGATCGCATTGCAGCCGGCACCGCCGACGCCGAACACGACGATCCGAGGTTTCAGGTCCTTCAGCTTCGGAATTTCGAGACTGATGCTCATGGCTCTTCTGATCCCCGGGTTCCCACGCGGCCAACAGAACACGCTGCTGCCGCACAATCGCGGCGACGACACTCGAACGCTACGAACCGAACTCGAAACGCCATACCCGGCCGACTGCGGCCGTCAGAAGCTGCTACCGATCCAGTGCCGCACGCGGCCGATGTAGCCACCCGCCGCGAAACGACCGGTTGCCGATCCGGCGGCCGCTTCGACGGCAGCGCGCGCCCCCCAGGCCAGACCGAGAACGGCGGCGTAGGCCGGACCGCACATGTTCGCCGGCATCCGCCCGATCGGCCGTGGGCGCCCCACGCGCACCATCGCCTGGAAACGCGACGCCCACGTCAAATCCAACCCCTGGAGCTGACTTGCCCCCCCGGTGAGCACGACGCGGCGCGACAGCAACTCGGCAAGTCCCGCCGCACGCAGTCGCTCCTCGATCAGACCGAGCAGGTTCGAGATTCTGGGCTCGATCACCCGGCCGAGATGGGCCATCGTGGTCTGCTCGTAGGCGATCTCGTCCCCGTTCTGAACCGGAAAGTGGATAAGCTCGGTTTCGTCCGAGGATGCCTTGACCAATGTGCCATAAAGCGTCTTGATTCGCTCGGCTTCCGCGACCGACGTTCCGAACGAGCGTGCGATGTCGTAGGTGATGTGATTGCCACCGACTGGGATCGCCTGCGCCAGCAAGAGGCGGCCACCTGCAAAGGCAGCGATGGACGTCACGCCCGCCCCGATATCCACCGTGAGCACACCATCGACGCGTTCCTCCTGATGCGTCACCGCCATGGCGCTGGCATGCGGCGTCGCTGCGACGCTCTCCACAGCGAGATGGCACCGCTCGACAACGCTCAGGAAATTGCGCACCGGCGGCTCATCGGCGGTGACGGCCGTCAACTCGACGCTCAATTCCCGGCCGGCCAATCCGCGCGGATCGCGGATGCCCGCCGTCCCGTCGATCCGCCAGTCCGAGCGTGCGAGTTGCACGATGCCGCGCCCGCTACGCTCCACGTAGGCCTCGCCGCCGGAAATCACGCGATCCATGTCGCTCTGCGCGACGGTGTCGCCGGCAACGCTCGCCTTGGCGGTGAAGGAAGCCGACGAGAGCCGTCCGCAAGAAATGCCGACCGAGATGCCGTCGAGGGAAACGCCGGCCATGCGCTCTGCCTGGCTGATCGCAGCGCGCACCGCACTTTCGGCAGCCGCGGGATCGCAGATCTGGCCGGACTTCACACCCTGGGAGCGCTGATACCCGATGCCGATGGACATCGGACGTCCTTCCGCGTCAGGCATGGCGATGAGGCAGCAGATCTTGCTCGTGCCCAAATCGAGCACGGCATACGGTTGTGGTCCCGAGCGCATCCAAGGAAGCCTGCTCACTGCCCAACTCCTCCTACTGCAACGCCGGCGCGGTGGATCTCGCCACCTTCGCCGCCGGGCCTACACCCGTCGAATTACGCACCGTGACAACCCCGTCGCGGCGCAGGTCTATGCTCGCGATCGGCTCGCGCCGTTCAGTGTTGTTCCGCAAATACCAGTCCAGTCGCCGCAGTCCTTCTCCGTCCCGGCCTTCGGGGAGCAAAACGGCAGGTCCGCCTGCCAGCTCGAGCGTCCAGCGGCGCTCGCCGACACGACGCGCCATGACGACGCGCGCGCGAATACCGGCGTACGGCTCCAACGCGTCCAGGAGCGTGGCGACGGCTTGCGGCGCGCCCTTGCCGGAAATGCGCAGCAGCTCTGGCGCGGCGTTGGCGGCAATCGGCGCGAGCGTGCGACCGGTACGATCCACAAGCATGGCCCCATCGCCCTCCACGAGCACGGCGGTGGGCACACGCTCGCTCACCCGGATCGCCAGGGTATCGGGGAGACGGCGCTCGATGACGGCGCGCGCCACCCAGGGCACAGCCTCGATGCGCGCGCGGGCCGCGTTCACATCGAACGTCAGGATGGAATGCGAGCCGTCGAATTGCAGCGCCCTGTAGATCGCGTCGTCCGTCGCGAGCCTATGGCCGCTCAGCGTGATCTCGCCGATGCCCAGCCCCATCGCGGCCAGCGCGCGGTCGACAAGGCGCGGCAAGGGCTCGGCCACGCGCGTCGTCTCGCCGAACCCGCTCGTCACGCCGAAGACGACGGCGCCGAGAATCGCAGGAAGAAGGACGCGGCTCACATGTTTGCGCCTGCCGCGTGGCGCAGCCCAGGCAAGTGCGGGCCTGGAGCCACGCTCCGGTGCAGATGACAGCTCGCGCTCCGGCGGTTCCGCAATGCGGCCGGCCGGCACGGCGACATCGGCAGCGCGCCACCAGAAACGCGTATGTCCAGCAGTGGACCGCAACGATCGACCTCGCGCCCAGAGAAGAGTCCAAGGCGGGCCACCGCGATGCACCGCGCACGTTCGATGAACGCAGGTTCGCGACGGCGTGCCCATTCGGGACCGTGGCCGTTAACCCTTAACGAGAGAGGTTAATTTTCCATTGCTCGACGGCCCGGCAGACGGACAACAGTCCGTTACCGGTCGAGCGAGGCGTCCTCGACCAGCCAGGTCAGGAGTTCGGCAAAGCTCATGCCGGCATGCTGACCGAGTTCGGGCACGAGCGAGGTCGGCGTCATGCCGGGCTGGGTATTGATCTCGAGGAAGACGAGTTCGTCCTTTTCCTCGTCCCAGCGGAAATCGCAGCGCGAGACGCCACGGCAGCCGAGCGCCTTGTGAGCGGCAAGCGTGTGCTTCTGGATCGCACGCGCGACATGATCGGGGATCTGGGCCGGCAGGATATGGCGCGAGCCGCCGGGCGCATATTTCGCCTCGTAGTCGTAGAACGCCAAATGGTCCGCAGCGACGATGTCGATGATGCCCGTCGCCTGGTCGTCGATGACGCCACACGTCAGCTCGCGGCCGGGAATGAATCTCTCCACCATGAGTTCGTTGTCACGCGTCACGGGGATCGAGCGGATCGCCTCGGGTGGGCGGTTGGCACCTTCACGGACGATGACGACACCAACGCTCGATCCTTCCGCGACGGGCTTGGCGACGTAAGGCGGTGGCAAGACATGGTCCGCCATGGCCACGTCGGGCGTTACGACACGGCCTTCGGCGACCGGGACGCCGACCTTTGCGACGACACGCTTCGTCTGCTCCTTGTTCATCGCGAGCGAAGAAGCCAGAACCCCTGAATGGGTGTAGGGAATGGCGAGAATTTCGAGCAGGCCCTGCACGCAGCCGTCCTCGCCCCAACGGCCATGCAGGGCATTGAAGCAGACATCCGGCTTCAGCGCGGCCAGCGTGGCGGCAATGTCGCGATCGACATCGACGCGCGTCACGGTGTAGCCGGCGCTCTCCAAGGCATCGGCGCACTCCTTACCGGACGAGAGCGACACGTCGCGTTCGGCGGACCAGCCCCCCATGAGAACGGCGACGTGACGGAAACGACGCTGCCCGACTGCGTTCGACATAGCTAACCCTCCAGCGCCAGCGCCTCTCCCGTGGCGTGGCCCGGCAGGGCTCGTCCGAGGCGAATGATTTCCCATGCGAGCGTCACGCCGCCGACCTTGCGTACGCGGCTGCGCACCGTCTCACCGAGGCGCTCGATATCCTCGGCGGTGGCACCGGCGGCGTTGATGAGGAAGTTGCAGTGCATCTCGGAAACCTGAGCACCGCCGACGCGCAAGCCTCTACAGCCCGCGGCATCGATGAGCTTCCAGGCGCTGTTTCCGGGCGGGTTCTTGAAGGTCGATCCCCCGGTGCGCTCCTTGATGGGCTGGTTCTTCTCCCGGTACTCGGCAACCTCGTTCATCTCGGCAAGGATCGCAGCGGGGTCGCCGGGGGCACCCTGGAACACCGCTTCAGTGAAAATCCAATCGCCGGGAACGCCGCAATGGCGGTAGGTGAAACCCATGTCCGCGAGCGAAAGCTCATGGATGCACCCCCTGCGATCGACTGCCCGCGCCGCGACGAGCACATCCTTCGTCTCGCGACCGTGCGCGCCGGCATTCATCCGCAGCGCGCCACCGATGGATCCGGGAATGCCGCGATAAAAGGCGAGGCCGGCGATACCGGCATCCGCAGCCGCGCGTGCCACTTTGACGTCGGGTACCGCCGTTCCGGCCCGGAGCCGATGGCCGGGCTCGACCGCGACCTCCCCAAAGCCGCGCCCGAGGCGGATGACCACTCCCGCGATGCCGCCATCGCGCACCAGCAGATTGGACCCCAGGCCGATCACGGTGACGGGCAAATCGGCAGGAATACGCCTTAGGAAATAGGCCAAGTCCTCGGTGTCGGCCGGCGTGAACAGCACGTCCGCCGGGCCGCCCACACGAAACCATGTGATCTCCGCGAGGCTTGCGTTCGCGATCAGTCGGCCCCGCAGGTCCGGCAACGACTTAGCAAGCTCCTCGGCGCGCAAGCTCGTCACGCGGCACCTCGGGGTCTGAGGTCACGGGCCTTCAACCATTCCGGCAGCGCATGCGCCCACTCGGTCGACTGGCCAGCGCCCAAACACACGATCATATCGCCCGGCCGCGCCATGGATCGGAGCGCGGGGGCCAGCTCGGGCCCGTTGTCGACGGTCACGACGGCTTGATGGCCGGATTTTCGAATGGCCTCGGCCAGAGCGCGATGATCGACACCGGGAATCGGTTGCTCACCGGCCGTATAGAGCGGCGTCACCACGACGGCGTCGGCATCTGCGAAGCAAGTCGCAAAGTCATTGAAGAGATCACGAACGCGCGTGTACCGGTGCGGCTCGCAGACGGCGATGACGCGGCCCTTGGCGCCGGCGCGCGCGGCCCTCAGGACAGCAGCGATCTCGACGGGATGGTGGCCGTAGTCGTCGTAGACGTTGACGTTGTTCCAGGTGCCGGTGAGCTGAAAGCGCCGCTTGACGCCTGTGAAGCGCTCGAGCGCCCCCTGTATCGCCTCGTCCGTGAGCCCAGCCTCCGCACACACGGCAATCGCGGCCAGCGTGTTGAGCGCATTGTGCTGGCCGGGAACGGGGACTTTCCAACCCTTCAAGTGACGCTCGCCGCCGGCCACGCGGGCACTCAGGCGGGCATCGAACGTGGTGACGTGACCGTTCAGCGCGATCGCTTCCAGCTTGAGGTCGGCGTCGTCGGTGGTGCCATAGGTGAGGAGACGGCGGCCGTCGCGGCGCAACTCCAGCCGCTCGATCATCTCGCGCGCGACGGGGTGATCCGTGCAGGCGACCGCGAGCCCGTAGAACGGAATGTTATGGAAGAACGTCTCGTAGGCCCGGTGCATCGCGTCGACCGTCTTGAAGTAATCGAGATGCTCCGGGTCGATATTGGTGACGACACCGATCTGGGTGGGGATCTTGATGAACGTGCCGTCGGATTCGTCGGCTTCGACCACCATCCAAGGACCGGCGCCGAGACGTGCGTTGGATCCCCAGTCGTTGATGATACCGCCCGTGATCACCGTCGGCTCGAGGCCGGTATCCTTCAAGACATGAGCTATGAGCGATGTCGTCGTGGTCTTGCCGTGCGTTCCCGTCACCGAGATCGAGGAATAGAGACGCATGAGTTCGGCGAGGATCTCGGCGCGGCGGATGACCGGCAATCCCTTGGCACGCGCGGCCATCAACTCGGGGTTGTTGGCCTTCACCGCGGACGAAATCACGACGTAGCGCGCGCCGACCAGATTGACGGGATCGTGGCCGATGAAAACGCGGATGCCCTTGTTGCGAAGGCGGGCGACGTTGGCGCTGTCCTTCTGATCACTACCCTGGACCGTGTACCCCTTGGCGCGCAGGATCTCGGCGATGGCGCTCATGCCGATGCCGCCGATACCGAGAATATGGAATGTGCCGAGTTCGCCGGGCATCTGCATCGTGAATTCTCCCCCTCAGCGCCGCCTTCAGGCTTTTTGGCGCTGCATCAAGCGAATAACGAGGTCGGCGAGCCGCTCAACTGCATCGGGTCGACCAAGATGCGCGGCAGCGTGTGCCGCCTCCGAAAGAATTTGTGGCCCATCGATCAGCCGCTGAAGCTCCTCCGAGAGACGCTCCGGCGTCAACGTACGCTGTTCGATACACCAGCCGCCCCCTGATTCGGCAAGCCGCGTGGCATTTTGAAGCTGATCGTTGTCGATGGCGTGCGGCAGCGGCACCAGGATCGACGGCCTGCCGATCACGGTCAACTCCGCCACCGTGGACGCCCCCGCCCGGCCGATTACCAGATGCGAAGCCGCCATGCGCTGCGGCAGATCCTTGAAGAACGTCGCCAGCTCCGCATAAATCCCGGCTTCACGGTAGGCGGCGTCGACGCGCTCGAGATCTTCCTCACGGCACTGCTGGATGACGTAGAGACGGCGCTTGGTCGCCTCCGGCAACAGGGCGAGTGCAGGGGGGACGGCATCGGAGAAGTAGCGGGCGCCTTGGCTTCCCCCGAAAACGAGCAGGGCAAACCGGTATCCGGGAACAGGCGGCGCGTAGGGCTGTGCGGCGGCGTCGATGACCACCTGCCGCACCGGGTTTCCGGTCAACACGGCCTTGCGGACCAGATCACCTTCGATCAGCCGGGTGTGCTCGAACGAGGTGGCGATGGCGTCGACCCGGCGTGCCAGCATCTTGTTGGCGCGACCAAGAACCGCGTTCTGCTCGTGAACAGCGGTAGGGATGCCCTTCAGAGTGGCCGCCATGAGTGGGGGAAACGTCGGATAGCCGCCGAAACCGACGACGGCGGCCGGCCGCACGGTCCCGAGCAGCTTCATTGCCGCGCGCACGCCCCTGGCGAGCGTCAGGACGGTCTTTACGGCGCTCAGCGGCGAGCGGCCCGAGGTCGTGGCGGCCGGCACCTGGTAGACGTTACGGGCCGGAAACCCCGTACCGTATCTGTCCCCGCGCATGTCGGTGACGAGATCGACTGGAACGCCGCGGCGTCCCAGCGTTTCGGCCAGTGCAAAAGCGGGAAACAAATGCCCGCCGGTTCCTCCCGCAGCCAGCATCACGCTGCCGCCCGTCGCGTTCACGCTTTCGCCCCCGTGACTGTTTCGGTGTTCATATCAAGCGGTCTCGTACATCGGGCGCAGTTGCGGCTTTTTCGCGGTCGTAGCGTCCGGCCGCCGCCGCATCATGGCCAACAGGAACCCCGCCGCGAGGGCCGAGGAGAGGGTCGCCGAGCCGCCCGTCGAAATGAACGGCAACGTCATGCCCTTGGCCGGCAACAGCCCGACATTGACGCTCATGTTGATCATGGCTTGAACGCACAACATCGTTGCAAGGCCCGATATGGCGAGACTGATCGTGAGATCGCTCTCGTTGGCGGCCCGGCGGAGCGCCCGCAGGGCGACGACGGCAAACAGAAGAATGAGGGACAGGCACGCGACAGCGCCAAGCTCCTCGCCGATCACCGCGAATATAAAATCCGTGTGCGCATCAGGCAGAACCGTCTTGATCGAACCTTCGCCGGGGCCGCGCCCCATCAGGCCGCCCTCGTTGAAGGACTGCAAGGCCTTCTCGATCTGGTAGTTGTCGCCGGACGAGGGGTCGAGGAACCGGTCCACCCGCCGGCGGACATACGCGAAACTGACGTAGGCGAGGCCCAGGCCCGCCAGACTGCCCGCGCCGAACAGACCGGCCAGCACGACGGAGTGCCCGGCCAGGAACAGCAGCGTACCCCACACCGCCAGCAACAGCATGGTCTGGCCGACATCGGGTTGCAGCAGCAGCAGTGCCGAAATCAGCGCCAGCAGCCCTATAGCGGTGCCAAGCGCGGGCACGTGGTCCACGCGCCGGCTTTCCGCGAGCAACCATGCGGAGATGACGACAAAGCCCGGCTTGGCCAGTTCGGAGGGCTGGAACGACATGCCGCCGAAGCGCAGCCAGCGCCGCGCGCCATTGATCTCCGGTCCGCCGACGACAACCCAGACCAACAGGACGAGGGCGGCGACCATTGTGAGCAAGGCGAGCCGCCGCACGTGTCTTGGCGTGAGCATGGATACGCTCACCATCACCAACACGCCCAGCGCCGCGAAACCAAAGTGACGCGTCGCGAAATGGTATGCCGCGAAGCCCTTTCGCAGCGCGACCGACGGACTGGCGGCAAGCGACAGGACGACACCGGCGCCCATCATCACGAGAAAGATGACGAGTAGCGTGCGGTCGACGGTGAACCACCATTCGGACAGCAAGCTGCGGTCGGCGCGCGTGAAGCTCATGCCAGCCCGCTTTCACGCGCCGCAGCCACGTCCTTTCGTGCGCTCACCAGATCCCGGAAGACGTTGCCGCGATGCTCGAAGCTGCGAAACTGGTCATAGCTGGCGCAGGCCGGCGACAGGAGCACAACGGGCTCCGGCCCGGTGCAGGCCGCCGCGTCATCCGCCGCGCGTGCCAGCGCCACATCGATCGTGCCGCAGCGCTCGTATGGCACCGTGCCCTCGAGCGTGGCGGCGAACGCGTCGCTGGCCGCGCCGATCAGATAAGCCTTGGCGATGCGGGGGAAGTAGGCCGCGAGCGGCGCGATCCCGCCCTCCTTCGGCTTGCCGCCAAGTATCCAGAAGATGTCGCGGGACCAGGATGCCAGAGCTTTTTCCGTTGAATCGGCGTTGGTCGCCTTGCTGTCGTTGATGAAGGCGACCTTGCCAGCACGCCCGACCTGCTCCATGCGATGCGGCAAGCCGGGATACGTGCGGATCGCGGCAGCCATCCGGGCCAGGGTCGCGATCGAGCCGCCACCGCGGATGTCCTGCAAGGCACGAATCGCGGCGAGAGCAGCCACCGCGTTCTGCACGTTGTGGCGCCCGCGCAAGGTACCGACCCCATCGACCGAGCCGATCTCGACATCCGTGCCCCCGGCCGGCTCATGAGCGAGGATGCGGCCGCCGTCGGCGTAGATGCGCAGATCGCGCGCTACGCTCTGTTCCGCTGCGAACGGAAATGTCCGGCGACCGGCCGCCCGGAGCCGCTCGTGGATGGCGCGGCACCACGCATCCTCGACGCCAACGCAAGCCACCGTCGACGCCGCGACCAGCCGCTCCTTGATAGCGGCGTAATTGCGCATTGCGAGATCCGCGTCGTGTGCGGGCCCATGGCGGTCGAGATGGTCGGGTGAGAGGTTGAGCAGCACACCCACCGTCGGGTCGAGCGAGGGGGTCAGATCGATCTGGAACGACGACATCTCGACGACGTGGTGGACGTCCGGCCCAGGCGGTTCCAGCGACAGGATGGCGGTGCCGATGTTGCCGCCCATCTGGACGTCGAGTCCTGCCGCCCGCAGGACGTGCGTGAGCAGCGCCGTCGTCGTGGACTTGCCGTTGGTGCCGGTGATCGCGACAAAGGGGCTGCCGGGGCAAAGCTTGCGGCGTTCGCGGCAGAACAACTCGATGTCGCCGATGACTTCGATGCCAGCCGCACGCGCCTTTTCGACCGTCCAATGCGGTTCGGGGTGCGTCAGCGGCACGCCGGGGGCCAGGATCAGGGCGGCAAACGTCGACCAGTCCGCCTCCCGCAGATCGACGAGCGGGAGGCCGGCTTTCGTCGCGGCGTCGCGAGAGGCCTCGCCGTCGTCCCAGGCGGCGACGGCGGCACCGCCGGCGTCAAGCGCGCGCACGGTGGCAAGGCCGGAGCTTCCCAGCCCGAAAACGGCGACGCGGCGGCCCGCGAATGTCGTGACGCGAATCATGCGCCGAATTCTACCTGTTTTTCCGTGCCTTGCCGCCCGGCTCGTCAGCGCAGCTTCAGCGTCGAGAGACCGACGAGCGCCAGGACGACGGAAATAATCCAGAAGCGGACCACCACGGTCGATTCCTGCCACCCCTTCTGCTCGAAATGATGATGCAGCGGCGCCATGCGGAAGACGCGCTTACCCGTCAATTTGAACGAGGCCACCTGGATGACGACCGACAGCGTCTCGAGGACGAACAGTCCGCCGACGATGGCGAGCACGATCTCGTGCTTCGTCGCCACCGCGATCGAGCCCAGGGCACCGCCGAGGGCGAGCGAGCCGGTGTCCCCCATGAAGATCATGGCCGGCGGTGCGTTGAACCACAGGAAGCCCAGCCCAGCGCCCAGCAGCGCGCCGCAGATGATCGACAGCTCGCCGACGCCCGAGACGAAATTGATCTGCAGATAGTTCGCGAAACGAAAGTGTCCGGTGAGGTAAGCGATCAGGCCGAAGGTGGCTGCGGCGATCATCACCGGCACGATGGCGAGGCCGTCGAGACCGTCGGTCAGGTTCACGGCGTTACCGGCCCCCGCGATGACGACGATTCCGAGGAGAATGTAGACGAAGCCCAGGTCGATGAAGATGGTCTTGAAGAAAGGGATCGTCAGCGTCGGCTTGCCAAGCGACATGATCGCGTAGGCGGCGATGCCGGCGACGAAGAACTCGAGTCCGAGCCGCGCCTTGCCGCCGAAGCCCGACGCGGTCTGCTTCGTAACCTTCAGATAGTCGTCGTAGAAGCCGATCATGCCGTAGGCCAGCGTAACGCACAGAACGATCCACACGTACGGGTTGGACAGGTTGGCCCAAAGCAGCGTCGACACGGTGACGCCCGAGAGGATCATGAGGCCACCCATCGTCGGCGTGCCGCGCTTGGCCAGATGCGTCTTCGGCCCGTCGTCGCGGATCGGCTGGCCCTTGCCCTGACGGACGCGCAGGCTGTCGATGATCGCAGGACCGAACAGGAAGACGAACAGCAACGCCGTCATGATCGCCCCGCCAGTACGGAACGTGATGTAGCGAAAGACGTTCAGCGGCCCGTAGACTTCACTGAAATTGACCAGCTCGTAGAGCATACGTTTCCTCGAATTCCCCGACACCGGGTTGATGCCGTGCCGCTCTCAGCCGTTGGCTGCGGAGAAGCGTTCCTTGATTGCCTCGACGATCGGCGCCATCCGGCTGCCGAGCGACCCCTTGACCATGACGGCATCGCCGGCACGCAGCGCCGCAACGGCCGGCCTTACGATATCGGCCGACGTCGGCCCCCATGCGCCCCGCCGCTCGGCCGGCAGGCTGTCGAACAGGAGCTTCATGTTCGGGCCGCAGGCGAAGACGATATCGATCGCTGCGCGGTCGATTTCAGCCCGCAGGCCGGTATGGAATGCGGCGGACTGCTCCCCCAATTCCAGCATGTCCCCCATGACGGCCACACGCCGGGCATAGCGGACGCGCGACACATCGCCAAGCACGGCGATGGCGGCGGCCATGGATCGCGGATTGGCGTTGTAGCTCTCGTCGATCAGCAGAACTCCGGCATCGGCGAATGCGGTGCGCTCGCCTCGTCCGCGCGGCGGTCCGATGCGACGCATGGGCGCCAGCGCGCCGTCGCAGAGGTGGCCGAGGCAGTCGAGGGCGAGCACGACGGCCAACGAATTGACGGCGATATGAGCGCCGGGCGTACCGTGTGCGTAGGCAACCGTGCGTGTCTCCGCGTCGTGTCGCAACGTGGCGGTCACCGTCTGCGCCACACCGTCGGCATCGGGACGGCCGACCCCTGAGACGTCGGCCGCCACGCCGCTGCCGAATGTGAGGATACGCGCCGTCTTGGCTGCCGCCGCCGCCGTCAATCTGCCGAGATGCGGGCTATCGCCCGGCAGGATGGCGATACCACCGGGCTCGAGCCCCATGAAGATTTCAGCCTTCGCACCGGCGACGCCCGCCTCACCGTCAGGGAAATTACCGACGTGAACGGGCAGCACATTCGTGACGATGGCGACGTGCGGGCGAACCATGCGCGTCAGCGGCGTGATTTCGCCGGCATGGTTCATACCGATCTCGAAAATGCCGAAATCGACGTCCGCGGGCATGCGAGCCAGTGTCAGCGGCACACCCCAGTGATTGTTGAACGACTTGTCCGGCGCGTGCACCTTGCCCGCCGTGGCGAGGCAGGCCCGCAGCATCTCCTTGGTGCCCGTCTTGCCAGCGCTCCCCGTCACGGCCAGCACCTTTGCGGATGGCCTCAGCCGCGCGCGAGCGGCAATTGCGATGCGCTCCAGGCCGCGCAACGTGTCCTCCACACGCAGAAGCGCCCCGTCGCCCGGCTTGCGCTGGTAGCCGCGCGAGACCAGCGCCGCGACGGCGCCCTTCTCGAAGGCTGCCGCGACGAAATCGTGACCGTCACGCTGATCCACGAGGGCGACGAACACGTCTCCCGGATGCAGCGTCCGCGAATCGATGGAGAATCCAGTGACGGGACCGGCGGGCGCTCCATCAGCCTCCGCGCCCGCAGCAGCGACGAGCGCATCCCACATCCACAATGCCTCAGCCACGGCTTCCCTCGATCCCCCTGATGGCAGCCAGCGTCTCCATCTGATCGGAGAACGGCAACACCATGTCGCCCACGATCTGGCCGGTCTCATGACCTTTTCCGGCCACCAACAGGACATCGCCTTTTCCCAGCATCGCGACACCGGCGCGGATGGCTTCCGCCCGGTCGCCGATCTCGACGGCATCCGGCGCGCCTGCCAGGATTTCGGCGCGGATCGCTTCTGGTCGTTCGCTGCGGGGATTGTCGTCGGTCACGATCAACACGTCGGCCTTCTGCGCACCGATGCGGCCCATGATCGGCCGCTTGCCGCGATCCCGGTCGCCGCCGCAGCCGACGATGCAGACGAGCCGCCCTGTCGCGAACGGCCGCAATGCGTCGAGCGCGGCCTCGAGGGCTTCCGGTTTGTGAGCGTAGTCGACGACCGCAATGCCACCGCGCACGTCACCGACGACTTCCAAGCGGCCCTTCACGCCCGCGAGCCGGGGCAACGCGGCCAGTGCGGCGTCCGCCGTCTCGCCGCAGGCCATCGCAAGCGCCGCCGCGACGAGGGCGTTGCCTGCTTGATAGTCGCCGATGAGCGGCAATTCCAGGTCGTGTACCCGCCCGGCGTGTTCCACCGTGATCCGTTGGCGAAACCCGACCCGCCGGGCACTTGCGAGCCGCAGCGTCTCTCCCGCGTAGCCGGTCGTCATGAGCGACAATCCGCGTTCGAGAGCCGCGGCGACGGCCGCCTCGGCGCAAGCACCATCCGCGTTGACCACGACGGGCTGGCCCGGCAGCATCAACTCGCGGAAGAGCCGCAGCTTGGCATCCAGGTAGGCCGCGATGGTCGGGTGGTAGTCGAGATGATCCCGCCCAAGGTTGTTGAAGGCCGCCGCCGCGAGCCGAACGCCGTCGAGCCGAAACTGATCGAGGCCGTGCGAGGAAGCCTCGAGCGCCAGATGCGTAACGCCATTCCTGGCGAGATCCGCCAAAGTGGCATGCAGCGTCACGGGATCCGGCGTCGTCAGGGACCCGTAGACGGCGCCATCCGGCCGCACGACGCCGATGGTTCCAAGTGACGCGGCCTGCCGTCCGCACGCGGCGAAGATCTGCCGGGTGAACTCGGCGATCGAGGTTTTTCCGTTGGTGCCGGTGATGGCCACCGACGTTTCGGGCTGGCGGCCATGATACCGGGCAGCCATGAGGGCCAAGGACCGGCGCGGCTCCGGCGCGCGGATGATCACGCAGCCCGCGGGCATCGGTAGTGCCGCATCAGGCCTGGCGAGCACCGCCACGGCGCCTCGCGCGACCGCATCGGCGACGAAACGCGCGCCATCCGCACGGCTGCCAGCCAGCGCCGCGAACAGGTAGCCCGGCCGCACGACGCGGCTGTCGGGTGTTAGCCCTGTGATTTCTACGCCGGACGGATCGCCCTCGCAGGACGTCTCCGGTCCGAGCAACGCAGTGAGTTGCATGGCTGCTCCGGCCGCCCTTCGAACATGACCGACCCGACGCCGGTCGACTGCCTACGACCAGTCAGCCCCAGCCAACGCTATCTATTTTGCGTCGCGCATCGCGTCAAACGTCTGAAAACGTCTCAAGTCGGAATATCAGCCCGTGTCACTCCCGCCCGGCGGCAACCGCGAGCGCGTTGAGACGGCGCGGCAGCACGCCCAGAACCGGAGCGATTCGAGTGATCAGGCTGGCCGTGACAGGCGCGGCATTGACGCCAGCGGTGATCTGGCCGCGCGTTTCCTCCGCCGGCTGCGGCTCCATCAGCGAAACGAGCGTGACGTACCGCGGCGCATCCATCGGGAAAGCCGCGAGGAACGAGGCGATCACCGACTTGCGCGCATAGCCCTTGGGGCCGGGGATCTCGGCGGTGCCCGTCTTACCGCCCACGCGGTAGCCCGGCACGTCGGCCCGCCGCCCCGTGCCGATCTTCGCCGTGACGTTGAGGCGCATGACCTCGCGGATCGCGTCACTCGTCGCGGATGCCAGGATACGCTCGCGCGGCGGCAACGTGGTCTGCTGGAGGTAATGAGGCGTCACGCGATACCCGCCATTGACAAGCGTGGCCGCCGCGGCCGCGAACTGGAGTGGCGCCACGGCCAGACCATGACCGTAGGAGATCGTCACCGCCTCCAACTCATGCCAGCGCTTGGGCACCAAGGGTTGCGCGACCGGCCCCGCTTCCGTCCGCATCGGACCGGTCAATCCGAGGCGGGCAAGGAACATCTGCTGGCGCGGAACACCGGCTTCCAGCGCCATGGCCCCGGCTCCCACGTTCGAGGAGCGCAGAAAGATCTCGCGAACGGAAAGGGCGTGGCCGACGGGGTGCAGATCACGGATCGTATAACCGTCGAGGGCGATTGGGCGCGTCACATCGTAGGGCTTGGCGAGCGTCGCCACGCCCTGGTCCAGCACCATGGCGACAGTGATCGCCTTGAAGATCGAGCCGAGTTCGTAGGTCCCACCCTGCACACGATCGATACTGTTCTCATCGTCCCGGCCCGGATGGTTGGGATCGAACGAGGGCAGTGAGACGGAACCCAAGATGGCGCCGGTCTGCGCATCCATGACCAGCCCCATGGCCGCCTTGGCACGGTAATGCTCCAGGCCCGCCGTCAACTCCGATGCGAGTGCCTGCTGGACACCCAGGTCGATTGTCGTTCGCACCGGACCGCGACTCGAAGAGCCGGCACCGACCACCGGTTCCAGCCCCAGCGTTTCGTCAATGTGACGCTCGAGACCCGCGAGGCCTCGGTTGTCGACGTCGACAAGCCCGACGACATGTCCGAGCAATGGGCCCAGGGGATAGACTCGCTTGGGCTCGCGCTGAAAGGCGAGCCCGGGCAGTCCGAGATCGTGCACGTTCTGCGCCTCGATGGGCGCCAGGTGTCTCTTGATCCACACGAACCGGCGGCTACGGTCGGACAAGCTCTTGCGTAACGCCACCTCGTCGAGCGACGGCAGGGTTGCCACTAGCTTCTCGACCGACTCGTCGACATCGAGCAGGATGGCTGGATCCGCAAACAGCGAGGGCGCCCCCACGTCGGTGGCTATCACACGACCGTCACGGTCGACGATGTCGGGGCGGGCGAACGTCCGAGCCACGGGTTCGGCTGCTTGCAGGCCACCACTTTCAGCACGAAAGAGCGCCAGCCGCAGGATCTGCGTAGCGATCACCGCCAAGCCGAGGGTCAACACGGCGGCCAAGAGCATCAGGCGCGCCCTTGACGGCCCGTGCAGCGCCATGGCGGATGCTCCCGAAACTGCGTAGGCCTGCCGCATGTCAGCGCTCCCTTGCGTCGCCGGCGGGCAAGTCCCCACCGGGCGCAGTCGTCGTGGGCTCCGCAGGCCCATCCTCGCGCGTCTCGTCGATCAAGCGCGCTATGCCGTCCTCGAAGGCCTGTCCGACACGCAGGTATTGATGCTCGCGAACGGGTTCCAGGCCTTGGCCGCGTGCGAGCTTCTCGATGCGCGCGGGCCGGCCAAGATAGGCGCGCTCCGCTTTCAGGACGGCGATATCGGACTGAAGGCGCTCGAGGTCCCGCTCCTGCGCGTGGACACGTTGCTCGATGCGGCGGGTTTCCAGTTTCGAGCCATAGAGAGCGCATCCCGATGCGATGACCAGGGCGACCGCAAGAAACTGAACAACACGCGCCATAAGCCAACTCCGGCACCGGCCGGCTGCCTACCGGGGTACCTCCGGCAAACCGAGCACGGCCGCATTCTCGAGCGGGATCGCCGGGGCCTGCGTGCGGACTGCCGCCCTCAGCTTTGCCGAGCGGGCGCGGGGGTTCGCGGCGATCTCGTCTGGAGCAGGAGTTAACGGACGTTGGTTAAGAATTCGGAAACTTGCATGCTGTTCCGAATCATCCGCCATCGGCATATGCCGCGAGATCGCTGCGGAGCGACCGCTGCGGTTGGCTAAGAAACGCTTGACGATCCGGTCCTCCAGCGAATGGAAGGTGACCACGACGAGGCGCCCCCCGGGCGCCAGGATCCGCTCCGCGGCCGCGAGCGCGCGGACCAACTCGCCCAGTTCATCGTTCACGTAGATGCGCAATGCCTGGAACGTGCGGGTTGCCGGATGCTTGTCGTCGCCCGGCGCGCGTCCCGCCGCACGCGCCACGATATGCGCCAGCTCCGCCGTCGTCTCGATGGGCCGCGCCCGGCGCGCAGCGACGATGGCGGACGCAATACGCCTGGATTTGCGCTCCTCGCCGAGCAGAAAGACGATATCGGCGAGCGTGCGTTCGTCGGCTTGCATCACGACATCCCGCGCGGACGGCCCATCGCCGCCCATACGCATGTCGAGCGGACCGTCGGCCATGAAGGAAAAGCCGCGCTCCGCCTCATCCAATTGCATCGACGACACGCCGATGTCGAGCATGACGCCGTCTGCCTGCGCGACGCCCGCATCGGCTGCGATCTCGGCAAGTTGCGAAAACCGCCCCTCGATCAGGACGAGACGACCGTGCGCCTCCGCCTCGAGCGGCCGGCCGCCCGCGATCGCGCTCGGATCGCGATCGATCGCGATGACGCGCGTTCCCGGAACCGTCAGCACGGCTCGGGTGTACCCACCGGCACCAAAGGTTCCGTCGATCACGACGTCGCCAGAGGTGGGCGCAAGCGCCTCGAGCACCTCGCGCAGCAGGACGGGGATATGCCGCGAATTCGATTCGGCAGCACCGGGACGGGCATCAGGTAGGGTCATCGCTCGGCTTCCTCGCAGCGGACGCAGACGACGCCGCGCCGAGAAGCTTGCGATGCGTGCTCACTTTCTCGCGGGCGCGGGCGCGGCGCTCGTCGAAGCGTCCGGGCTCCCACATTTGAAACTTTTCGCCAAGCCCGACAAACGTGACTTCGGATGCGAGGCCGGCGTGATCGCGAAGCCGCTCAGGTAGGACGATGCGGCCGTCCTGGTCGATGGAGAGGATCTGGACATCGCCGTAAAGCGCGACAGAGAGCTCGTCCCGCTCGTCCGAATAGTCCGGCAAGCCGCTGAGAAGCCCATCGATCTTCCGCGCAAGTCTTTCGCCGCCCGCATCGAGCGCAGGAGCATCGAGCGAGGGGTAGCAGTAGACACTGAGGAGAGCGCCCCCGCCGTATCTGTCCTGCTCGAGGACCGATCTGAAGGTCGCAGGGACCGAGACGCGGCCTTTCGCGTCGATTTTGTTCGTGAATGTCGAGACAAAGCGGTCCATCCCTCGTCTAGCAAGCCTCGCCTCGACGCCCGAATACGCGGATCACGCCTCACGGCACGCGACCAACTGAAACTCATCCCGTCCGACACACCCCGCTGACAACTTCGAGCCGCCGGAAGGATCCGTCGCCGGATCCGACCGGCCGGGTGCGGGCGGTCGCCGTCGGCCCCTCCCCCATGCCGGGGCCTAGCGCCGCTGCCCGCATCCCTGGCCCGGTGCGGACGGGCTTGTCTGGGATGCCATGGGATTTGATGGGTGTCAATGGTTTGTTAACTATTTCACATGGATTCCCGCCTGGACGACTTGGCACAGATGCCCCGACGCCCGGCGCTAGAGCGTGCGTCGCGATGCCTGCGCGGTTTCAGATTTCGTGACCCGCCTGGTGTTAACCCCGCGCGCGGCGCTGTCGCGCTCCAGGCACGCGCATGGGAAAAGAATCCCACTTGATGCGACGTCAGATGTGTTGAATTGTGAAAAAAGTCTTAACCGTCGAGTAACCATTGGCCGACCATGCAGAATGCGATCGCCGCGTCACTTTCCTCCCAAGCCGCAGCCTCCCGAAAATTCGAACCCCGCAGCTGGCTCAACGACATCGTCGTCGACTATGGCCCGACAGACGTCATGGGGCGTCTCTTCCTCAAGGCAGACACCGAACTGCGGGCGAAGGGCGTCAATTTCGCGTTCGCGCCGCTGGAAGAGCTGATCGCCGTCAACCGACGGCATTCCGACAGCTGGCGGCCCATCCTGCCGATCTTCGATCCGGCCTGCGGCGGGGCGACGCCAGAGAACAGCTTCGCGCTGCTCGGCTACGACAACGACGGCGCGTGCGTCACGGCACAGGCTGCCCGGATCTACACGCTGACGAAGAACAATCTCAAAGAAGAGATCGAAAGCCTGCGCATCTTCTATGCCGATCCTGCGCGGTCACGGGCGGAAGGCGAGCGCATGGAGGTGAGCGCTCCGATCGCCGAGCGCATCGACGGCCGTGTCGCTTTCGTCGGAGCCGTCTGGTACCGGCCGGACTTTCGAGGCCGCGGCCTCGTCAACGTGATGTCGCGCGCGGTGCGGGCCTATGCCTACACCCGCTGGCTGTGCGACTTCACCTTCACTTTCATGGCCGAAGAGGTCTACAGCCAGGGCGTCGCCCAGCGCGCGGGTTATGCGAACACGGATTGGGCCGTCATGATGCACAACACGCCGGTCCTGCGTGGCAACACCATCCGCGCGGCTCTCGTGTGGACAAATGCCGAGAACGAACTCGAATTCTTCCGGAAGTTCCTAGCCGAGTCCGACACGAAGATCGACACGGTTGTCGATGATCGAACCGCCAATCAGCTTCGAATCCGCTAGGCTGGCGCCTCGCATGGGCAGGATGATGCGCTTGTAGCGCAGGCGAGTGCGCCCCTTGTGGGGCCACCGCACGATCGCATCGACGTCGTCTATGCGTGGCTTTCCCGAACGCAGCGCGTCGGTGTATGCCTCGGCTACCCAGCGGCCGTATTGACGGTCGGGCTGCTCCTCGATCGGCGCCCCCACGGCGCACGCCCGCCAAACGTCGAAGTCCGCATAGAGCCCGCCGCCGAACTCGTCGAAGACGATCTTGGCATCGGTCGGATCGGGCTTGACCACCACGTAGCGATTGCCGAGCGCCCGCTCCAGCATCTGCATGAGTTGACGCTGGCCGCTCGGCGTGCCGCATGCCGACCAGTTCGTGACGATCTGGCTCAACGTCGCGTCGGCGTCGAGCTGCGGCGCGGAGAGCTGCTGCGACAGGAAATCGAGCGGCTTTACGCGTTTGCTGAGGGCCATCACGTCATCCATCCGACGCAGGAGCTGGGGCCCTGCACGCAAGAGCTCGATGTTCCAATTCTCGTCCAGCCAGGAGAGGACGACGCGCTCGCTGCGGGCGTTGCCGAGCCAGCGGCGCAGGCACGTGTACGTCGCCTCGCCCACCATCGCGGGACGCAGGCGAATCTGGCTGGAGTTGCCGTAGATGTTGATTGCAATGAACCCGAGATTGCTCACCGCGTAGGTCGAGAACTCGCCGCCGGAGAAGGGCGAGTCGAACGCGGTACGCAGCTTCCGAGATCCGCCATCCCAGATCTCACCCTGATCGTCGATCAACAAAAGCGACACTGTACACCCCACAATCGGACGACTTTGGACGCACGCCGATGCATTCAAATTCAACAGAACAACATTGCGGAAGACTTAAATCAGCTCTTTCAAAGAGCAGCACGTCCATTACTCAAACCCACTCTCGGACGATTGAATAATTTCGGTATCCAAGTCATTACCGCTCGCCACAAAAAGGACATCTGCGACGAGCCAGTAGACCGCGACCGGCACGACAACCGTCAAGGAGGCCAGCTGCGATGCGTCTGTTCCTGGCTTTGGTCGCGGCAATGGCCGTTCTCGCCGCCCCTGCGGAGGGCGCACCGCCGAAGGCCCGCCCGCTCACGACGCAAGACATTCTCGCGTGGATCGACAAGTACAGGGAAAAGCCTGACGCGGAGAAACTGCCCGAAGTGGTCCGGGCGATGAGCGGCATGGGCCTTTTCAAGGATCTCGATTCCGCAGGCATCTACATCGGCTTCATGGCCGGCGTGCTTCGCGACAATCCCGATACCGCCGAAACGCTCGTCGCCCGCATGTTCCCCATGCCGCCGCCGGACCAGGTCGCCATCATTCGCGCCATCGCCTATTCGGGGCTGACGAACTGGAAGACGTTATTGGAGAAATTCGTGGAGCGCATGCCGGCACGGCTGGCGCTCATCCAACGCCATTTGTCCGGTAAAGCGCCGACGCTGATGCGCCTGCCGTTACACGAGTCGCCCGCCGCACTCGATGCGCTCTGGGGGTTCTATTTCGCGACTGGACGACTGGAGCCCGTCGATCGCATCATCGGTGTGCTCGCGTGGGCCAGGGACGGCAACGACGTCGAGAAACTCACGCTCGGCAGCATGGCGAAATGGACGCTCGCCAACAACGCGCTACGCGACAAGGATTTGCTCGATCACATGAAGCGGCAGATCGCCATCCTTCCCAAACCCACTGCCCAGGAATTGCGCGACGTCGTGGAAGCCGCCGAAACATTCGAAACCGCGAAGATCCGCAAAGCCGCGTTTGCGTCGATCGAGGAATTGAAGCGGAAAGGACCCGCTTCGGCCCGCAGCTACATGTGGTGGGGACAGACGGGACAGACCGCGCTTGCGCTCGGCTGTGTAGTGGCGAGCGTGCTGGGCCACCCGGAGGTCGGCATCCCCTGCGTCGTCGGCGGCGCGGTCTCCTCGGCGGCCCTCAAGGTGCTGGCGCCGCAGTAGCCGCGGCACCACGGGCCAAACAGGGGCCCCTCGCCAACACGTCTCGATGGCGATAGCCTTGCTTCAGTCGACGCAGAGCGGGCTTGATGCGCATGAAGACCTACGAAGGACGCCGCGAATTCGATGGGCTGGTCGTAACGGTGGACGGCAAGCCGCTTGCCGAGCACTACGATGTGAAGCGCTTCACGACGTGGGGATTCGAGTGGACCTATGAGGGAGACAGCCCGCAGCAACTTGCTCTGGCCATCCTCTTCGACCATCTCGGCGCCCCCGAACGCGCCATCGCGCTATC
>VFQT010001351.1_pt1 | contig 29941 bp, 26 predicted proteins | sample 3512381 | NCBI WGS metagenome assembly VFQT01 (sample SAMN10412376, study PRJNA504923) | tailings metagenome | isolation source: Relicate 2 Philex TSF3 active mining site | place: Philippines: Tuba, Benguet | collected 2017-08-29
GTTCACTTGGCAGCAAGCAGGACTGTCCTAAATAGGAATGGTCAAGGCGGCTTTTGAGGCGGGTTTCCCCCCTGTTGCCCGCGCCTCCTGGTTGGTCGTCTTGACAGCGTGACGAACGCACAAAGGAACCCTCGTCCCCCTTGCCCCCGGGACGAGGGTTTTTTGTGCCTATCGCGCGTGTGGGGAAGGCTGGAAAATGCCAGCCCAGCCACCTAAAGCCCTTCCATGCTCAAGATCGCCAGCTGGAACATCAATTCGGTTCGCCTGCGCATGCCGCAGGTCGAGCGCTTCCTGACGGCGTACGCGCCCGATGTGCTGTGCCTGCAGGAGATCAAGACGATCGAATCGTCCTTCCCCCACGAAGCGTTCGAGCGGCTCGGCTATACGCACCGCGCGGTCCACGGCCAGAAGGGCTATCACGGCGTCGCGACGGTCAGCCGGATTCCCTTCCGCGACTTCAGCAAGCACGACTGGCAGGACAATGGCGAGGCTCGCCACATTGGCGTGGAACTGCTTGGGCCTGGTCAGGGGATGGTGCTGGAGAACGTCTACATACCGGCGGGAGGCGACGTTCCCGACCGCGAACTGAACCCCAAGTTTGGCCAGAAGCTCGACTTCATCGAGCGGATGACGCGTTGGGCGGATGAGATCGACCGGCCCTCGCTGATCGTCGGCGATTTCAACATCGCTCCGCTCGAATGCGACGTCTACGACCACAAGGCATTGCTCAAGGTCGTCAGCCACACGCCGATCGAGGTGGAGACGCTGGCGCGGTTCCGCGACGCGCACGGCTGGGAAGACCTGGGCCGCTGCTTCATTCCTGCGCCCGAGCGCAACTACAGCTGGTGGAGCTATCGCTCGTATTGGCGCAACAAGGACCAGGGGCGCAGGCTCGATCACATGTGGTGTTCGCCCGATTTGCGGCCCCAAGCCCGCGCGCACAGCTTTGTGGAGGAGACCCGGCGCTGGGAGCAGCCCTCCGACCATGTGCCGTTGATCACCGAGTTCGAGCTCTGAGCGCGGCCGGACCTTCCGCTGCCCGCCGGGTCGCGCTGGCAATCGATGCGCTGCGTCACGGCTGGCCGATACGAGTTGGCGCGGCGTTTACCCTGCTGCCCGCCGAGACCGGGTTCGGCGACGGCATCGCCGCGTCCCGGATGCTGATCTCGTCGGCACGGGCCGTAACCCTCAAGCTCGCCAACCAGCGCGATGCGGCGGTGCCCGAAGCGCCGGTGCTGATCCGCGCCGCCGAGCCGTTCGATCTGCCGCACGCCCGCGCCGTGGCCGATCCGGCGCTGGATCTCGCGACTCCGTTCAAGGGGCCTTTCGCCGCCGATCATCTCGATCATCCCGATGCGGCCGCAGCGGCGATGGAGCTTGCCCGGCTGGCGGGAGTGCTTCCGGCCTTTCTGGTCGATCCCTCTCCGATCGAGGAAGCGCAATCGGTGGAGCCGTCGGACCTCGCCGGATGGAAGGATACGAGCCGGCTCGCCATCGCCACCCGCGCCCGGCTGCCGATCAGCGCCTGCGACGAGGCCGAGATCGCGGTGTTCCGCTCACTGGATGATTTGCGCGAACACATCGCGCTCGTGATCGGCACCCAGAACGGCGACCGCGCTCCGCTGGTGCGGCTCCATTCCGAGTGCCTGACCGGCGACATCCTTGGCAGCCTCAAGTGCGATTGCGGGCCGCAGCTCGACGCTGCGCTGCATGCCATGGCGGACGAGGCGCGCGGGGGCGGGTGGGGCGTCCTGCTCTACATGCGCCAGGAAGGACGGGGCATCGGCCTGGTCAACAAGCTGCGCGCATACCGGTTGCAGGATCAGGGCTTCGATACCGTCGATGCCAACAACCGCCTTGGCCTGCCCACCGAGGCGCGCGACTTTCCGGTGGCCGCGCGGATGCTCGAGCTGCTGGGCGTCCACGCGATCCGGCTGATGACCAACAATCCGGCCAAAGTCACGGCGCTGGAGGCGGAGGGCGTCCGCGTCGCCGAGCGGGTGCCGCACCAGCTTCCCGCCAATCCGCACAACGAGCGCTATCTCGCGACCAAGCGCGACCGCACGGGGCACATTCTCAAATAGGCCGGATAATCCGAGCCGGTCAGCGCCGCTCGAAGCGTTGCAGGCCGGAGCTCAGAGCATTCGCTCCGAGCGCGAGTTTGTCGCCCGACCAGTCGGCGACGAACGTGCTCGTGCGCTCCACGCCGGGAGCGAAGCGTGCGTCGTTCGCCTCGATCGCGAGTCCGGCCGAGCTGCGGGCCTTGTCCTCGGCGGCGACCGCGATGAAGGCGGAGTAGTTTTCCTTGTCCTGCCCCTGCACGAACCAGTTGCCGGCGATCCGCCCGGTGGAACCGGCGGGCAGGTCGATCATGTAGTTGGTCGCCTTGCCACCCGAATCGTCGAAGCTGGAGTTAAGGACCGCGACCCGCGCGCTGCGGGTCTTGACGTAGTGCCCGCCGCGTCCCGCCTCGAAGCGGCTGCGCGTGACCGTGAGCGCGCCGTAATCGCCAACGTAGATCGAATGCGCGCAACCGCCGGCGCCCTCGCACGTGCCGAGGCGCGAAAAGGTGGACTTGTCGATGGCGATCGTGCCCGCGGGGTCGTTGGCGGTGAGAATGCCTTGCTCACTGTCGCGGAACCATGACTGGGTGACTGCGAGGTTGCCCTGCTCCAGCCGGATGCCGGCTCCGTTCTTGTCCGGCACGCGGATGTCCGAAAACACCAGACCTTCGATCGTGGCGCTGCGTCCGCGCAGGACGAGCGCCGCCTTGCCTTCGCAGGCCACGCCGCTCAGCACCGCCTGACCGGGCACCGCCGCGACATAGCGAATGTCGCCCGCCTCCTGGACCGCGCAGTCCGCGAAGCGCGCGGAGCCTAGGCGGATCGTGCCGCTCCCGCCGCCGATGGCGTCTACGGCGTCTTGCAGGCGAACGAAGGTGCGGCCGCTTTCCACCACCGTGTAGGGCGCTTCCGGCGCCTGCGCGCTGACTGGCAGTACGGCGATCAACGATAGGGATGCGAGCGTGAGGCGGATGGCGTGGGTCATGCCCGCAGGATTAGCCCGCCGGGGTTAACACCGAGCAAAAAGCCACGGATGCGGCTAAGGGCGGCGGCATGAACAGCCGTGAGGATTCGGGTGCGCCCGCCTATGATTGGAACTGGCGGCACTTCTGCGCCCTGATGGCGGGCAATATTGCGCTTGCCTTGGGACCTTGGGCAGTGCGGCTGGCCGATTCCGGGCCGGTGGCGGCGGGCTTCTGGCGGATGTTCCTCGCCTTGCCCGCACTGGCTCTGCTCGCGCGCATGAATCGCCAGCCGCTCGGCGGGCTCACCCGGCGCACCTGGTGGGCGGTCGCCGGTGCAGGCGTGTTCTTCGGGCTCGATCTGGCGAGCTGGCATATCGGCATCGAGCAGACCCGGCTGGGCAATGCGACACTGTTCGGCAATTCGGGCAGCATCATCCTCATGGTCTGGGCGATGCTGACATTGCGGCGCGGGCCGACACGCGGCGAGGCTATGGCGATTGTCGCGGCGCTGAGCGGGGCAGCTATTCTGCTCGGGCGTTCGCTGGAGATCGACGTCAAGACGCTGACCGGCGATCTGCTTTGCGTGCTCGCGGGGGCTTTCTACGTCGTCTACATCCTGCTGCTGCAGCGCGAGCGTGCCACCATCGGCAACTGGACGCTTCTGTTCTGGTCAAGCTTGTCCTCGGCGCTGCTCCTGCTGGTTCTGGCGTTCGGGTTGGGCGAACCCGTCTGGCCGCATCGCTGGGGTCCGTTGCTGGTGCTCGCGTTCGGAAGCCAGATTTTCGGGCAGGGGCTGATCGTCTACGCCTTGCGTCATTTCCCGCCGCTGATCATCGGCGTCGTGCTCATGACCCAGCCGGCGGTGGCGATCCTTGCCGGCTGGTACGCCTTCGGAGAGACGCTCACCGCATGGGACGCGCTGGGAATGGCGCTCGTCGGCGCGGCGCTGGTGCTGGCGCGTGCCGGCGAGAAGGCAGTGGCTCGCACACCTTAGGCGGAACGGCACCGAGCGCGCCGGCCGCCAGATCGAGCTGCGCGAGGTTCTAGCGCGCGCCGAGGTCGCCCTTGCCGATCGTGCCGCTGGCCAGCTCCAGCATGCGATCGAGGCTCTTCTTGGCGGCGAGGCGCAGGCCTTCCTCGATCTCGATGCGCGGCTGTAGGTCACGCAGCGCGAGATAGAGCTTTTCCATCGTGTTGAGCGCCATGTAGGGGCAGATGTTGCAGTTGCAGTTGCCGTCCGCTCCCGGCGCGCCGATGAAGGTCTTGTCGGGCAGCGCCTTTTCCATCTGGTGGATGATGTGCGGCTCGGTCGCCACGATCAGCGCATCGCCTTCCATGGTCTTGGCGTACTGAAGGATGCCGCTGGTGGAGCCGACATAGTCGGCGTGATCGATAATGTGCGGCGGGCATTCGGGGTGCGCGGCGACCGGCGCGCCCGGATACTGCGCCTTCAGCTTCAGCAGCTCGCGCTCGCTGAACGCCTCGTGCACGATGCACACGCCCGGCCACAGCAGCATGTCGCGCCCGAACTTGCGGTTGAGGTAGCCGCCCAGGTGCCGGTCCGGACCGAAGATGATCTTCTGCTCGGGCGGGATCTGCGAGAGGATCGTCTCGGCGCTGGACGAGGTGACGATCACGTCCGAGAGCGCTTTCACCTCGGTCGAGCAGTTAATGTAGGTCAGCGCGATGTGGTCGGGATGGGCTTCGCGGAAGGCTTTGAACTTCTGGGGTGGGCACGAATCCTCAAGGCTGCAGCCGGCATCCATGTCTGGCAGCACGACGATCTTTTCGGGGCTGAGGATCTTGGCGGTATCGGCCATGAACTTCACGCCGCAGAAGGCGATCACTTCGGCATCGGTGTCTGCCGCCTTGCGGCTGAGCTCCAGGCTGTCGCCGACGAAATCCGCAAGATCCTGAATCTCGGGCTTCTGGTAATAGTGGGCCAGGATCACCGCCTTGCGCTCCTTGCGCAGGTGCTCGATCTCGGCGCGCAGGTCGAGTCCGGTGAGGCTTTCGGGTTGTGCGGTCATGTCGTGGTTTCGTCCCTCTGATGCGGCCCAGTTAGGGATTCACTGCGCCCATCCCAAGGGAAATCTTGGCATTACGCGTTGGCTATCGCATCTGCCATCGCGATCACCGGCTGGGTCATCGCGAGCACCTCGACGAGAACGTGGTTGAGCGTCACCACGGCCATGCCAGTGAGTGTCGCCGGATGAACGCGCCCGAGCACCCGCTGATCGTGCCGTACGAGCAGCATGAACACGCCGAGTTGGACCGCCAGCACCATCCACTCTCCCCAAGGCATGATCAGCGGCATCGGCAGGGTCCGGCCCAGCGCGGGCTCCAGGATAGCGATCATGGCTGCCAACATGAGGCGGCGGTGCCACTCGGTCTGCTTGCGGCGCATCACCGCGAAAGCGACCAGACCGCCGAACGAGATTACCCCGATCTGGGTGAGCGCCAGAAAGTACGGCGGGGTGAAGAACGGTGGCTGCCGATGCAGTTCGACGGCGCGAACGCCTACGTAGCTTCCCAGGATCACGACGGCCCCGGCAAGCACCACGCCAAGCCAACCCAGCTTGCGATGAAGCGCCATGTTGTCTCGCTGCACGAGCGTGGCCTGAACCACCGTCAGCGCTAGCCAGGCAAGCATCACCACGCCGTGCAAATGGACCAGAAGCGGCGCTGCGCGAGGATCTACAAAGCCCCGTGCGGCAAATTGCGCGAAGCCGAAAACGATAAACAGCGCGATGCCGAGCATCATCCGCTGCCAGAAGGATTGATCCCGCTGATCGGTGCGAGCCAGAGTTGCCATGTGATTTCCCCCACCCCCGTGGAGTGGACAGGATAAACCGGATGCCGCCCGCCGGGAAAGCGAAATCAGCGGGGCAGGGCTTCTCCGTCGAAGCGCACCGCCACCGTCACATCACCATAGCCGGCGACTTGTAGCGGGATGGTCAGATTCTGCCGGACGGCGTCCTTGGCAGCGGCGCGTGCCAGCCCCATCAGCACCGGATTGGCGGCCTGTTCCGCCGCCTGCCGCTCGGCAAGCTGGGTGTTGTCGCGGGTTAGCTTGTCCTGGGTGTCGCGCCCGATCCACACGCCCTCGCGCAGATATTGCGCCCGGCCTTCGTCGAGGTTGGGACGGCTGATGGCCAGCGGCGGCAGGCGAACGTCGAGCCGCTTCGTCTCGTCGCTCCACGCCAGGCGTTCGCTCGTCATCTGCGAAAGATCGAGGGAATAGTCGACGCGCGCGGGGATCACCGCGATCTGCCGCGACTTCAGCATTCCCAGCAGCGCTTCCTGGTTGCTTGCCACGACCGGGGAAAGCTGCGCGCTGAACACGGTGAGGCGGTTCTGCTTCTCGAACGCGGTCAGCGTGGTTGCCACTGGATCGCCCTGGGCCGCAGGCGCGAAGGCACGCCATAGCGCCCATACCGCGAGGGCCAGCGCCGCGACGAAAAGTATCCAGGGCAGCGCGGAGATGCGAGCGGGCGCCGGTGCTCTTGCGGTCAGTCGATCTTCGTCCATGACTCACCGGAACGCGCCACGCGTCCTCGCTGTTCCAGGTCGATCAGGTGGGCGAGGACCGACCGCCCGGCCGCCGGCCAGAGCCGCTCATCGACTCCCTTGTACATTTCCGGCACCATGTCCGCGATCATGCGCGGGCCGTCTCCCAGCCGACGCAGGATCTGGTTTTCCCGCTGGCGGCGATGGCCGATCATGCCGCGTACCAGCTGGCGCGGCTTTGTGACCGCCGGGCCGTGCGCGGGATAATAGACACGGTCCTCACGGTCGTGGAGCTTTTGGAGGCTTTCCATGTACTCGCTCATGTCGCCATCGGGCGGCGAGACCACGCTCGTCGACCAGCCCATCACATGATCCCCGGTGAACAGCGCGCCGCTTTCCTCCAAGGCGAAGCACAAGTGATTTGAGGTATGCCCCGGCGTCGCCACCGCCGTTAGCGTCCATCCATCGCCCGCTACGCTCTCGCCATCGGCAAGCACCCGGTCGGGGCGATAGCTGACGTCGAACGCGGCGTCGGAGCGCGGCCCATCGTCCTCCAGCGTCAGCGGCGCGCAGCCGATCACGGGCGCGCCGGTGCGTTCCCGCAGCGGACCCGCGAGCGGCGAGTGATCGCGGTGCGTATGCGTGCAGCAGATCGCCGTCACGCGCGCGTCGCCGATGACCGCAAGGAGCGCGGCGAGGTGGCTCTCTTCCAGCGGGCCGGGATCGATCACCGCGACGTCGCAGCCCGAGCCCACGACGTAGCTCTCGGTGCCGGTGTAGGTGAAAGCCGACGGGTTGGGCGCCAGGACCCGCCGCACCAGCGGCTCGACTCGTTCGCCCTCGTGGACCGGCCAGGGTTTGGGAGGAAATTCCATGTTGGCGATATGGCGAGCGCGCTTGGCGATGTCGAGCGCTGTCGGGTAGACGGGCGGGAGTCTAGGGATAAGCAGGCGCATGGACCACATCCTCGTCATCGATGCGGGCACGACCTCGACACGCGCGATGGCGTTCGACCCCGCGGGCGGGTTGAAGGCGCTCGCGCAGCAGGAACTGGCGCAGCACTATCCCCGGCCTGGCTGGGTGGAGCATGATCCCGAGGAAATCTGGTCCGCCGTGCTCGCGACCGCGCGCGAGGCGGTCGCGCGGGCTGGCGGCGCAGGCCGCTTCGCCTGCATCGGCATCACCAACCAGCGGGAAACCGTGGTCGCATGGGATCGCGTCAGCGGGGCGCCCTTGCACCGCGCGCTCGTCTGGCAGGACCGGCGCACCGCCGATGCCTGCGCGGCGCTGAAGGAGCAGGGGCACGAGCCCGAAGTGCAGCGCCGCACCGGTCTGCTGCTCGATCCCTACTTTTCGGCGACGAAGATGCGCTGGCTGCTGGAGAACGTCGCCGAAGTGCGCGGCGCGGCCGAGGCTGGCCGCCTGGCGCTGGGGACGGTCGAGGGTTGGATCGCGTTCAAGCTGACGGGCGGGGCGCATGTCAGCGATGCTTCGAACGCCAGCCGGACCAGCCTGCTGCCGCTCGACGGAGCCGACTGGGACGCCGGGCTGTGCGACCTGTTCGACGTGCCGGCATCCGCGCTCGCAGAAGTGATCGACAATGCCGGCGCGTTCGGTGCCGCGCTGCCGCAATGGCTGGGTGCGGCGATACCGCTCACCGGGCTTGCGGGCGATCAGCAGTCGGCCACGATCGGGCAGGCCTGCCTTGCGATCGGCGAGACCAAGGCGACATATGGAACGGGGGCGTTCGTGCTCGCCAACATGGGTCAGGCGATCCCGCAATCGCGCCACCGCCTGCTCGGCACCGTGCTCTGGCAACTCGGCGGCGCGCGCAGCTACGCGTTGGAGGGTGCGGTCTTCGTGGCCGGGAGCCTCGTGCAATGGTTGCGCGACAGTCTGGGTGTGCTGGCCGCCTCGGCCGAGAGCGAGGCGCTGGCGCGCTCGGTGCCGGACAACGGCGGCGTGGCGATCGTGCCCGCGCTCAGCGGCCTGGGCGCGCCGCACTGGCGGCCGGATGCGCGCGCGTCGATTACCGGGCTGAGCTTCGCCTCGACGCGCGCCCATGTGGTGCGCGCCGCGCTGGAATCGATGGCCATGCAGACGCATGACCTCGCCGTCGCATTCGCCGGCGACGGGGCGCCCTGGCGCCAGCTGAGGATCGACGGCGGCATGAGCGCGAACGACTGGATCGCGCAAGATCTGGCCAATGTGCTCAACCTGCCGGTGGAGCGCCCCGAATTCGTCGAGACCACGGCGCTTGGCGCGGCGATGCTGGCGGCGCTGGGCGCGGGACTGTTCGGTTCGCTCGATCAGGCGGCACAGGCCATGCGTGGCAAGGTGCAGCGTTTCGATCCAGCCATGACTGCTGAGGTGAGGGCCGAGCGGCGGAAGCTCTGGGACAGCGCGCTCGCCCGGATCTAGGGCGGGTTTGTTCCGCTTTAACCCATCCCACGCGAACGGCTCTGGTTGTTTCCGTCAGGCAGGACGTGACCCCGCCACCTGTCAGACCAGCGCCAGCCTACGCCCCGACCGCTTTGCCGAGCCGCTCGTTCAATCGCTCGCGCAGCTTATCGACGGCGCTGGGTTCGCCGGGAACACGTCGACGCCAGCCGATGTCGAGCCGCAGCAGCCGCGCGTAGAAGCGCTCGGTGGCGGAAATCAGCTCGCGTATTTCCTCTGGCAGAAGCGCCATCCGGGCCGGGTCGGCGGTCGCGATCTCTCCGGTCAGGTTGCCGTGGCGTCGCAGCTGGAACTCCGAAAGCTCACCCATAAAGAACGCGCGATGATTTAGCAGCCAGGCCATGGCGTGCATCATTCGCGTCGTCGTCCGCAGCGCTTCGCACGAGAACGCGACACGGTGCAGGTCTTCCTCGCGCCCGGCGTCCTCGATCCGCCCCGACAGCGTGAAGGCCGCACGCACTTCGTCCGACAGTACGAGCGCCTCGCTATAGAGCGCCTCTATGATGCGGGGGTTGAGGGTGGCAGGCTGGGTCATCGTTCGACCGGATAAGCCCTATCGCGCACCCCCCGCAACCGGGTTGTGGATTATTGCACAGCTCATTTCTGCACACTTTTACACACTGTCCAGAACCGATACAGGCCGTGCGCTGGCAATCAGGCGATGATGTCGGGGATCAGGTAGTCCTCGACCACGGCGATCTGATCCTTGAGCCGCAGCTTGCGCTTTTTGAGCCGGGCGATCTGAAGCTGATCGGAAGGGCCGGCCAGGGTCAGGGCATCGATCGCTGCGTCCAGGTCGCGATGCTCTATTTTCAGCGCTTCCAGGCGCTTGCGCATCTCTTCCTCGTTCACGCAGACAACCTCGCCACCTGTTACCCAATCTCGCCGGTGCGGGCTGCTGAACGCAGTGATGCCGCGCTTCGCCGAAATCCGTCCCTTTAGCACTTCGCAAGATAGGCCGAATATGGTTGCATGACAATTGCGCCGCTCTCCAGAGCCGAGTCGGCAATGGTGGGTCGGCCAATCCAAGGAGGACCATCGATGGACACTTCGCACGTCAGCGCATTGAATCTCAAGCACGCCGGCCTTGAACGCCGCATTGCACAAGAATTGAATCGCCCGCTGCCGGACAACTCAGTGATCCAGACCCTCAAGAAGCGCAAACTGCGGATCAAGGAAGAACTTTCGCAAATCTGATCCAGAGCGCTCAAACGCAGGAGTGAAATTAAAAACCGCCGCTGCGGGCGTGATCGCAGGCCGCTTCCGGCCTTGGCGATCGCCGCCCGGGCGGTAGTTTTTTGACAGTGGGTCAATGCCCCAAGCGTTCCCAAACAGCGGCCATTAAGCTAGGTCATCGCAATGACCACATCCGCCGCCGTCGTCGCCGCCCGCATGATCCTCACCCGGCTGCACGAGGTCATGGCGTCGCGCAGTCCGGCGCAGGCGAAACTCAACACCGTCGTAGAGGTCATTGGCGAGGGTCTCGATAGCGAGGTCTGCTCGATCTATCTGTTGCGCGAAGGCATGCTCGAACTTTTCGCAACGCGCGGCCTGGCGCAAAGCGCGGTCCACGTCACGCGGATGAGCGTGGGCGAGGGCCTGGTCGGCATGATCGCGGACCAGATCGAGACGCTCAACCTCGCCGAGGCGGCGGCGCACCCGGACTTCTCCTATCGGCCCGAAACCGGTGAGGAAAAGTTCCATTCGTTCGCCGGTGTCCCGATCGTCCGGCGGGAGCGCGCGGTGGGCGTGCTCTGCGTCCAGCATGTAGAGCCGCGCCGTTACGAAGAGGTGGAGATAGAGGCGTTGCAGACGGTGGCGATGGTGCTGTCCGAATTGATCGCCAACGCCGAGCTCGTGGACGGCGAGGACGCGCTGGGGCTGTCGGCCGCGCAAAGCGGCCCGGAGCTCATGCGCGGGCTGACGCTCGTCAAGGGGCTCGCGATCGGCTGTGCGGTGTACCACCAGCCGCGCGTGAACATCGAGCACGTGATGGCCGAGGACACCGAGGCCGAAATCCAGCGCGTCTATCTCGCCTTCGACAAGATGCGCGAGCAGATCGACCGGATGACCAGTCAGGCGGAATTCGGCGTCGGCGGCGAGCACGAGGAGGTGCTCGAGACCTACCGCATGTTCGCTTACGACGAAGGCTGGACGCGGCGTATCAAGGAAGCGATCGATTCCGGGCTCACCGCCGAAGCCGCGATCGAGCGGGTGCAGCAGCGCACGCGGATGCGGATGCGGCAGATCGACGATCCCTTGCTCGCGGATCGCATGCACGATCTGGAGGATCTCTCCAACCGGCTGCTGCGCATCGTCTCAGGCCAATTGGGCACCGCGGCCAGCAAGGGGCTGCGCGGCGATTCGATCCTGATCGCCCGCAATCTCGGCCCTGCAGAATTGCTGGAATACGATCGCCGCCGTCTGAAGGGGGTAATCCTGGAAGAAGGTTCACTCACCGCGCACGTCGTCATCGTCGCGCGCGCCATGGGCATTCCCGTGCTGGGGCGGACCAAGGGCCTGCGCGCCACCGTGCGCGAGGGTGACCAGCTCTTGCTCGACGGTGATCAGGGGACGGCGACGGTGCGGCCGACGGCGGTCATGGTCGAAGCGTTCGAGACGCGCTTCGCCAAAAGCAGGGAACGGCAGGCGGCCTACGCGGCGCTTCGCGATGTCGAGCCTTTCACCCGCGACGGCACGCGAATCAAGGTGATGATCAACGCCGGGCTGCGCGATGACATGCCCAACCTGAACTTGACCGGGGCGGACGGCATTGGCCTTTTCCGCACCGAGTTCCAGTTTCTCGTGTCCGCCACGCTGCCCCAGCGCGAGCGGCAGACCCGCCTGTACCGCGACGTTTTGGATGCGGCCGGTGACCGGCCGGTGATCTTCCGCACGGTCGATATCGGCGGTGACAAAGTGCTTCCCTACCTTCGCCACGACGACGGCGATGGCGAAGAGAACCCGGCGATGGGCTGGCGCGCGCTGCGCGTTGCACTGGAGCGCGACGGCTTGCTCAAGGTGCAGGCGCGCGCGCTGCTGGAGGCTGCCGCTGGCCGTACGCTCAACGTGATGTTTCCGATGGTGTCCGAACCCTGGGAATTCGACGCCGCGCGAACGATCTTCGAAAGCCAGCTGGCATTCCTCAAGAAGCAGCGCAAGCACCTGCCGGAGGCGATCCGCTATGGGGCGATGCTGGAAGTGCCGGCGCTTGCCGAGCAATTGGATGTGCTCGCGCCCAAGCTGTCGTTCCTGTCGATCGGCACCAACGATCTCACCCAGTTCCTGTTCGCGGCGGACCGCGCGAACCCCAAGCTCGCGGAGCGCTACGACTGGCTGAGCCCGTCGATCCTGCGTTTCCTGCGGCGGGTGCTTGTGGGGATCGAGGGACACGATATCGACGTGACCGTCTGCGGCGAGATGGGCGGCCGGCGGCTCGAGGCGCTTGCCTTGCTGGGCGTCGGTATCCGCCGTCTGTCGATCACGCCTGCGGCGGTGGGACCGATCAAGGAACTTGTGCGCGCGATCGACCTGCGCGAGATCGATGAGGCCATGAACGGATGGCTCAAAGCGCCGCCGCCCAGCCTGCGCGCGGCGCTTACCGAGTGGGCCGACAAGAAGGGCATCGCCTGCGATTGACCGCGCGTCCGGCGCCTTTGGGCGTGTCCGGTACCCGGCGCTCTTGTGACGGAGCGGTGCTTGGACGAGTGCTAAAGCCAGCTTGACATTGAGGGGCGAAGCTCGTTGACTCCCCAAGGGTAGTCGAGGATTTTCGGGTGGGAGCGGAATGGCCGAGCAGGATCTGCAAGGCGCGCAAGGGCTGACAGAAAGCGTCGGCGCGCGTCTCCGTCTCGCCCGCGCCGCGGCCGGGCTGAGCCGCGCCGATGTCGCCGCGCGCACCAAGATCGCCGAGCGGCATCTCATAGCGATCGAAGCAGACAGTTTCGGCGAACTCGCCAGCAGCACCTATGCAGTGGGCTTTTCGCGCGCCTACGCCCGCGCGGTGGGTCTCGATGAGGCGGAAATCGCGCGCGCTGTCCGCTTGCAGATCGGCGCCATCGACGAACCTGCCGAAAGGCGGGCCGATAATTTCGAGCCCGGCGATCCGGCGCGCATTCCGGGGTCACGTACCGCTTGGCTGGCGGGCATTGGTGCGGTGGCGGTGATCGCGGCGGTGTTCACTTTCTGGGGCAGCTACTATGCGCCGGCCGTTTCGCTGCCGGACCTGGCCAAGCCTTCGCCAAGCTCAGTCCCCAGCGCGATTGCCACGGTTCCGCCTCCCGCCGCCGCGCCGGCGCGAGCCCCGGTGGTGTTCACGGCGCTGGAGCAGGGGGTCTGGGTCAAGTTCTACGATGCCGCGGGCAGCCAGCTGATGCAGAAGCAGATGGCGCTTGGCGAAAGCTATACCGTTCCCGCCGAGGCAAATGGTCCCATGCTACGGACGGCGCGGCCCGATGCGCTTCGGATCACTGTCGGCGGCCGCGAGGTTCCGCGCCTGTCGGACCGGCAGCGCACGATGGCCGACGTGCCGGTAACGGCGTCCGCGCTGCTTGCGCGCGACACGGCTCCGGCGGTCGCGCGGGTGCCGACGCCCGCTCCAGCCGCGCAGTCGGCGGTCGCGCCCTCTCCTCGGCCTGCACCGCCGGTCAGCACTGCACCTCGGGTGACCTCGACCTCCGCGCCGAGCCCCGTGCCTGAGCCTCGCGCCACTCCTGCGGCCGAAACGCCGAGGGCGGTCCAGCCTGCGCCCGCACCGTCGCCGTCGCCGCCGGCTGCTGCGCCAGCCGAACCTTCCACCGTTTCGCAATAGCCCGGCCTCGACAGCGCGCGGGGACTGCGGCAATCACCGTTATTCGCCGCGACATGGTTAATCGGCCATCCGGCGGCACGCATGATACTGGGAATACGGGGACGGGTAAGACGATGAACAAGCTGACCGGATCGATCCGTCGGGGCAGGCTCGCGGCGATGTCGGCCATGGCGCTGGTCCTGATCGGAAGCGCCGCGCCCGTGCTGGCGCAGGATACCCTGGCCGAGGCGCGGATACGACGCATGGAAGCGGAGATCCGCGCGCTGCAGCGTCAGGTCTTTCCGGGTGGCGACGGCAAGTTCTTCACACCGGAGATCACGCGCGCGCCTGCCACCGGCACCCCGGCGGCGGGCCAACCGGCGAGCACGCCTATCACCGACTTGCTGTCGCGCATGGAAACCGTCGAGGCGCAGCTTCAGCGGCTGACCGCGCAGATCGAGCAGAACGGAAACCGCCTCTCGCAACTCGAAGCGCGGATCGGGGCAGGGGCGGCCGGTGACGTTGCGACATCGGTCGTAGGTTCGGCCGCAGCTCCCGCAGCGTCGGCGGCAGCAGCTCCTACGCCAGCACCCACACCGGCACCCACACCCGCACCGACCGCTAATCTCAACGCGATGACCGGCGGCGCTTCAGCGCCTCGTCCGGCGAGCCCCGCTGCCGCGACGCCCGCAGCCGCGCCATCCTCGCAGCGGGTGGCGGCGGTCCGCGCGATCGAAAAGCCGCAGACCAGCGATCCGGGCGACGACGAGTACAGCTATGGCTTCCGGCTGTGGGACGCGAAGTTCTATCCCGAGGCGCAGCAGCAATTGAAGCTCTTCCTGGAGAAGTATCCCCGCCACTCACGGGCGAGCTTCGCGCGCAACCTGCTGGGCCGCGCCTATCTGGATGATGGCAAGCCGCGCGACGCCGCCACGTGGTTCCTGCAGAACTTCCAGGCCGACAAGCAGGGCGCGCGGGCGGCCGACAGCCTGCTGTTCCTGGCTGAGACGATGAAGCAGCTCAAGGATAACAACCGCACCTGCATCGCGCTGGCCGAGTTCCGCGAGACCTATGCGGCGGAGGCGGTGGGGCGGCTCAAGAGCCAGTACGACGCCACGCGCACCGGGGTGACGTGCAGCCGCTGATCGTTGAGGCGCTGACCGCCCGGTTCGCGCGCGACCTCGACGCGCTTTGGCCGGAGGGACGCGATGGCGCATTGAAGCTGGGCCTCGCGGTATCCGGGGGGCCCGACAGCACCGCACTGCTGCTGCTCGCCGCCTCGGCTCTGCCCGGCAGGGTGGAGGCGGCAAGCGTCGATCATGGGCTGCGCCCGGAAGCTGCGGCCGAGGCGGCGGATGTCTCCAGCCTTTGCGAGCGGATGTGTGTACCGCATCGGGTGCTTCCGGTCGAGGTCGGGTACGGCAACGTCCAGGCCGAGGCGCGGCGCGCGCGCTATGCCGCGCTTGTCGGCTGGGCCGGGGAGCGCGGGCTGGCGGCGCTGGCGACCGGCCACCACGCCGACGATCAGGCCGAAACGCTGTTGCTGCGGCTCAATCGCGCGAGCGGAGTCGCAGGGCTCGCGGGAACGAGGGCGAGGGGTTTGACGCCGGTAGGCCAGCTTCCGCTCATCCGTCCGCTATTGGCTTGGCGAAAGGCCGAGCTGGAGGCGCTGATCTCCACCGCCGGCGTCGGCGTTGCGACCGATCCCAGCAATCTGGATGACCGTTTCGATCGCGCCCGCCTTCGCAAGGCGTTGTCGCGAGCGGCCTGGCTCGACGTGGCGGCGATTGCCGAAAGCGCGGGGCACCTCGCCGATGCCGACGCGGCACTCGATTGGGCCGCGCGTCGGGAATGGCAGGAGTGCGTCGCTGCGTCCGGCCTGGGGCTGACTTATCGGCCGCAGGCGCCGCGCGCGATTGCGTTGCGAGTGCTGGCCCGCATCGTCTTGCAGCTCGACGGCGAAGAACCGCGCGGCGGCTCGCTGGCGCGGTTGTTCGATGCGCTTGTGGCGCGCCAGCCCGCGTCGATCGGAAATCTCGTCGCGCGGCCCACGCCGGATGGCTGGAGCTTCACCAAAGCGCCGAAACGGCGCGGCGGCTAGTTTCAGGAAACCAGCGAATCCCCCATGCCGATCTGTTTGCCGCGCGTGATGTAGACGCGGTCGCCCAGCTTCGTAGCCTCGAACACCTTGCGCGCGAACTCTTCGGGCATGCCGATGCAGCCGTGGCTGGCGTAGCCCCATTCGACGGTCGTCGCGTGCAGCGTGATCCCGTCGTCGGTCAGGCGCTGCATATAGGGCATGGGCGAATCGTAGATGTTGGAGACGTGGTCCTTCTTCTTCTGCGTGATTGGGAACACGCCGGTCGGCGTCGGCTTCTCCTGACTGCCGAGCAGTACCGCCGAAGCACCAATTTCGTACCCGTTGCGGAAGATCGAAAGGACTCGCGCCTCAAGATCGACGGTGATTACGATCGGCCCTTCAGGCACGTCCGTTTCGTCCCAGTGCCACTCTCCGTACCGGATTGCGCCCTCGATCGGCAGGATGCGCTTGATCACGAAGCGCTCGTCCACCGGTGCGCTGGGGGGAGCCGGAGCAGAGGCTGCGGCCTGAGGAGCAGCCGCTACCGGCGCAGCGGCGACCGGGCGCGGCTCTTGGGCTCGGTCACCGCGTCCCGGCAGCAGCATCGCCACCGCGAGCGCGCATAGCGCCAGGAAAGCTCCTCCCAGCAGTGTCCGGCCGTTCACCAACCTCTTCACGGCATACCTCGCATCGTTCGATCCTGCTGCATCGCCCACCTCCGATGGAAACGCCAGCAAGCCTTGCGCAGTGTGCCGCCACGGGACCTGTCGGCCGCGACAGGTTAACGTACCTAGCCGTGCGCGCCAAACTCGTTGGCGATCGCCGTCGTGATACGCAGCATCAGGTCTTGCGAGCGGGCGATGGGATCGATGAAGGCGCGGTGGATACCTTCATACCCGGTGGCACCCTCGTCGGGATAGTCGGTGGGCTCGCTGATCGTGAAGTCGTCGATCGAGGGCGCGCTGGCGGGAAACGCGCGGCGCAGCTGCGACAGCGCTTCGTCGATACGCAGCGTGAAGACCATCTCGATCACGTCGTCGCGGCTGATATCGTTGGCGCGGCTGAAGGGCGGCACCATCATCGCGCGCAGCAGCATGTGCTGAAACAAGGCGAGCCGCAGCGCATGGAGCACGCCCAGGCTGCGCCGGGTCTGCTCGCGGTCCTCCAGCGGCGCTTCGTCGGGAATCAGCGCAAGCAGGCGGTGAAGCTTCAGCGCGTCCACGCGCAGCCGCGAAGTGAAACGGCGGAACACGCCCGCGCGATCATCCTTGGTCAGGTACTCGGCGATTTTCAGGCATGCGTCGGCAATGTTCTGCTCGTGGCCGCGATAAGGCCGGGTGGCCCAGTAGGCGGAATTGAACAGCTCGCCATAGGCGGCCACGGTCTTGATGCTCCCCAGGGCATTTGCCGCGCGAAGGAGGCGCACGAGTTGCCGCCCGCGCGCGCTTTCGCGGAGCAGCGCGGCGATTTCCTCGCCATTGCCCTCCGCCGCTGTCCCCGCGCCGGCGATGACGTTTACCGGATAGCCGAGCTGCTGGAGCACGGCGTTGTGGGGGATCGCGCGGATCTGCCGCAGGTTCATCTCGCGATCCGCCGCGAGGTCCGACTGGCGCCGCGACTTGCGGCTGCCGGTGTCGTTCAGCATGCCCAGCCCGAACGCGGTGATCGCGCGCGCGTAAGTGCGGCTGGCGAGGTGGTCCTGCTGCACGCGCCGGATCGCCCGGTAGAAGTCGAGGCTCAGGTCCGTTCGGCGATAGAAAGGGTCGGACGGTTCGGCGATGTCGGCCTGCCAAACCGGCGCTTCGGCGAAGCGCGATAGCGTGGCCAGCGCGAGTTCGGGCGAGCCGAAGAACAGGTATCCGTCGCCGCCCTGGAAGCTCACCTCGGGCTCGAGCCGGATGCCGGCGCGCAGGAAGCGGCGGCGCGCCCAGGGCGACATCGGCCAAGCGAGCCGGTCGGTGAAGCTCGTCGGGTGGCTTCCGCGCCCCATGCTCTCGCCATGGGTGTTGAACACGAGCGCCGACACGTCGGTGAGGCCGTTCGACGCCATCGCCTCGGCCAGCCGTCCCTGCAGGCGCTCGATAGCGAGCGCGGCGGGGATCTGGCCGACGAAACGTCCCGCGTCGGAGAAGCCGGTCTGCACCGATACCCGCCCGCGCCTGCGCGCGTAGCGGCGATAGGCGTCCTCGGCGAGCAGCGCGTCGAGGAAGCGCCCGCCGTGTTCCAGCGCATGTTCGGTCTCGAACAGCGGCGAGACGTCGACTTTGTCTTCGATCCGGAACAGGCGCGCGAAATACAGCGCGGCGAGCACCGTCGTCGGCTGCTCGCACTCGGCCACGAGCATGCGGATCGGGGCATCGGCATCGATGTGCGCCAGGATCTGCGCCATCGCCAGGAACTGACGGATCGCGGTGCTCGTCTCGATCGCCAAAGCCGCGAAGTTGGAGCGCAGCGGCTTCGCCTCGGCCAGCAGCTCGCGCATCCGCACCAGCGCCGCCTGGCTGGCGAGGTCGAGTTGGCCTTCCGGGTCTATGCGGCGGCGGATCGCGTTCTGGAGTTGCGAGCTGTTTACGCGGAAATGAATCCAGCCCATGCCCAGGCCGTCCGCGCGCATCGCCGCCGCCACGACGAGGAGCGCGCGAGCCGTATCGGGCTCCGCGCCACGGGCTTCGTCTTCAAGCTCGGTGATAATCGCGGCGAGGCTGGTCAGTTTGTCGGGGTGCGCGGCGGTCAGCGTTTCGGCGGCGGACGACAGCTCGGCCGGATCGCTCAGATCATGGCCGAAGCGCTCGGCCAGCGTGGCGGAGAGAGAAGACGCGCGCGCGAGGCGCTGCGCCAGGTCGGGCGCGACTTGCTCCAGAGCTTCGGAATAGCTGGCCAGGCGCTGCGCCTTTTCCAGCAGGCGATAGCGCACCGAGGTCATCCAGCCGATATCGGTGCGGCCGTCCATGTCGTAGCCGACCCAGTGCGCGAAACGGACGGGCATCGGCTGCAGGCTGCGCCAGCGCTTCGGCCAGGCGCGCGACGCCTCTTCGAAAAGCAGGGCATTGATCCGATCGCGCGCCGCCTGCGCGCGCGACAGCGCGGTCATTGCCGCCTCGTGCTCGGAATCCAGCGTGATCGTATCGCGGTCGTGCGGCGCCAGGCAGACGCGGTCGCTCTGGTCGCCGGAGGACGCAGCCTCGGCGACCGACTTGGACTGGGCGCCAGTAAGCAGAAACGTGGGATGGGCCGTAAACACGACATGGACGAAGGGGCGCTGCCAGCGCGCGGCGAACGCGCCGAAATCCTCCTCCCCCTCCGGTTGCCGGGCCTGTGCGCGCAGGCGATGCTCGTTTTCCGCCGGATCGATCGGAGCGACCAGCCGGTGCAGCCGCGCGGCGCGCGCGCGCAGGCCTTCGCATTCCAGCTCGGAGACGAGCGCGTCCATCTCGTCCAGCGACAGCTCCCCGGTTTCCAGACGGCGCGAAAGCTCCAGCCCCAGCTGGAACACCGGATTGAACAGCGGCGCTTCGGCCGTGCGCGGGTGAAGCGCCTCGAGGCGGCGGTCGAGGTCGGCAATGGTCGTGGTCATGAGGCGAGGCTCCGTGCCGCTCGCGCGGCGGCTTCGATCTTGTTGCGGTCCGGCGGTCCCTTCGGCACCACCCAGCTGCCGCCCACGCAAAGCACCGCGTCGAGCGCGAGGTACTGCGCGGCGTTTTCCAGCGTGACCCCTCCGGTGGGGCAGAACCGGGCCTGTCGGAACACGCTGGCATAGGCGGAGAGCGTGGGCAGGCCGCCTAGCGCCTCTGCCGGGAAGAACTTGAACCGGTCGAGGCCGAGATCGAGACCGCGCATGATGTCGGCCGAATTGGCGATGCCCGGCAGGTAAGGGATTCCGCTCGCCAGCGCCGCCGTGCCGAGCGGTTCGGTGAGGCCCGGCGAGACGATGAACTCGGCGCCGGCCGCCGCTGCGTCATCGAGCTGAGCGGCATTGAGCACCGTCCCTGCGCCGACGATCGCGCCGGGCACCTGCTTCATCAGGCGGATGGCTTCCAGCGCGGGCTCTGTCCGCAGCGTGACTTCGAGGACGGGCAGCCCGCCCGCGACCAGCGCCTCGGCGATGGGCAGCGCGTGGTCCAGCTCGTCGATCACCAGGACCGGAATGACAGGCGCGGCAAGCATGATCTGTTCGATGCGGCTCAAGGGAGATGCTCCGTGGCGAAGGCGGCGGCGGCGCCGAAAAGGCCGGGTTGGGGGTGAGTGACGAGCTTCACGGGATAACCTGCGACGATCTCCGAAAAGCGCCCCTTGCTGCGAAACCACTCGCCAAAGCCGCTCTCGGTGAGCAGGGGCCAGAGCCGGAGTCCGAGCCCGCCTGCGACGACGACACCGGTCGCGCCCTGGGCCAGCGCGAGGTCGCCGGCCACCGCGCCCAGCTGGCGGCAGAAGTGCTCGGCCGCCGCACGGGCGAGCGGATCGTCGCCATCGATGGCGCGTCGCCACAGCGTCTTGTCGTCCAGGATCTCCGCCGACAGACGCTGCCGTTCGGCCATGACCGCGTAGATGTCGCAGATTGCAGGTCCAGAGACGACCCGTTCGGCCGAGACGCGGCCGAACCGCCGCCGAAGCCGCAAAAGCAGGGCATCGTCCACTTCGTCGATCGGGGCGAAAGAGAAATGGCCACCTTCGGTCGCCTGCACGCGATACGCGCCCGCGCGGTCTCGCCACAGATGCGCGACGCCCAGGCCGGTCCCGGGGCCGAGAATGGTAATCGTTCCTGCGGGCGGCAGCGGCCGGTCGGGGCCGGCAAGATGGGCAAAGTGTTCTACGCCGAGGCGCGCCACTGCGTGACCGACTGCCCCGAAATCGTTGACGACGGTAAAGGCGTCGAGGCCCATCCCGCTCGCCAGTTCCGCCTTTGCGATCTGCCAGGGATTGTTGACGAGATGTACGACCTCACCGCCGACCGGCGCCGCGATTGAAAACGCGGCGGCGCGCGGTAGCGGGCGGTCTGCCGCCCGCGCAAACTCCTCCCACGCGGCGGCGAAGGTCGGATGATCCTCAGTGCGTAGGGTAGTGCTCTCGCCGAGCGCGATGGCGCCGTCGCTGGCGATACTTGCGATGGCGAAGCGCGCGTGGGTGCCACCGATGTCGACGGTGACGATTTCGGTCACAGTGCGGCCTCGAACAGCATGGCCGAGCCGCCCTGTTCGGCGCCACTGGCGTGATGGCGGAACATCGCGAACAGCTCCCGCCCCATTCCGCCCATGGCCTCGGCAGGAGTGGCGGGCTCGCGGCCCGACATGTCCGCCAGCACCTCCAGCGTCCCGGTCTCGGCGCTCAGGCGCACGACGTCGCCGTCGCGCAGCAGCGCCAGCGGGCCGCCTCCCAGCGCCTCGGGGGTGACGTGGATCGCCGCCGGCACTTTGCCCGACGCGCCCGACATGCGCCCGTCGGTCACCAGCGCGACCCGGTATCCCCGGTCCTGCAGCACGCCGAGCGGGGGCGTCAGCTTGTGCAGTTCGGGCATGCCGTTGGCGCGCGGCCCCTGGAAGCGGACGACGACCACCACGTCGCGGTCCAGCTCGCCGCGCTTGAAGGCGTCGGTGACAGCCTCCTGTGTTTCGAACACACGCGCCGGGGCTTCGATGGTCCAGCGCTCGCGGTCGACGGCGCTGGTCTTGAACGTCGCGCGCCCGAGATTGCCCTGCACGAGACGCATGCCGCCGTCCGGCAGGAATGGAGAAGCGACCGGGCGCAGCATTGCCTCGTCGTGGCTATGCGCGGGGGCGGGGCGCCAGTGCAGCGCTTCGCCGTCGAGCACCGGCTCCTGCGCGTATTGCTCCATTCCGCCCGGCGCCACGGTGAGCACGTCGCCATGGGCAAGGCCCGCGCCGAGCAACTCGCGAACGACATAGCCGATGCCGCCCGCGGCGTGGAAATGGTTCACGTCGCCCGCGCCGTTGGGATAGACGCGCGCGATCAGGGGAACCGCGGCGGAAAGCTCGTCCAGGTCTTCCCAGTCGATCAGGATGCCCGCCGCGCGCGCCATCGCGGGGAGGTGGATGGCATGATTGGTCGAGCCACCGGTCGCCAGAAGGCCGACACAGGCGTTGATAATCGCCTTCTCGTCGACAACGTCGCAAAGCCGCCGCCGGTCCGTCTCGGCGCGCCCGACCTCGGCCAGCCGGTGCACCGCAGCGCGGGTGAGCGCCTGGCGTAGCGGCGTGCCTGGCTGCACGAACGCCGCGCCGGGCACGTGCAGGCCCATCAGCTCCATCATCATCTGATTGGAGTTGGCGGTGCCGTAGAAGGTGCAAGTGCCCGGCGAGTGATAGCTCGCGCTCTCGCTCGCCAGCAGCTCGGCGCGGCCGACCTTGCCTTCGGCGTAGAGCTGGCGAACCTTCTGCTTTTCCTTGTTGCCGATCCCGCTCGGCATGGGGCCTCCGGGCACGAAGATCGCCGGCAGGTGGCCGAAGCGCAGTGCGCCGATCAGCAGCCCCGGCACGATCTTGTCGCAGATGCCCAGCAGCGCGACGCCATCGAACATCGCGTGGCTGAGCGCGACCGCCGTGGACAGCGCGATCGTATCGCGGCTGAACAGCGACAGCTCCATGCCGTCCTGCCCTTGCGTCACGCCGTCGCACATCGCCGGAACGCCGCCCGCGACTTGCGCGGTGGCGCCCGCCTCGCGCGCGAAGAGCTTCATCTGCTCGGGATAGCGGCCATAGGGCTGATGCGCCGAAAGCATGTCGTTATAGGCGGTGACGATGCCGATGTTCGGCCCGCGCGCCGTGGCGATGCTATCCTTGTCTTCCAGCGCGGCGGCGAAACCATGCGCGAGGTTGGAGCACGACAGGAACTCTCGGCCGCCGTGGCGCCCGCCCTCGCGGTCCATCAGATCGAGATAGCGGCGGCGGCTTTCGCGCGAGCGGGCGACAACCCGCTCGGTCACGCGCGCCACTGCCGGATTGAGATCGCTCATGAGAGCCGCTCCGATCGTTTCATGCCGCTTTCGCAGGAACGCGCCAGCGGGTGGTTCATGCTCTTATTCGTGCCAGGTGACGCCGTCGCGTTCCGCCAGCGCAATCGCGGCGGAAGGCCCCCAGCTTCCGGCGGTGTAAGCCTTGGGAGCGAAGCCATGCTCTGCCCAGCTTGCGCGGATCGCGTCGATCCACTCCCACTGGGCCTCCACCTCGTCGCGGCGGACGAAAAGCGTCTGATCGCCCTCGATCAAGTCCAGCAGCAGCCGCTCGTAGGCGATGCGCCGCTCCGGCCCGGCGAAGGCGTCGGGCATCGAGATGTCGAGCGGCACCTGGCGCAGGCGGATGCCGCCGCGATCGAGACCGGGCACTTTGGCCATCAGCGAAAGAGTGATGTTTTCCTGGGGCTGGATGCCGATCACCAGCCGGTTGGGCTGGGTCCGCGCGCCCTTGCTGGCGAAGATCGAATGCGGAACCGGGCGGAACTGCACGATGATCTCTGTCGCGCGCTCGGGAAGCCGCTTGCCGGTTCGCAAGTAGAACGGCACGTCGCGCCATCGCCAGCAATCGAGATGCGCCTTGATGGCGACGAAAGTCTCGGTCCCGGAAGCCTTGCCAAGTTCGTCGTCATAACCCGGCACCGCCTTGCCGCCGATCGCGCCAGCCCGGTACTGGCCGGTCACCGTCTCGCTCGGTCCCACAGGCCTCAGGCAGCGCAGCACTTTCACCTTTTCGTCTCGCACCGCCGTGGCGTCGAAGCTGCTGGGCACTTCCATGGCGACCAGCGAGAGAAGCTGGAGCATGTGGTTCTGCACCATGTCGCGAAGCGCGCCGGTATCGTCGTAGAAGCCGACCCGGCCCTCCAGGCCCACCGTTTCCGCCACGGTGATCTGCACGTGGGCGATATTTTCGCGGTTCCACAGCGGCTCGAACATGATGTTGGCGAAGCGGAGCGCCAGCAGGTTCTGGACGGTTTCCTTGCCGAGGTAATGATCGATGCGGAAGATGCGCTCTTCGGGAAAGGCCGACGATACGGCATCGTTGATGATGCGGCTGGAGGTGAGGTCTGTGCCGAGCGGCTTTTCCAGACCGATCCGGGCGTTCCCTTTGGCAAGGCCGCTGTGGCTGAGACCGCGAATGGTCGGCTCGAACAGACTCGGCGCGGTCGAGAGGAATATGGCGAGGCCCTGCCGGGGTTCTCCGACTTTGCGCGCCAGCGCCTCGAAGCCATCTATCGACGAGGCATCGAGCGGCTGGTAGCCGAGGCGACCCAAGAAGCGATCAACATCCCCGCGCCGCTTGGCGGGCAGGAATTTCTCCAGGGATTCACGGGCGAAGTTCCGGAACCCTTCGTCATCCATCGCCGAACGGGCGGTGCCGACGATTTCAAGCTCTGGATCCAGCAGTCCGTCAGCGTCCAACGCGCAGAGCGATGGCAGCAGCATCCGCCTGGAAAGGTCGCCGGTGGCGCCAAACAGAAGGAGGCGATCGGCCGTGAAACTTACCATCCCTACCCTCATATCGTGCTCGGTAGAGCACTTCGCAATTGCGGCATAACAAGGCCGGCGCCGCTTCGCCAGCTTATGCGGGATAAAATGCACCCATAGCCAGAAGGCTGCGCATCGCGCGCGGCCTTGCGCCATGCTAGGTGGGCCGGCGTGAAGGAACGCTACGACGCGCTGATCATCGGCGGAGGCCACAACGGGCTGGTCTGCGCGTTCTATCTGGCGCGTGCCGGCATGCGCGTGCGGGTGCTGGAGCGGCGTCCGGTGATCGGCGGCGCGGCCGTGACCGAAGAGTTTGCGCCCGGATTCCGCAACTCGACCGCCAGTTACACCGTCAGCCTGCTTCAGCCCAAGGTAATTGCCGACATGCGGCTGCACGAACGCGGCCTGCGCATCGTCGAGCGCAAGCTCGCCAACTTTCTGCCGTTCGAGAACGATTATCTCAAGCTCGGTGGCGGGATGGCGGCCACTCAGGCGGAGTTCCGGCGGATCTCCGCCCGCGATGCCGACGCTTACCCCCGGTACGACGCACGGCTGGGGGCAATCGCCGATCAGTTGCGGCGGCTCGCGTTGCGGGCTCCGCCTAACGTCGGGGACGGGCCGAGGGCGCTGCTTTCTGCGCTTCGGCAGGGCTGGCCGCTGACCCGGCTAGACCTGGAGACCCAGCGCGATCTGCTGGCGATCTTCACCCGCTCGGCGCGCGAGTTCCTGGACTTCTGGTTCGAGGATGACCGGGTCAAGTCGGCGTTCGCCTTCGATGCGGTGGTCGGCAATTTCGCCGGCGTTTCTACTCCCGGTTCGGCTTACGTGCTGCTCCACCACGTTTTTGGCGAGGTCAACGGCAAGCGCGGCGCCTGGGGCCATGCCATCGGCGGGATGGGGGCGATCACGCAGGCGATGGCGGAAGCCTGCCAGACTGTTGGCGTGGAGATCAGCCTGGAAGCTCCGGTCGCGCGCGTTCTGGTGGACGGCGGAAAGGCGGCGGGTGTCACGCTGGCGAGCGGCGAGGAGCTTGCCGCGCCGGTCATCGCCGCCAACGTCGGCCCGGCGCTGCTCTACCGCAATCTCGTCGCGCCTGCCGATCTGGAGCCCGAGTTCTGCGCCCGCATCGCCGCCTACAAGACCGGCTCGGGCACGTTCCGCATGAATGTCGCGCTGTCGGAGCTGCCGGACTTTTCGGTGCTTCCGGGCAAAGCGCTTGCCGAGCACCACACCGCTGGCATCGTCATCGCGCCCGGTCTCGATTACATGGACCGCGCCTATGACGATGCGCGCGCCTTCGGATGGTCGCGCGCGCCTATCGTCGAGATGCTGATACCCTCTACGCTGGACGACAGCCTCGCTCCGCCGGGTCGGCATGTCGCGAGCCTGTTTTGCCAGCAGTTCGCGCCCCAGCTGCCTGGCGGACGCTCCTGGGACGAGGCGCGGGAGGAAGCCGCCGATCTCGTGATCGACACCGTGACCCGTCACGCGCCCAACTTCCGCGCCAGCGTGATCGCGCGCCAGATCCATTCGCCGCTCGATCTGGAGCGCAAGTTCGGGCTCGTCGATGGCGACATCTTCCATGGCCGGATGAGCCTGGACCAGCTCTGGGCGACGCGTCCGGTGCTGGGCCACGGCGACTATCGCGGGCCGATCGCCGGGCTCTACATGTGCGGATCGGGAACGCACCCGGGCGGCGGCGTCACCGGCGCGCCGGGGCACAACGCGGCGCGGGCGATCCTCGCCGATCGTCCGCTCAGCGCGCGGTTGCGCGGGCGACGATGATCCGGCAGGATCGCCGCCATGGCGGTAAACGGCACGAACCTGCTCGAACACATTCAGACGCCGGCGCTGATCGTGTCCAATCGTCAGGTGTCGTTCGCGAACGCCGCCGCGATGACGCTGCTTGGTGCGCATATCGTCGGCCAGGACGTTCGCATCGCCATTCGCAATCCCGATGCGGTCGCGGTCATCGTCGGTGAGACGGGCGGCAGCGCGCGGATCGATGACCTTTCAGTGGGCGGCAGCGTATGGGAAGTCGATTGCCATGTTCTGGGCGGTGGCGAGCGGCTCGTCAGCCTCTACGACCTGTCGGTTCAAGTCAGCGTTGCCCGTGCCCATGCGGATTTCGTCGCCAACGCCAGCCATGAGTTGCGAACCCCATTGTCGGCGGTGCTGGGCTATGTCGAGACCCTGCTCACGCCTAAGGCCGGCGGCGACGAGGCGACCCGCGAACGGTTCCTGAACATCATCCGTCACGAAGCGCGCCGGATGCAGGCGCTCGTCGAGGACTTGATGTCGCTGTCGCGGATCGAGGCGCTGAAACACCAGGCTCCCTCGGACGAGGTCGACATGGCGTTGCTGGCGCGCGAGGTCGCGGGAGAGTTCCGCGAGCATGGCGAGGTGACGGTCTCGGCAGAGGGAGAGGCGATCATTGCCGGTGACCGTGGACAGATGGCGCAAGTGCTGCGCAACCTCATCGAGAACGCGCGCAAGTACGGCGGGAGCGATAAGGCGGTGAGCGTCACGGTGGAAGCCACGCGCACCGGCTGGGTCTATGTGGCGATCAAGGACGAGGGCGACGGCATCGCCGCCGAACACTTGCCGCGCCTGACCGAGCGCTTCTATCGCGCCGATACCAGCCGCAGCCGCGCGGCCGGCGGGACCGGGCTCGGCCTTTCAATCGTCAAACATATCGTCGAGCGACATCGCGGCCGGTTCGATATCGCCAGCCGCCAGGGCGAGGGGACTACTGCGTCTATGATGTTGCCGGCGCAGGGCACATAGCTGGCGTTGTCATCCCACTGTCACACAATGTCATAGATGTGTCATATAGGAGGGATAGGGCCGCCGTGAAACCGACTCAGGGGCACTTCATGAACAATCCGATGCCGCTTTGCTTCGCCGCGATTTCCTCGCTGGCCCTTGCCGCATGCGGCGGTTCGGGAGGATCGGAGCAGGGCTCTCGCGACTTCGTGCGCGCCGTGGGTTCCTCGACGCTTTATCCCTTCGCGACTGCGGTCGCGGAGGCAGCCGCCAAGGGCGGCGGCAAGTCGCCGGTGATCGAATCGACCGGGACTGGCGCGGGTATGAAGCTGTTCTGCGCCGGCGTCGGCGCCGCGCATCCCGACATCGAGAACGCCTCGCGCCGGATGAAGCCGTCCGAGTATGAGGATTGCGCCAAGAATGGCGTCAAGGACGTCGTCGAAATCCAGGTCGGCATCGATGGCATCGCCTTCGCCGAGGCCAAGCAAGGGCCCGGAATGGCGCTGACGCCCACCGACGTTTACAAGGCCCTTGCGGCGAACCCTTACGGCAAGCCGAATACCGCCAAGCTCTGGAAGGACGTCAATCCCGCGCTGCCGGCGATCCCGATCCTCGTCTACGGCCCGCCATCCACGTCCGGCACTCGCGATGCGCTTGCCGAGCTCATCCTCGGCGCGGGTTGCGACACCGACGCCGCGACCAAGGCGCTAAAGGAAACCGATGCCGACCGGCACAAGGCGATCTGCACCGAGGTCCGCGAAGACGGCGCCTATGTCGATTCCGGCGAGAACGACAATCTGATCGTCCAGAAGATTTCGCAGAACCCGAAGGCGGTCGGCGTATTCGGTTTCTCCTTCCTGGAAGAAAACGGTGACAAGCTGAAAGGCATCACGATGTCGGGCGTCGAGCCGACCTACGCGACGATCTCCGATTTCAGCTATCCCGGAGCCCGGCCGCTCTACATCTATGTGAAGGCCGCGCACCTCAACGCGATCAAGGGGCTGAGCGCCTACGTCGCGGAGTGGGCGAAGGCATGGGGGCCGGACGGTTACCTCAAGACCAAGGGCATGGTGATCGCGCCGGAGGATGTGCGCGCGCGCAATGCGGACATCGCCGCCAAGATGACGCTGCTCGATCCCGCTCAGCTGAAGTGATTGCGCGCGGGCACGCAGCGTGATCGCGATCATCGTACTGCTCGCCGTCCTGGCGATAGCGCTTGCCGGGTGGTTTGTCGCTCGCGCCCGGGCTCGGCTGCTCTTTAGCGGTCACGGTTCGCTGGCGGCGGTGCCCGCGCACCACGGCTGGCACGTTGCCTTGTGGGTGGTTCTGCCCGCGCTGCTCGTGTGGACGATCTGGGCGTCGGTATCGCCGGGCCTGGTGCAGTCCTCGGTGCTAGCGAGCCCTGAGGCGGCGCAGCTTCCGGCGATGGACATGGAGCGTCAGGCTATCCTTGCCGAAGCGATCGTCCTCGCCGGCAATCCCGACGCCGGCGCGTTCCATGCGCAATCGACTGCGCTGGCGCAGCCGGTGCGTGAAGCGCAGCTGCGCTATGGCGCGATCGGCGCGGTGTTGGTGCTCATCGTCGCGTTTGCCGGCGGCGCTTTCGCGATGACCAGGGTCCGCGCGGCTTTTCCGGCCCGCACCTATCTGGAGCGCGGCGTGATGCTCGCGCTGCTGCTGGCCTCGCTCGTGGCTATTCTGACGACCGCCGGGATCATTATCTCGCTGGTTTTCGAGAGCGCCGTCTTCTTTTCCTATGTCTCGCCGATCGATTTCCTGTTCGGCACGCATTGGAGCCCGCCGCAAGGGTTCGGCCCCGACATTGGCGAGCGGTTCGGCGCGGTGCCCTTGTTCTGGGGCACGATCTTCATCGGTGCTATCATCGCGATGATCGTCGCGATCCCGCTCGGCCTGATGAGCGCGATCTTCCTTACCCAGTATGCCAGCCCCGGTATGCGCCGGCTGCTCAAGCCGATCCTGGAAATCCTCGCTGGGATCCCGACCGTCGTTTACGGCTATTTCGCCGCGCTCACGGTCGCGCCGATGGTGCGCGACTTCGCGGCGGCCCTCGGGCAGGAAAACCCGTCGACCGAAAGCGCGCTGGCGGCGGGCCTTGTCATGGGCGTGATGATCATTCCGTTCGTTTCGTCGATGGCGGACGACAGCATTGCGGCCGTCCCCAGCGCGATGCGAGATGGCTCGCTGGCGATGGGCGCCACCCAGTCCGAGACGATCAAGAAAGTCCTGCTCCCGGCGGCGCTGCCGGGCATCGTAGCCGGCATCATGCTGGCGATCAGCCGCGCCATTGGCGAGACGATGATCGTGGTCATGGCGGCCGGGGCAGCCGCGCGGCTTTCCGCCAACCCGTTGGACAGCATGACCACCGTTACCTACCAGATCGTGCAACTGCTCACCGGCGACCAGGAATTTGACAGCCCCAAGACACTCTCGGCCTTTGCGCTCGGTCTCGTGCTGTTCGTTGTTACTCTCGTGCTCAACATCGTCGCACTGCGCGTCGTAAAGCGCTTCCGGGAAGCTTATGAATAACGCGCCTATGAGCATTGCCTGGGGATCGCCCGCGATGACCCAGCGCATCGACCGCCGCAACGCGGCCGAACGCCGCTTCCGGCTGATGGGGCTGCTCGCGGTCGTTGTTTCGATGCTGTTCCTGGCGTTCCTGCTGTTCACCATGCTGAGGAACGGCCTGGGCGGGCTGGACTGGAGCTTCCTCACCGGTTCGGATTCGACCGAGCCGGACGTCGCCGGTGTTTGGGGCGCGGTGAAGGGCTCGATGCTGACGATGGCGGTGACGCTGCTGCTCTCGTTTCCCATGGGCGTGCTGGCAGCGGTCTATCT
>VFQT010001355.1_pt1 | contig 29882 bp, 39 predicted proteins | sample 3512381 | NCBI WGS metagenome assembly VFQT01 (sample SAMN10412376, study PRJNA504923) | tailings metagenome | isolation source: Relicate 2 Philex TSF3 active mining site | place: Philippines: Tuba, Benguet | collected 2017-08-29
GCCAGCAGCGCGAACGTCATCGAAGCCGTGGAAGCGTTGGACGCTCCGGTCTTCGTGGCTTTGATTCGCACGTAGCGCTGGCAGTTGGTCGGCAGCCGGAAGCGTTTGCTGACAGCGACGTCGCCGGCACCTCCGGCACCGGTTGAGACAGCCAGCGAGGCGATCAGCGTCGTGACGGATCCAAAGCCGCTGGTCGCGGACGTTTCCACGATGTAGGTGATCGTCTGCGTGTCGGCCAGTTGCGATGTGGTCAGCGCGGGCACTGTCAGTTCGAACTCCACGTCGGCCAGAAAGTCGGATCCGGGGCTGACAGATTCCAGGTCGATCGCGGAAGTTGTCGTGCTGGCAGCTCCGTTCGGAAGTGCGGCAGTGAGCGTGAGAGTCTTGTCGCGAAGGCCGAGCACGGTGCCGAAGCAGCAGCACAGCAGCGACATGATGACGAGAAAGGTCGGACTCATGGTCTGGTTCCTTGAAAGGTTTGAAAGCGAGCTGAGGTCTGAGCGGATCCCGGTGTGTGAGAGAAGGCCCGGCGAACCGGGCCCCGTGCGGACGTCCGACGCGATTACAGCGCCAGTGGTTCGGTATTGCTGATGGACTCAGTCGGGACGATTGGAATGCCGTCGTAGTCCATTGGCAGCGGAGCTTCTTTTCCGGTGTCATTCGTCGCGGTGCGTGAATCACGCAGCTGACGACGGCTTCGCTTGGTCATCAGGATGACGTCCGGACGAACTCCAACCGGGAACTTCTCCATGAGTGCGGAGAGCTTCGCATCGGTCAGACCCTTGCCACTGTCTTCGGTGAGCTTCTTGATGCGAGCGACGTAGCGCGGGCTGCTGACCTGCAGGCCCGGATACAGGAACATTTCCTGAAAGTACGCGCTGTAAGGATTGCCGTCAGCATCGCGGACGTCGCGGATGTCGACATCGGTCGGATCGAAGGATCCGTTCTGGCCGTAAACCCACTGCACCTTCTGACGGCCAAAGCAGACCGCCCAGACTGAGCTGCCGGTGTCGGCTGTGGATCCACCTGCGTCCACAACGTAGCTGGAGTCAACGACATCGATGAGCCCGCCGAAGCCTTTTGCATGACCGCCCAGAGCGATTGCCGTGTTGCGGCCGTAGTAGAACTGTCGGCCCAGCTGCTGCATCGTTCCCTGCAGAACTCCGAAGGCTTCGTCAGCCATCAGGACCTGCCAGCCGTCTTCAGACTTGTCGGCCAAAGCGCGGTCGACGTCCCAGCGCGGGTTCATGATGAAAGTTTCGACCAATCGGTTCGCGTAGGTCGATTTGATGCTGGCCTGTCCCTGGTTGCCATCGCGGAAGCCGACGGCACCGATCGCAGTGCGGACCAGAGTCTTGTAGGACGTTCCCTTGATCGTGCGAGCGTCGCCGACGTTTGGAATCACAATGCCAGTTTCAGGGTTCAGCCCAGAAACTTCCGGCGTGGCACGGATTGCTTCTTCAATGATCCCGACGACCGAGTCAGAGCCGTTACGCTTGGCCAGGTCCAGAACTGTCAATGGCATGGAAGTCTTCCTTCAAATGTGGTTTCGGGTGTGTGAGACGCGAAGCCCGGAAGACATGTTGCGTTGCGATCGCGGCCGCTTACTGGCCGCGGATCTTCAGGCCGGCAGCGAAAGCCGCTCGTCCCTGGCTGGTGACGTTGGCAAACTGCTTGACCGCTTCCGGCACGGCTGGTGGCTTGCCGGCATCGCCGTCGGTGTTGACCGGCGTTTCCTGTCCGAGGACGGTGGCACCGAACTGCTTCAGCTGAGCCTTCAGCGAATCGATCTCGGTGTCCTTCGCCTTCAGCTTCTCGCCGAACTGCTTCAGTTCTTCGCGAGCCGCGTCGCGTTCATGCACGGCGAACTGGTACCGGGCGGCATCCAGTGTCAGGCCGGCCGTCAGGTATTCGGTGCCCTTGGGTCCGAACTCGGCGGAAAACTGCTTCAGCATTTCGATCGAAATGCCGCCAGCCTGGCCGGGGTTCTGAGCGAACTGCTGATTCTCCGCACCGGTCGCCGGAGCGGTTGCACCTGCAGCTGGTGCGGTTCCTGTGGACTTAGTCACTTCGTCGTTCTCCGTCGAAGGCGTTGAGATGGAGACCGACACTGTGTCGGCCTCGGTTTGAGATTCAGAAAACTGTGTGCGCGTGTCACGGTCGACACCGTAACGGCAGATCGAAGCCGCTCGCAGCGGCCACTTCCGGACGACATAACCGGGACCGCTGAACTGCTGATTGTTGACCAGCGTCGTCGTCAGTTCCGGGATGTATTCGAGTTCGCAGTCCGGACCGTACCAGTCGATCGAGGCTTCGTAAGGCACGCCGGCCTTCGCCTTCTTTGAGACTTCGTCGGCCTTGTCACCGGCCTGAGTGACGACCAGTGCACCGGTCAGCTGCAGGCCTTCTTCCGTGACTGCGAACTGATTCGCGTAACCGATCACGGCATCGAAGTCGTGGGTGTAATCGATCGTGATGCCCTGTTCTCGCCAGACCATGCCGGCGAAATCATGCACGATCCGGCCCCAGTAGTAGTGCTCGACAGGACCGTTCGATCGCGCAATCATGGTGAAAGGACGAACGTCCGTACCGTCAGCCACGTCGGCAAACTGAAAGTTGGCGACGGCAGCGAATCGCATTGCGTCCTTCGGGACCTGCTTTTGATCGATGGTCTTCACGCGGTCACCTCCGAAGGTTTCGTGCGGCTATCGGCAAACGACAGCGACAGAGGCAGCTTTGCCGGCTGGAATGCCAGGTTAAAGCCCAGCTCGCGAGCGGTCGCGAACTCTGCCTGCAGGCGTTCCAGGTTGTCGGTCCAGATTCCCAGGCCTCGTTCGTCGCAGATCTGCTGCAGGGTCTTGAGACCAGCGGCCGCGGCCATCAGGTCGACGGTCAGTTCTTCCTGTGGATTCCACCACGGCATACCGCGCGGCACCCATTTCCATTTCACGTCGGTTTCGGACATGGATCGAGGCAGAACGATCTCACCAGTACCGCCGAAGTCCGTCGGCAGCATCCAGCGACGCACGCGCCAAATCGTGTAGAGTCGATGCAGCTCCAGCTGGTCTTCGCGCTTGTAGACGCAGCTGCGGTCGTACTGCAGCCAGGCTGCTTTTGAGCCGAAGAAGTTCGTTCTAGCTTCGTCGAAGAAGTTGAAGGGAAGGTCAAAGGCTTTGATCGCGATGGCAATGCAGAGCTGCAGGAACTCCTGCTGGTTCTGAGACGGATTCGAACTCTGAATGAGCTTCAGGTCCTCGCCCTTGTTCAGGTCGAAGCCTTTCACGTCCTGTCCGAGATCGTAGCTGGGTGGTGGACCAGGTGCCTCGGCCTCGGCCGCTGCGTCTTCGTCCTCTTCGTCAGGCTCGCCGTCATAGCCGAATTCATCGGCCAAAGATTCCGAGGCCTTGTCGCGAATGAAGGCGACGCCGAAGATCTGTTCCAATTTGATCTTCGCCTGCATCAATGCCTTTGTTTCGTAGATGTCGCGGAAGTCATTGCACGCCGCCGCGACGGCCGAGACCCCTCGGATCTGATCGAACCGGCCTTCGAAGGCTCCCAGCATGAACAGCTGTCCTGCAGGCACGACTCGTTCCTGTGGTTGACCGTACTGGTCACGATCGGAAATGCAATAAGCGACGGCCTTTCGACCGGTGCCGAGCTTTACGCCCTGTTCCCAGCGCATTTGGTCGTTTCGGACCTGCATCGCCGGGTTTCGGATCATGTGGGATTCAATGCCCTGCAAATGGCCACTGCGAAGACTGAGCAGTCCGCAGTCGCCTTCCAACATTTTGCGGACTTCCGCGAGTCGCCGCATGCGGTTCCAGCTGTGCCGGCCACCGATATCGCAGTTCTCCGGACGGCAGTCGCGTTCCATGAGATCGCGAAGATCGCGGTTCAGGCCCTTGTCACTCGTCAACGGTTGAAAGTCAAACAGGGTGACGTAGTCCAGATGCCGGCGAAGTGCCCAGGCAAACAGAACTGCGTTGCGTTGCAGGTCTGCGGTGTTTGCGGCCAGCTTCAGACGGCCGCTGCGGTCGAGGATCTTGTCTTCCGGACGCATCTGCGCCGAAGCAGACTTTCGATTCTTGCTGGTGACGACGGCATCGTAGGTGTCGCCGGAAACGCTGCTGAACTGAAATGGGCTGGCAGAGACGTCAGCCGTGAAAACACCGGGCATCGACTGCACTGTCATGAGAAGTATCCCTGCCAGGACGCCAGCGAGAAAGCCGCCAAACTGTTTGATGGCTGCCATCAGCCGCCCCCCATGTTGAAACTGAACACGCGATGTCGTTTCGTTTTGGTGCCGAGCTTCTGTTCCAGTCTGCTGCGTTCTTCGCGCAGCGTGTCATGATCGAAGCTGTTCGATTCACCGTCGACGGTGTTCGACGTGACTCCGGATTGCAGGATCGTGTCGATCTCTGCGATTCGCTCGCGAATTTCGTTCGGCGTTGCCATGGCCGAGAGCGTGGAATCTAGATTCCGAAGACTTCAAGGCTTTGAAGTTCAGATTTTCGGATTGATAATTGTCGATGACAATTTCCCGGAGGACATCATGATTCTGGCCGACTTTATCGGGGAACCGCTGCACATGACGTCCCGGCACATTCCCTTCAATGCTGTCAACGTGCCGCACGATATCGAAGCCCCAGTGATGAAACGATACTGGGATGATCCAAACTGTTCGCCTTTGACCAGTCCACCGACAAGGATCGAGTACGAAACAGTTCTCTACCATCGAACGATCTGGACGATGACGTTTTGCGTCTACCTTCACTCGTCAATCTCGAAGTCACCGTTTCAGTATGACGTGCGAGGCTACTGCATGAGCCGCATGCGGGCAACAGAGGCAGAACTGGTCAAATGGGCTCGGAACTCGATCGATGTGAAATGCGCTGCAGCGAATGCCCTGATGGCCATCAATGGTCATCCTTTCTGATCACTGCTTTCCCTTCGCCTTCACCATTTCGTAAAAGCTGTCCATGCGCTGCTGGCCACAGTCGGCACAGCGAGTTCGCTTCCGTATCAGTTTGTTGTAAGGCCGGCCGTTGCGTTCGCCGCTGATGTCGAACTCAATCGGCGTTCCGAAGTACTTCTCGCGCTTCGTGGATCCGCACGACTTGCAGCGCGATGGCACGACTTCTGAAGTCGGCAGCTGCTGAGTCTTTGAACCTTCCGGCCTGCCTGGTTGTTTCTTGCTCATGGTTACCAGATCGGCCCCGTGCGCGAGGCCTTCCTTTTCTTCTTGCGCCTGCGGAGCTGCGTTTGCTGTCCAACGGCCGCTGCGTCCGGCAGCTGCACTCCCAGCATCGCTCCCAGCATGCTGTTGCCGACAGAGGTGTCCCAAAGGTGATTGTCCGGACGTTCCGGACGATGCTCCCAGATTTCGACCGTTCGCTGAGTGCTGAGATCATGCACGAAACTGGAGTACTCGCTGAGCTGGTGATCGGCATACATCGTGTGATCGCGGCCAGCGAACAGGCTGCACGATCCCGGTGCCTCCTGTGGAATCAGCAGGCGATCGCGATGGAACGACTTCCAGTGGTCGACGTCGTAGACCAAATGCCGGATCGCTTCCTTTTCGCGTGGCGCTCGCAGACGCCAGAACGAGCCGACTCGATCGCCTTCCTTCTTTGGCAGATCGTTCAGCGGTGTCTTCGGTGGTCGGAACGAACGGCCGTGCGTCGGAATCAGTCGCGACATGAATCCGGAGGAACGCACGGCAGCCTTCACCGTTTCCGTTTCCCAGTTCGCATCAATGCCGGCGACGTTCAGCTTCAGGACATGGCCGTCCTCGCGATTCCAGTCTTTCGCGAACAGCAGCGTCGCCAGATCTTTGATCGCGGCTTTCAGCTTCGTCTGCAGTGTCGGAAACTTCGCGTACTGACTGTCGAGCGTGAGTTTAATATCGGCAAGCGTGAAGTATGCCCGCGGCTGTCCCGGCCAGGTGCCGTACTGCAGGATCCAGCTGGTCGAGTCCATCGCGTGGGCTCGCACTTCGTAGAACAGACACTGCTGCTGAACGTCGATGAATGCCGTCACAAACTCTGCTTCGAGCGGAGCTGCTTCGGCCTTCAGATGATGGCAACGAACAGAGACCGTATCTCGATCGAGCTTTGGCCGGCATTCCGGTTCGAAGCCGGCGGGATTGTTCATCAGCTCCGACCAGAAGCCCTGGCGATCGCGGAAGAACCAGTCCATTGCCTGTTCGAGCGGATCGACGAACCGATCTGTATCGTAACCGTCCTTCCAGACGATCTCGGCCCCGGCCTTCATGGCCTTCATGTTCTTGCGATAGAACCGGTGAGCCGCTTCAAGGTCCTCGTCTTTTCGCAGACAGGCTTCGCGGATCTGATTCCATTCGAACCAGAGATCCATCGCATCCTGATTCGGAAGCGAATCGAGTGCTGCATGTCGAACTCCGTGCCAGTCCGGATGCTTGTCTCGATCGAGTACTCGGTCCGCGACGTCGCCCGGTTCGATCACGGTCATCGTCATCAGGCACGACCAGGCTTCGCCGGCTCCTGGCAGACCGGGCAGAGCTGCCTGAATCACTCGCTCACGTCGATAGCAGCTGCGTTTGCTGGCAGCTGAGGCCTCGGTCTGAGGGTCATCCACGAGGCCCAGCGTCGGCCGGATGACCGCTCCATCGACAACATGACGCGCACCGCGGATCTTGCTGCTGAGTATGCCGCCGGATCGAATGATACCGCCGCTCTTTCCAGCGACGTCGCCAAGACGCAGCTCGAAATCTGACGCAAAGACCTTTGTACGAACTCCGCAGCAGAGCTGAGCTTTTCCACGTTGGTTCACGCCTTCCAAAGCCTGAATCGGCAGGCACAGTTCCGGAAAGTCGGCCATCAGCAGCGGATTGCTTTCCAGCTCCGTCCTGATGTCCGCGATCATCTGCTTTGCAGCTTCGTTTGAGGCACCGATCAGCATCACGAACTGATGATGTCGGTACGCGATCGCCCAAATGACGGCGCGAACGCAGAGCGATGTTTTGCCCCAGCCTCGAGGAATGCCCATCGCGAGAAGGGCACCCATGAGGACGACGATCTGAATGAGTTCAATCAGGCGTTTGTGCACGGCAGACCAATCGTGTCGAAAGGTGCCAGGAAAGTAGGTCTTCAGAAACTTGCCGAGGTCGCGTTCGCAGCTGGCTCGACGGGCCGGATCTTCAGGCTGCGGAATCTGGCCGATGTCCCGGCCCTGCTGCGATCGCTGTCGCTGTCGTTCCGCCATCGCCAGCCGATGCGCTTCGTAGTCGTTCGCGGGCTGCCGTGTAGAAACGCCGGATGAAGCGATACTGGTTGATGACTCTTTTCGCGTTTCTCTTGGAGAGTTCGATCGTGCGTTCGCTGTAGGCGACGACTTCGCTGAGTTCTTCCTTGTTGAAGCATTCGATTTCTCCGGCTTCGATCCGGAAGCACTTTTTTTCGTTCTCCGTGAGGTCGTCGAATCCTTCGACTTCCCACCACGGGCGACCGGCTTCGATTTCTGGCTTTGCTTTTTTGAGCTTGGCATGTGGCATTGCAGATCTCAGTGAGACGATGCGGGCGCAGCACCGGCTGCGCCCGCTGGATCCGGATTAGATGATCGGCGACAGTGCCGATCGGTCAGACGTGCCGACAAGCGCAGGATCCGTCGTTGCGTTGCCTTTGACGGTCGTCGGATTGTTGTCGGCCGCTGTCACTGGATAGCGGCTGAGTAACGGCTGAATGATGTTCGCTGGAATTCCCGCTCGAAGCGGCCGCAGATCGTCTTCCGTGAACCCAGTATCTGTCCCGACCGGAGTGACCATCGCTTCCGTTCGAGGCAGAAATGATGCTGGGTTGTAAGATTTGAAGTGTTCGTCAGTGAAAAGGAAGTCATCCTTTCCGTAGGTGTCTTTCGGCATCAGGAGCAGTTCACCGGCAATCAGTTCCACGACGCGACGGAAGTACTGCCATATGTCCGATCCGCCCTCTGCGGTGATTTCCAGTGCAAGGTTGTTGTCCGAATGTTGAAAAATGTTCGTGAGCGCGACCATGCAGAGCGCGTTGTACTCCATCAGGTAGCTGTTATTGACGATCGGACCTGGGAAGAACGGGACCGGATAAATGTTCCAGGTGTAAGGCGTTGGGGTGCTGTGGCCGGGTTCAAGCCGAAGTTCGTTTGCCGGTCGAGCTCGATTGAGCAGCACGGTCTTAATTCGATTCAGAATTTTCCCGATGCGCATCAGCGTATTTATGCTGAGGTACTGCTCGCGTCTGGCATCAACATGCGTCATCACGTCAAGTTGTGTTCGGCCGACTTCTGACGCCAACCGCCACCATGGAAGATTCTGAGTCTTCAGGTTATCGCCAAAATTTGGCACACCAAAGCCCAGCTTGCCCCATGGTTCCACGTCGTAAAGCAGCACTTGGTCGGTCGAGAGATTCTGAGCAGTCATGCGTTAGGTCCTTTAGGGTATCGTCTCACTTGCTGACTCGGTCTTCGGCCGTCGCACAACGCGACGGCCGTGAGCCAGCTGTCTGGCGCATCCTTCGACCTGCGCAAGCAGATCGACGGCTGCAGGGTTGGCTTCTCGGTGCGAATTACCGACTCGCCGAATTGCTTCCGCGTATGACTCGCCGAGGACATCGGACTCCGTCACGACGAACTTTGTCTCTGTTCGCACGGACGACGGATCCGCGATCGTGATCGGATTACTCGAGGTTCCCAGCGGTGCCGGCTGCCGGCGTTTTCGGATCCAGCTCGCAGCGACGCCGGCTGCCGTCAGCAGCACACTGCCAGGGATCGCCACTTCCGGAGCTGCGACCGTCAGCGCCGCCTTGCCGGCCCATGCGAGGACCGACAGCCATTTTCCGGACGTCGAAGGTGGTCCGGAGCCCTCCGGTATTTCGGCCGAAATATCGGACCGAGGGGGCAGGGCATCGAGCGGACTTTTGAGCGTAGGGCCCAAAGAGCCCGCCAGCTGCTGTTCGATGGTCTTCCGAATGGCCGGTCCGATCGAACTGACTTCGGTCTGTGTTTTTTCGTGACTGGACTGCAGGCGTTCGATCGACTGCTGCAGAGTCTGACTGATCGAACGCACTTCGGTCTGGCTGGTCTTCAGCTGTTCCTGCAGGCCGGACGTCGCTCGATTCAGTTCGGACTTCACGTCCTGTATGTCCTTTTCGAGCGATCGCACGGACTGTTCGGTCCGTTCCTGCGAAGTCTGCAGCTGCTTTGTCTGCGTCGCCAGCCGCGTGATCGCGTTTCTGGCATCGATGTCGACGACGGCAGCCGGCAGGGCAGGGCGAGGCGGATCCGGAGCCCGGACCGGTGCGGGAGCTGGTGCCGGTGGCCACTCGACGTTCAGGTCCCGCATCAGAGCTGCGATCGCCTGATCGATGTGGGCGTCGTTGCTGGACGTTGTCCAGCCTACATGAGAAGCGATCCTCTTTGAACCGCGGAATGCGACATAGGATGGCACTCGATCGACTCCCATGGCGATCGCTGCTCGCCGATCGTTTGGGTTGCCCCAGTCGAGCTCGCGCAGGGTGTAGGCGTCCTGCAGGGCTCGGCGGAATTCCGGCCGTGCCGTGAAAACTCGATCAAAGTTGATGCAGGGCGGACATGTGTCGGAATGGACGATGAACAGTTCCGGCTTTTCAACCGGAGCTGCTCCGAGTGCGATCGCACACAGCAGGAAGATCAAAGTGCTGCGCATCACTTCTTCGCCTTCTGAGTCAGGGCAAGGCCTTCTTCGACCATGATCGTCGACAGGTCCTTCGTCGCCGGCGTTTCGCCATTCAGCGGCCAGACTCGACCGAGGACTCGGCCGAGCGTCAGCATCTCCGTCAGATCCGTGGCCGTCGGCACGTGGATCCGCACGGCCGTCTCCGGTTTGGCTAGTTCGACCAGCCTGGCCTTCGACTTCAGGCCGCGAGTCTTTTCGGCCTGGTTCTTCGTTCGCGATTCAGGTGCCCAGCAGTCAATCAGTCGGACGTGATACTCGATCGACGTCCGGACGACGACAGTGTCGCCGTCGATCACTCGCACGATCTCACCGTCGACCGTCATGCCTCGAGGTGGACACGCCGGCGCGGAGAACTCCGGATCCGGCTTTGGCTTTGGCACCTGCGCGGACGCCGGAAACGCGAAGGCTCCAAAGGCCAAACAGATCAGCGAAAGCGTCGCGAGGATGGCCGCGGCCAAGACAGATTGCTGTTGCTTCATTGGAGTCTCCAGTCTTCCGGACAGCTGAATTCAGTGTGCCGCCGATAGGTGCCTTCGCTCAGAAGCCGGCGAAGCAGTCGCGCAGGTGTAAATGAGGCAGGGTTCTCGCGGCACAGTCGGCCGAGTCGCTGCAGAACCGCTGCGAGCAGCTCCGAGCAGAACAGCGAGTCGAGCTGGTTTCGCCAGATACTGAGCCGGCGAACAATTCTGGTACCGGAACAGAGGGCACCGGCCGTGTCGTAGGTGACCGGCTGCCGTTCTTCGTCGTCGGTATCGCCGACACACTGCCCGAGCATTTCACGGAGCTGGTGCACTTCCGGGTTCGTCAGTGCGTCAAACTCGGTGAGTCGATACACGATTACACGACCACCGGCCGAGACATAATCGCGGATGCGATCGCGGATCTCGTGCACCTGGCAGCCGCTGACTTCTCGGCCTGCTTCGAGGCACGGCCGCGGTGCCAGCGTCGTAGATTCCCACCAGAAGTTTTGCTCGTGGTGCGGAAACCAGCGAGGACCGCTGATGGCAACATGCGATGGCGCCCAGCGGACCGGACCGATCAGGCTGGAAGTTTCCAGACTGATCCCGCGAGAGATCCAGTCGGTTCCCCAGCAGGCAAACAGATCGCCGGCCTGTGGCTGATAGTCCGGACGGTTCATGCTGCCATTCCTTTTGCGAGCAGCTTCTGCAGCTGGTTCCATGGTTTGCGGATCCGCCAGACCTGGCCATCGATTCGGATCTCGGCAATGTGGTCGAGGCGATAGTCGCGAAGGATCACTTCCACGTTCAGATGCTGGCGACGGTTCTTTGGTACCGGTCGCACGAACGGAGCGAGTGCTTTCGGATCGATGATCTGTCCGGTCTTCACGTCCCGGAGCTGCGAGCGACGTCGTTCGATCTTCAGATCGAGATACCACTGTTCAGCGTATTCGACCAGAGGCGTTTTCTGGATCCGTTCGCCCCACGATCGTTCGAGTGCGCGAAAGTCTGCGGGTTTATGCTCGCGGATCCGCTGGCGATTGACCGACTTCGAATATCGGAAGTTGATCCAGGCAGTGACGTGCGAAATCTTTATCACGCGGCCGAAGAATGGATTGTTCTTCTTTCGCATCGCGGGAGTCGTGATCGTCACAAGTCCCACTGGCATGGGACGTTCGATCCGCGACAGCCGCTTTTGCAGCTGGGGCAAAGTCAGTGAAAGCTGGTCCGCCACAGTCGAGCCTCGTACGATACCGGGTGAACGCGGCCGAGTGCCCACAAAGACAACTTCGGCCGCGTTCTCCGCGTCTCACGATGAGGCTTTTGCAGTCTAGATTCAGAGCATCGCAAGCCCCGAGGCGCAAAATATGATCATGCAGGTACCAAGAGACGGAGGCGACGACCGCGACTCGCGGCCGATCTTCCCAGCCGGCGAAGGCCGAACCGAGACACTCGGCATCAATTTTCCACCGTCGATCGCAGCCGCAATCCGGCGAACAGGCTTTCGCCGCGGATCCATCAGCGACGAGCTGCTGAATCTGATCGACCAGAACAAACTTCGTCGGCTGCTTCGCGAAGATCGCGAGCACCAAACAAAGTGTGACTCACAATCCCTTCCCCGCGCAAGGAAATAAACTGTGTCTTCAGGTTTGGCTACTCCCGATGGGGACGAGAACGCGACGGACTCAAAAAGGACCCAACAGGGGGAGCCCCTCATACTTTCGTTCCCAGCCAGCACCATTGTCGGTCTCGTTGAAAGGCTGAATCGCATTGCATCGGATCGAGTGACGATGCGAATCGACGACGTCAAAGATCCGTCTACAGTGCTGAGCAATCACATCAAAGACATGAACCTGCAGATTCGTGATGTCCTGCTCTGGTTCGTTTCATACCGATCGCCAGACGTCGAGACATTCATCAGTGAGTACAAGAATCAGTGACGTTCCCTTTTTTCGGTGACTGTCCTACCATGCGGCCGCGGCTGAGCACCGCAAAGCGATATCGCCTGCAGGCGAACACATGGAAGTGAACGACTGCAGAGCCCATACGTGCCGAGCTGTGGCACGACGAATGTGAGCGAAGGCCAGGCCGAGCAGCCTGGCCTTCTGCTTTTGGTGAACGTGGAATGCCGATCATTGTCTCATGAGCATGAAGACTCATGCAGACAATTCCTTCGCCGCCTTCCTGCAGGAAGAACAGCGACTCATGGCCCAGCTGCGAAGCGATCGCAGTCTGCAGGCCTCGCTGCGAGTGATCCGCGAAGAGCTGCTGCCGGCCGTCGTCGACTCACCGGCCCGAGCGTTTGATCGTCAGCTGATGGCCATGCTGTGGCCTGACACCTGCTGACGGTATCGATCGATCTGATCATCAACGGCCCCACACTTCCGACAGACTCGTTTCACCAAATCAATGTACAGGGTGTTCGGCGGTGGTGGTGCTGGCCGCATTGGATAGCCGGCCAGATCAAACTTTTCAGTCGGCCTCGGATACTTGATGTACCACTGGTTTTCTCGTTCAACGATTTCCCAGTCGTGACCATCATCCGATGACAGCCACGGCTTTCGGCACTGGACTGGCTTCGACTCTGATCGCTGTTCGATCAGCTTTCTCGCTCGCGAGGATGCCTCCCAAAGCAGAATGAAGCCGACGATCGAGTCCAAAATTCTCATTTTTGTGCCTCAGCAAACTTCCCCAGTGCAGCGGTCTTGAAAACCGGAGTGCCCGCAAGGGTACCCAGGGTTCGAATCCCTGTCTCTCCGCTCATGAAACCCTGATTTTCCTGCATTTTTGCTTGGAATTTCAGGGTTTTCTTCATTGGTGGTCGACTCTGTTTCAGTGCCATCCGTTGCCACCTCGCGACCTGAAAAGTCACCTGCGCGCTGCAATGGGCGCTGCAATGAAGGTAGCCGGTCAACCGCGACTTTCTGGTCCTGAAGATCGATGTGAGTGTACCTCTGAGCCGTCAGCATCGGCGTTGAATGCCGAGCCAGCTTCTGAGCAGTCACCAGGGAGACGCCGTTCCTTGCAAGGTTAGTAATGTAGGTGTGTCGCAGGGCGTGGAAATCGGCAAACAATCCGTTGTCGTCCACATACGGGATTCCAGCTTCTGCCAAATCAATCTGAAGCATCTTGCCCCCGCACTTGTTGGCCGCCCAATCGCCGGGCCAAAGTTTGGCTCCCTTCGCCTTGGAACTGAGCCAGCCCCGAGCCTGTTCCAGGATGTGCGTCGGAAGCGGTAGAATGTCGAGGCGGCGGCGTTTCGAATACCCAGCCTTGACCGTTACCGTCGGCGGACTGGCTTCCAAATCCAAACCATCAGTGGTCAGCGACGCCAATTCCGATGCCCGAAGCCCCGTGGACAATGCCATCACGTAGAGCATCATCCGGTCCGCGGGATCCATCCGATAGGCGACTTTTCCGCCTTTAGTAGCTGTCAGCAGTTTTGAGACTTCGTCGTCGCTCAGTGCTCGTCGGTCATGTCGGCGATCGACCTGCACATTCAGCATCTCAAGGCGAACCAGAGGGTCATCGATATTTCGTCGCTCAAGTCGGAGCCATCTGGTGAACTGCTTCATCGCCCTCAGGTAATGATTCGAGGTCTGGGCGCTTGTGCCCTGTTTTCCGTTAGCCTTCTTCTCCCGGAGTTTCGCGAGAGCATTTGACACAGCGTCTGCAGAGATGCCGCTAAGCCGAGTTACCCGTGCAGCCTTCAGCAGCGAACGGCAGCGATTGACGACAAGTTTGACCTGATCTGCACTGACGTCTTTGGACTTGAGTGAGGTCTCGAAGGCCGCGAGATGATCTTCAAGAGAGATATTCTGGTACAGCACAGCAGGTTCGAGCAACCCGGCTCGAATCATTGAAGCTTCGCGTTCCAGCTTCGCTGCGTATTGTTGAGTGGCAGCCTTGTCGGTAAATCCCGGGACTGTCCTAAGCTTGTCATTTTCGTCACGGTACCTGATGTACCATTTCTTCATTCGCCGAAGTTTACCGTCTTTCCGATACGTCGGACGATAAATTGAAGCCATTCGTCAGCCCTTTCTACGTGGCACATTGTCCGTCGAAATCGGTGTTTGGCAACCCTCTTCTATCCAGGTATCCAGATCTTCCCGCCGCCATCGAATACTCTTCCCAATTCGAATGGCAGCCGGCAGCCGCCCAGCACTCTTCAATCTCCAGAGGGTCCGGGTTGAGATATTCAAGAGCTCGGCGACTTGCCGAGCTGACATCAGTGCTTGATTTGTCATTTGCGTTGTCATTTCTCTTGCTCCGACGTCAGATAGAGTTTTCTTTCGATTGAAGCCGTCTCAGCTGCGAGATAACCAGCGATCAGCTTGACCGCTACTAGTGCTCAAACTGCAAGAGATACCGCTATTTTTGCTTGCCGGTCTCACGTGAGTGAATCCATTTGTATGCCTCTGCTAGCAGCCAACTCGCGGTCAACAGGTGCTCTGTGCCAAGCCGACTGGATTCGTTCCAGACTTCCCCGTTGCGGAAGACTCGCGTCAAAGAGACCGTGAATTTGAGCTGGCCACCGAGCCTGCGACCGTAAATCTTCGCAGAAATCAGGCCTTGCCGAATCTCATGAATTGGACGTTGCACTGTGGTTCTCCGTGGGGTGCGCTGCTGACAAGTTTTGTTTCATTTCTAACTCGAATTCTGTCATCGCAACTTCAATGTGATTTCCAAGCGATCTCAGAATCGAACGTTCACCAGACGGCATGTTTCCATCGGTTGTGATCTCGAAAGCAAGCAGCTGAAGGAGCTTCCCAAGGTCCACAAGGTCTGCAGCCGAGAACTGAAGTCTTCCAGCTTCTGGACAAGTTTGCGTGCTCAACGAGACTTCGTAAGCAAACGAGTTCAGTGTCTGAGGGCTCCGATTAACGCGGGCGAGGAAGATGCCGGCGCCGACAATTTGAACAAGCATTGGTTGCCGACCTTCAATTAAATGTCGTTGAACGGTGTATAAACTTATAAAAGTGGAGGTGAAGCCACATTGGCTTCACCTCCTGAGTTTCTTTAGGAAGTAGACTCATTTCTGTCGTCTACGGCGGCTAAGAGCAGATCAACCAAGTGATCGACTCGAAGCCAGTAGCGAAAGATTTTTAAGTCCTTTTCAGTGGGTTTAGCTGGCATAGAGTCCATGTAGTGATTCCTCACTGCCAGTAGCGCCACAAGAAACTCCTCCCCAAAGAACTCAAGTAATTGTTTGTTTGTCATGTTTCCCTCCTTCTGTTGTTAAACCTCGACTGGACGCTCCGGTCGATGTTCGAGCAGTTTGTACTCGTGTGAAACTCCGTCCCACGCGAACACAACCTCCCGGGAAGGAGGTCCGGCCTGACAACAGGCCGGACAAAACCAGGCATATAACCTGTAGTGAAGTCGAGATATCCTTCAATACTCACTGGGCAGAAGCATTGTGGCCACGTCGTGGCCTGCTTCCGTAATCACCCAGAACAAAACCCCGGTCGTTGACCGAAACTGCGACAACATTCGACCGCCACTTTCGAGGCAATGGTCGTTGGTTTCCCAGTCCTCTTTGCAGACATCGCCCCAGTCTCCTGAAAAGTGTCTCAAGAAGCTGACGCGAATTTCGTCTGAAGAGAGATCCCGTTGAATCCCCTGTGTGATTAGCCATCGCGATGGCAGAAATAGTCCAATTCGTATGTCGTACATCGACGTCCTCCTGATAAAGATTGGCGAGCCAGGTTGCACCCGGCTCGCAGTTATTCTTAGTCGAGTTCGGACTCGTCAGTGATCACGACGTTCGAAGCGGTGCGACCGTTGGCGTGTATCCAGCTGTAGGCCTCCTGAACAACTTGCAATAGGTACAGGAGTTCAACCTTCCGATAAAGGTTCGTGGTTCCTGGCCCATTGTCGCCGTGGTACGGTCGGAAAATCCTGACGTTCGGAAAGACACGACCATCCTGTGCTTTCTTCTCGACAATCTTTCCAACTACACCCCCGTGCTCTATTGTGTGGAGTACGACTTCATTTTGTGCCATAATCATCCTTTGCTCTGATTGACGCATGACGGTTCCTCCGTCTCTGTGTCGATTGTTGTTTGCAAACGTCCTCATGACGCCTGCATCAATTGATCCTCGTGGGGAACCACGAGGTTTGGAATGAACAGATTCTTGAGCGGTCACTCATTTCTTCTGTCCTTTCCGGAGCCGTCCTGAGACGACCCAAAACCAAACTGCAACCTGAAACTGCAAACCTGTTTTCGTTGCGTCTTGGTCGGTGACGCGTCCGAAACATTTTGTCCTGCTCGCCAATAGTCATTCGAATTCTCGAAGTGACTTTCGCGGGCCTGCGACACTGGTTTCCCCCAGCAATTCGTCCATCGGCGTTCCCCTGAACGTCCGGATCGACTACGGTTTGTAAAGTTGCTTTTCGCTCTTTGTTTTTCCGTGCTCCTGAGCCCGGAGCGATGAAACCCACGGTGGGGATGGCGGCTGATTGACGATACTTCACCAGGATGTGGAAGTAGTGCCTTAGCCTTGCTTTATGATCACTTTCACCTGCCTTTCACTGATGTGGCTGTTGCAATGACAGGAACAAGTTCTTGACATACGGCAACCCTGACTGTAACTCGGCTCAGGTCCGAGGCAGTCTTGATGGCCTCATCAAGCCGCTGAGCTTTCTGCGGCGTGGCGGTGACGATCGTGATTTCGAAAGCACCGCTCTGAATCAAGGGCCGCAGAGGCCGGACTCTCCATTGTCTCGCGATGTCCTCGCGAATGGACTCTACGATTCGATCCCATCTTCCCGAGTGTCCGCCGTCGATCCGTACCAGCCCAAATTTGTTTGTGTCTCCCGGCTCCAGGTAGTACCCGGATGGAAGTCCTATCGTTGCTTCCGTTCCAAATCGCTGCCGGAGTTCAGTCAACGTCAACAAGTGCCGTCGGCGTGAACCCAACATGCAGAAAAACAGTGTGCCTGCGGCACGTATCCGTGCGTCCGGCGACAATGGTCCACTCCTGACCGCAGTCAATCCAAGTTTCTCGATGCCTCTGGGCGTGAGGAACCAGTAGCGCCTTGTGGCATCGAGCCACGAACTGCCGATCAGGCTCCTTTGCTCGATGCCCCTGAGAACTTTTTTTACTGCTCTCGGCCCGCAGGCTCTTAGCACCGCTAGTTGCTGAAACGAAGCAAACGTTCCGATTCGATATCGGTGGATGTGTAGCAAGATTGCCCTCAACCGAATCTCGGACAGTTCATCTTCTGTTGTCTGCTTCAAGCCAGCCATTGATATATTCCCGGACTACCAAAGTTCATAGGCGATAGAGTTGTCCTCGCAAAACAGATGGAAACTCTCCACCTGTTCCGGCGAATACACGCCTGCGGCCTCGACGACTTTCAACACTCTGCAGTCACTGTCGACAATGAACGCATCAGGGTCCTTCAGCCGATAGCCGGCCTTCGGAAGGGTGTGTTCACCGACCCAGCAACTTGCCTGTACCGGCCACTTTCTGCGGTAGGTGCAATAAACACTGGCCAAATCAAGGTCGTGATTCCAGTGGCTCGCTTTTGGCAAACCAGCCGCATCGCTTCCCATGAGATTGGCTGCCCGCGATGTTGCCGTGACAACAGTGAGTCTCCGTTGGGTTCGATACACCGAGCGTCGCCTGAAGTAATCGGAGAGACGCTCAGCATCGGGTTCTTTGTCATTTGGCAACCATGTCCAAACAGCCCGGTCAGGCAGGGATGGGCTGCACGCCACAATCGTGTGGCGTTGCAGCCATCCCGTTTTGACCAGCCGTTCAACACGACGTTGAACCACTCGCAGTGAACCGCATTCGTGGCACAGAAAGCCAAGATGCTGTATCGCCATCATGCTGACGCACCTCGTCAGAACTTCGAGTAGTCGTAAGTCTTCAATTGAGAGGCATGATCTCCTCATAGTTCATACCTCAGAGGCTCTCGCTACCTTCGAGATCGGCCAGAAGTGCAGCGAGCATCTCATCCTGAACAATTCGAACGTTAGTGACCACTTGTCCTGATTGTCTGCCTCCAATCGTCTCCTGGCTCCATGGGCCGATTCCCGGGAGTGTCGTCGGTGGTAGAGAATCAATCAGCTTTTCTTGCCAATCGGCTCGCGGCAGGAAAGATCCGAGATATGCCGGCCACGGAAAACTCAGACGCCGTTCGTATTCCTCCGGCAGAATGTGATATTCCGATTCGAAGATCACCGGCATGCCGCCATATTGGGCATAACCATGGCCGCTTCTCAGCCTCAGCAAGTAGCGTCTCGGATGGTCATTCATCAGATTCAGGTCATTGTTGATAATGATCGGAACGGTCTCTTCAGTTGTTGACCACGTTCGAGTGAACTGGCCACTGAGGTTCCATGACCACCCCTTCGTTGTTTTTTGCTCGACGGTCACACCGCTGCTGGCCATGACCCGTTCTTGATCTTCACGTGCATGCACGCTGGCCCAAATCTGAGTTCGGCAGCAGGCTTCAATTGTCGGAACAAGATCGAAATTGCGCGTCCTCAAGTCCGCGAGGACCTGATTATTAAGGATCACACGTATTCCAAGTTGCCTTGCTCGGGTTAACACCTGCTGAAGGTTGCCCATCAGCATTCGCTGAAACTCATTGATCACGAGGTAGACAGGATGCTTAGGCTTCGAGCGAGCAGCGGCTTCAAGTAGTAGCTCCGTGATGAGTCTTCCGATCGTGGACGAGGTGGAGCCGTCGTGGATCGACGGCAAATGAAAATATGCAACGCTCGGCTTTTGCAGTATGGACTCCAGACAGATCCCACGTTTCAGGATGTGCTCGTCGTGTCCGGATTGAGCCGTGACGTTTAGTGCTTCGACATTCGCAAGCCGCTTGAGCAGTTCGAGTACCTGAGACCCCGCTCTCACCACCTCAGGATTCAGTCCATGTCGCTTTGCGGACTTAGCAACCCCCTGAAGCGCCTCTAGCAGCTCAACAAACGATTCGGGCTGCCTTCGGGCTCCCTGGTCACCGAAGCTGCGGCTCGCAGTGCTGGAGAATCCCTCTCGCCCGTCTACCGAGTAGGCCAGTCCCATTGCAGAGATAAGCAAATCTGATTGGCATTGGGGGCTGAGTTTTTTCCAGAAGGGCTGCGTGAATGGATTGAACGCCTGAGTCTCGATAGTCCTATCAACGGAAAAGAACGCGACTGGTGGAGTTCCTCCTTTTTTGTCCTGCGCGAACGCTCTTGCAGCATTCAACGAAGCGACCATTTCGGGTGAACTTCCCTCAAGGTCCAGAACAACGACGCTGCAATCTCCCTGATCGGCTAACTGCTCGACGAACGGAGCCAACAGACCATACGGACGAGGCTTTGCGAAACTGCCGAGGAAGTGTGCATGGCCCTTCAAGGCCGACTTTGGAAACAGCACAGGACTTTGGTCGGATACAACGAATCCAAGCGGAATGCTGTCTCTTTCGAAGACATTTCCTTCACGAAGCCGGTCCTTCAGTCGCAGTAAATGCTGATTGTAGAACTGACCAGCTGGCTGAGTGATGTTCTTGAAAAACCGCTCTTGAATTGGGATTGGCTTTCCGAAGCCATCCTGTGATTCCAAGTCGGCGATTGTTGAGGCTGGCTCTTCGTTTCTACTTTCCAAATTCAGTAATTCCCTGGCATCGGCCTCAAGCTTTCGCCATCGATAGGAGGTCCAAGTGACCCACGCGATGACAGGGAGGTTCACAGCGAATGCTCCCGCCATAAATGAGAACATTGAGAATGTCACGTAGCTCAAGTCGACTGCTATGTTTAGAAGTAACCAGCTGCCGTACGAGATGTCGAATATCACGTCGCCTGATGGCGTTTCTTGACACCACGGTTTCATCATCCACGCCCACATCTCCCAAAAGAGACGATAGGCCATTGGATCCATCTTTGTTCGTCCAACGAGCATCAATGTCGTTGCTGCCAGAGTCAACATATGGCGATTTTTTCGACATCCGGCTGGACTTCCACAGATGCCAGGGGCGCGACTGTCTGTGTAAGTCAACCAGCTTCGAATAGTCATCCACATGAGCAGAGTGACATCGCCCGGCGTTCGCCACCAAAAGAATGCAACAAAGCCGCCAATAGTGCTCAGAGCGAGCCAAATCACATGCACCGGGAACGTTGAAAGGCCGAGATAGCCAGCCCACTGCAAGGCACAAAGTGTTAGTGAGAGGATCAACAATATCGGACGGCCAATTTTTCGGGTGGTCTGGCATTCAGGCAATGGCAGCGGTGCAGAGCTTGCCAGAGTCAGCCAATGGTTGCCGAAGGAATACGCATACCATCCAACCGGCAGGATGCAGAGCAACGCCAAAATTGAGCGAGGCGTGCTGGAGCTGAGGCAAATAACAATTGCCGCTGCAAGACAACGCCAATGCAGGATCACCTCAGCATTCCTGCGAACGACTGCGAGTCCCGCAAAGACGGCAAGGATACCCCAGGAAATCGCTGTGAGCGAAGGCTCAAACCAGTCGATTCCCCATAAGCTCAACTTATGCACAGTAAAATGGATCACCACGAAGATCAGATACCATTTCAAGATCAAAGTCAGTGAACTTCGTAAGCTTGGCAAAGGTAGTTCGATTTCGAACGTGGGTTGATGATTCTTTGGAACGCGATCTTGCTGAATCGGGTTTCCGGCATTTTGATAAAAGGTCTCACGCATTTTTTGTTCTCGCTAATAGAGTGATGAGATTCGAAACAATGGAACAATGAAACTGCAATCCCGGGGGCCATTCATGTTTTTCAGTGGCGTTTCGAATCGCTGAGGCTTTCTCTGCCGTCGAGGTGACGACAACAAGGCGGATATCTCCGCTCTTGACGAGTCCTCGAAACTCCGGAATGTCAATCCGCTCGGCGATGTCGAAGTGGCATTTGCCTGCGACATGAGCTGGCGACCCACCAAGGTCAACGCGAATGATCTCCAGCGTCTTTTTTGACAACTCGAAACACATTGGAATGTGCTGCTTTCGTTCGGGAAGCCATGGAAGATGCCGCGCAATGTCTTCCCGAGTGAGCCGCTTTCGCTTGTCATTACCCAGCAGGCAGTGAGCCGCCGTGGCAAATTCAATCGCTAGTGCCTGTGGCCCAAGCGGCAGAGTCCGGTGATTCTTTCTGCCCAGAAACCCGGCCCCTTCAGAGCCCAGCACGAAATATCGTGCCGGGTGATGAAGCGTGTATGATCCGAGGTATCCAGCCCGGCAAAGTCTGTTGACGATCTTGCTGATCGCCGAGCGTGAAAGTCCCATGAGTGCCGAACACATAAGCATCTCGATCGTCGAGATTCGCATGCGATCAACATGACGGATCACAAGCTGGTCGCGGCTTGAGAGCGTGATGTGTCTGCTACGGGTTTGTTTCATAGGATTCACCAAAGTTGGTACGGAAGAGCGCGGACCGAACAGTCTTCGTGAAAGTCTTGAACTCTTGCCGCTTCGTATCCACCTCCGAACTCAATGACCCAGGTGACCTGTCCCTGGTCGAGGATGAATGCGTCCGGAAGCTTTTGTCCCTGCCGCGTATGCGCCAGGAAATCTTCGCCGCGCCATGCATTGGCAAAGGCGTGATCAGTTTCTCGATATCTCAGCCAGACTGACGAAACTCCAAGATCGTGAGATGCCTGGACTGGATTCTTGAGCTCACCTCTTCGAGTGCCACCGAGTAACTTTGCGGCCTTATCTGTAGCAATCCAGACAACACAGGATTGCGACGGGCGACCTTTCCATCGCTGTTGGCAGCTGTGGGCCGCAGCACCGAAGTTTGGGGCTGGGCTTCCTGGCTTCCAGGTAAGGATTGGCTCCGTCAGAGAAGACAGAATTCTTGCCTGTACCATGAGTCGCTTTACCAGACCGTTGGCAGCCAGCCACTTCATTCTGCGACGGGCGTTGGCAAGTGAACCGCCCCAGAAGTGATCTGCGAGCTGCCGCTGACTGAAAAGGCGAACCTGAAGAACCAGAGCAAACAAGATCACGTGATCTCGTCTTGTCAGACGAAGCATGGAGCTCACGACGAAGACTCCTCAGTCTCGATGGTTGGCTCATCCCGCCTTGCTGCAACCCGTGAACGCCGTTTGGTCTGACCGGAGAAATCAGGCAGGCTCCGCAGATCAGCTGGTTCGCTACCCGTTTCCGGGTCTTGAAGTGGAACCATGGTGAGGTGCACAACCTCAGTTCCTTCACCCGCCAGGTCTGCAGATGCCAACCTGGTCGACCTCTTTCGGAGAGTTAGAGCAATTTCCGGCTTCCCATCTGCCTCATATTGCCGGGCAAGGTCTTCAAGGCGACTCTGCTGCAGTGCTTGTGCTTCTGCATGCATTTCCGCGACACTGGAGCTCACAAGCCCGGCTACAAGAGCAGTCATTCGCTCCACCAGACGCTCCAGAAAATTGGCCAACACCTTGTTCATTTCCACCCTCCGCGCTAAACTCTCTGGCGTACAAACTGACTAAGTCAGACGAGGGGATTTGAAATGAAGAGCCACCTGGGATCGCCTCAACATCGCGCTGAAAAGGGAATTTCCATGCCTGAACAAGCATGGCATGACCACGCAAAAGACTCTATTTTTCTCCACGTCCGAATCGTTTCAGCGTGGTTTTCAGATCAGGGCTGGTCAGCAAAAAAGGCGGCCACGGAGCTAGGCCTCAATGACAATACGGTTCGAGCGATCCTCAGCGGTCACGGCGTCAATCCGGCAACTGCAAAACTCATCGCAGACAAAATGAAGAAGAAAGTTACGGACATCCTTGCTCCGTATGATCGTCGGCACCCTCCGATCCATCCCGAATCCAATCAGCATGAATGGATCAACGAAGGGCCGATGTCGGGTTCATTTTCGTGTCCAAACGGGTTGATCTTCGTTCCCTGCCGGATGAGGCACCGTGAAACCACGAGACGTGTAGGGAGAGGAAAGTGCTATTTCCTGAGCCTTATGGATGCGGGGCATGTAGACGCAATTCGTCACCAATTGCAGAGACATGCCGAGGTTTGTTGCCGAATTGGACAACATCCAAATATCGCACTCAATCTCGCGAACGGTCCCGGCGCAACAAAGAGCGACTGGTGGGTTGTGGATGACTGGGTGGGTGAACTCACGCTAGCAGACTTCTTGATTTCCGATGCAAGGCGACTTCCTGTGGATCGAATACCGTCGCTTCTGCTGGAAATTGCAACGGCGATCAGCGTGTTGCATTCCAGAAACATCATTCTACGCGACGCGGCTCCTTGCCGAGTTTTGATCACTGATGATCTGGCGCGTGCTGTCGTAACGGACTTTGAGCTTGCGAAGGTTCTGGAGAATGTTCCATCTGTGGTCGGCGACTGGAACGGCGACAGTCGCTACCGTGCTCCGGAGGTTAAAGAGGGCAACGCGACACCAGCGGCGGATATATATAGCCTCGCCGTAATCGCAGCCGCGATGGTAAACCACCAGTTGCCGGAAAAGAGTCAAGAAGGGGCTTGTCTTCAGGACTCCACAATGCCTGCTCGATTGAAGGAAATGCTGATAAAGTGTTTGTCACCAGCACATGAAGACCGCCTTCAGGAAGTCGGCCCTCTTTTGGCTGAACTCAAGAAATGGACTTGATTCATGATGTACCCTGAAGACTTCGAGACATTTGAGGTAGATGACGACGAGCCGGTTGAGGATCCTTACCTCTTGGCTTCGCCGATGATTAGGGTGCATGATCTCAGCGAATCCGTCTTTTGTTCGCGTGCTGGCGTCATTTCCCTGGCGAAGTCTGCGGAAGACCCAGATACAGAGCCAAATCTTGGGCCAAAGCTCAGTGGATTCTGGAACTTTGATGAACATCGGTTCAATGAAGCGATCAATCAGACTCTCCTGAAATCGGTGTTGATGTCAGTGCTTTTTGCGGCGACGTGCATCCTTGGCATCGTCGGGGCTACATATTCCGTCATTTGGATTCCGGTCGCCTATTTTGCCGCGCGATGGGTCGGCCCACAGGCGTGGCGGTCAGGTTACCGTCTGTTCAATCTGGTGCTCGAACGTCGTCGGTTGTTGCAAGCCCGTTGCGATGACTTCGCGGTTCGTCCCACGAAGGTTCAGTATCTGAGTTGGTGGGTACTCCGTAGATTTGGATTCGAATGCATTCTTCCTGAAGATTTGCTGAGCGACGACCGTGAGAAAGTCGTTGGAAAGCCCTGGCGGATACTTCAACTTGGTGACGACATTCTTGTTCCGGTTGTTCGCAAGCATCGTGGACGCAACACGAGGGGGCCCCAGCATACTGTTCGGCTGATGGCGTATTGTTACCTGATTGAGCGTTGCACCAACGCAAAGTCGCCATTCGGCGTCCTGCTTTTCAACTCTGGCGACCAGTGCGTCATTATTCCGAACGACGGCGAACATCGAAGCGAATTCTGGGAAGCGCTGCATGACTTCCGTGAGCTGCTTTACAACGGACCGAATGCCGGCGCACTTCTTGTTGATCCTCCCGGCAGTCGTTGCAGTGGTTGCGAATTCGGCAGACCACGTAAGTATCGAGCGGGGGTAACGACAACCATTCTAGGTGGGGAAGAGCTCGCGCCGTTCCTTGACGACGGCTTTCATTCGGACTGCGGTGATAGGTTTTGTTGGTGTCCGCTTCACACCAACAAACTTGCAAGAATGGAGAAGGAGTCTGAGAACTTCCGTTCAGCTGATGTTTAGCTTGCGACAAACCCAATCAATGACCTGGATCGCAAACCGGCTCGCAGGATTGGAAGTCGGAGGGGATTGCAGAATCCTGAGCATGTCTCGAAGTGCATTTGCACAATCTCGAGACGAAGCAAATCTCTCTTCCGGGTTCAGCGACAGTCCCTTTGCGACGAGATTGTCCAGTTGTTGCTGAATTGACCTGGGTAAGCACTGACACTTTGGTGCAATCTTCGATGGCGGAACGAACTTATTCCGCATGTGCTCAATGTTCTCCGGAAGACCCGCTTTTCCCCCAAGCCCGGAATAGGGAATTTGCTCGGTAAGCAATTCATACAGAATCACGAAGACGGAAAACATGTCAGAACTTGGTCCGGCAAACGAATTTTCCAACTGCCGTTCAGGCGATGCGTAAAACCCAATGGAGCCGTCGCCCTGTGTGCGGTTGGCCCCTCTGAGCAAGCTCCACGAGCTGCCATAGTCGATGGGAATCAAGGCATGTGGGTGACGGCGGACAATGATGTTCTTGGGATGAAGATCGCCATGAATGACGTGACAGTACTGATGCAAGCGAGAAATGCTCCCCGCAAGTTTTGAAATCAGCCTGACCGTCTCGACAGCATCAATGCCTCGGACGCCGCCTTTGAGGTTCTTGAGGTATTCGGGCAGTGGTATCCCCTCAACCCAGGAAAGCACACACACAAACCCGGAGGCGGTCCTTTGAAAGTCAATAACCTCAGGAAAGTCATTGAGCTTTACCTTCCTGACGGCATTCCAAAACTGCTCAGCTTCTGGCTCGTCGCCCCATTCCTGCACAAGGAAGTACTTCCCGCTGGGGCCGATGTCACGACAGAAAGCCAAGTATCGTTCGCGAAATGGACTACCAATCTTCCTTAACAGAAAGTAGGTGTGGCGACGAATTTGGCGTTTAGCAATGAACCGCTCTTTCTGCCCGTTGATCGAGATGAATCCGTTGGAGTTTGAATGAGTGCTCATACAGTTTGCCTCTACCAACGTCGCTGGCTCGGAGTTCTGCTTTCCGGACTGAGTGTCGTCGCAGGTGTTCGCCACTACTCCTGGCTCACACCTTCTTCAAGAAAGATACCTAAAGTCTTTAGGATCTTGTACTTCGAAGGATCACAGTCTGTCCCATGCAGGGTTCAGTCTGCAAGCCGCGATGTCGGCCACCAATTTGTCTTTCGTCGGGCCTCGATTTGCCACTCACTTCGTCTCCGTTCTCCGTTTGGAAACTCGGTAGCTCTTCACGGAGCCCAAGCGTTCGATCTCGGCTTACCAGACCTGTCCGACGTCATTGTCTCCCATTCTCGATTACAACGACTGACTAACGCTCCTCGCTTTGGACTCTCTTTGCAGTCCCTGGTCCGCGCCATCCAGTTTGCCTCGGTGGTCTCAATCTCGCTGACCGTGCGGGGCTTAACTTCGAGTGCGAACTCCCAGAAAGCCTTCGATAGGCATAACAGACACTGCACTGGAGTGTTGTCACAGGTGTCCGCCACTACTCATGGCTGACACCTGCTGCTGGAAAGATGAGTAAAGCCTTTTCGGTCTTGGACTTCGAGTGATCACAGACTGTCCCACGCAAGGTTCAGACTGCAGGCCGCACTGTGGGCCACCATTTTGTCGTTTGTCGGGCCACTTCTTACTATCCACCCCGTTTCCACTGAAGACACGCTATGCCTCCATGGAATACTCTCATTCCATCCCAGATCACCTGAACCCTCAGACGCTGGGCCTTCGATCGCTGGTCACGAACAACTGGCTGCAGTACCGCTCTTTGGACCGTATTGCAGTGACAGGCACTTGCCATTCAGCATGCTTGCAGTTTGTAACTTCCTCGCTGCCAGTGTGCCGTTTTTTCCGGCGGCCGAACTGCTGCGGGGCGAGAGAATGCCTGTTGATGCGAATCCCCTCAAACGCTAGACCACTCCTCGAGGCCGTCGAGGATGAACTTGTAAATTCCATCAACGGGAGTCCATCATATGGCGTTTACTGGACGTCGTGATAATACCAGTTACCTGGGTCAGATTGCAAAAACTTACCCAGGTCAGAAATAAGGGCGGGGCGTCGTGAAGAGTCAGCTCAGCCTCCACATGTCGTTTCAGTCCCAAACTGGGGAGCAACCACCGAAACCAACCAAAGAGTGACCGCTGGAGGCGAAGCCGGAAGCGGAAGGGGGTCCCTTGGCGGAGCGAAAGCGCAGCCGAGGGGGCGGAGCGTTCAGCGGAGCCTGTTGACCGCACGCCGCCCCAGCGGCGTCGGTCAATTCGTGAGCGGCAGCGAACGAAGCGGGCGTTCAGCCCGCAAGCCGCACCGGCCCCAGCCGGTCGGCGCCGGCCCGTTCAGGGCAGCGGCCGTTCAGGCCGCGGGGCGACAGCCCCTGCTTGCCATCAAGCATGCATGAGCCTTTTCGTTCGATTGACGATGGACTGTCCCTGTCATCCGTGCTGACATTTCTCTGTCCGCAACGCGAGGCTTGTCTGGGTTGCGTAGAAATTGATTGATATACAATTCTCTTAACCTCACCGAGCCAGTCGTCATTCTTCAGAGTCAGTCCTCACCGGGCAGCATGATCGTGATCACTGGCTCAGCATTGTCCCCCGGTCCACAGATGGCTTTCAATGATGTCTCTGTATTCCGACCAGCCCCGTCGGCGTGGTGGATTTCGAATAATACAATTGACGTGTCCGTGTCGCGACAAATTGCGAATCGCAGAAGCATCAGGATATCCCACAGGCGTCCCCGCTCGTCCTGATGGGTGCAGTCAGGATCCACTTCGACACAGGAGTTCCACACTGTATCTGTCAGGGCAACCGGATATCGAAAACCGGCCTCAATAGCCATGTCTGTCACGTCAATCAAGAATCCGTCTGCGATGGCATCAGCTCGGGTGTAGGCGTGGATAATCTTAATGTCGTTCATCTTCATTTCTCCTTGATTTGCATTCGGCGGATGCAAGTTATGTCCGTATTGGTCTGCCGTTGACCGGCATTCTCGGACCACGACAAGTCAAGGTGGAGTCTTTCGCACCGCGAAAGCAGCAGCGGACGCCGTAGGCGGGAGCGGACCTTGATGTCGTGGTACGATGACAAATGCCGAATGGTCAGCACCACTTCAGGCATGGTGGTTCGCGAGCATGAGATCACCGATTCATTACCAATGCTCTGCGTCATTCGGAAACATAGATATCCCGTGGAATCAGTCGGGAAGTCGCTGTCATCGAGTTCGAATCAGAGACCGGTTCACTTCCTGTATTGATGACAAAGCTGTTGCAGAAGCTCTGTCGCCAAATCGCTCAGGACAGACTTCGATTCTCGAATCACCTCGGCGTTTTCACAGACGCTGACAATTTCATGCTTGCTGTGGCATGGAGTTGCCAGCCCCACTGCTCTCGCGACGGCGAATGCCACCGTCTGAGCATGGCTCTCCTCGATCTGTGGGTTGCCAGTGCAGAAATGATCTGGATAGAGATTCATGAGTACATACTCACGGACAAGGTTGGTGAATCGCCCTCGAACCGTCATAAACGGCCGGACATGGATCCATGTGGCAGACGAAATCGTGAATCCTCCCCCGAAGTACTCTGTGGAAATTGCGATGCCGTTGCATGCGAGGCACTCTTCAAGTGCCTGCAACCACTGATAGCCGCTTTGATGTCGTACCAGTTTGTTGCAAAACCATTGGAGCTGTCGGCTCAGTCTCAAAGCTTGCCCCGGCCGAAATCGCTTGTGTGGCCGAAGGATGTGCCACTCCGCAAAACACCTGATTTTGCTCTTCTGTTGCTGTTTGAGCCGGAATAGTTCATGTTGGACCACAGCCCCGATTCTGCGTTCGTTCAAAGCTGTGCACTCCATCTCTACCAGTTCGATAATTTGATCAATCCCTTCGTTGATGATCTTTCGGTATTTGTTGTTCATCTTCCTATTTCCTGTTTCATAATGCGTGCGATCCTCCGTTGTGACCGCTCGCGGGTTTCGAAATGAGGAGCACGGCAAGTCAAGGTGGAGCCTTTCGCGCAGCGAAAGCAGCAGCGGACGCCGCAGGCGGGAGCGGACCTTGACGCCGTGATACCATGAGAAATCCCAGCGAGCGGAACCCTTCATCCTCATTTGCTTCGCTTGAGAGGTCTGCTAGCCATGCCTGCGAGCCATTCCTGGTGCACCTTTCACGTTGGGGACTTCCCTGAGGCAAGGTCATGCCCTGGCTTGGCGAATCATCTGGCGGAGTAGTTCCGAGCCAATCTCGATTGTCAGCCGTCGATCCCTTCGAATCGTCTCGTGGTCGCAACATCGGCCGATTGTGTAGAACTGACTGTAATAGCGAGACTCAAGACCGACCGTTCTGGCAATGGCATATGCAATGGCCTGTGTTCGTGCCTCTGCGATCGTCGAACAGCGTTGCAATGGTGTCTGCAGACCAAGCTTTACCCGAACGTACTCCACAATCAGATAGTGAAATCTGGCCCGGACGGTCATGAATGGGCGAACCAGGATTCTGTTTTCGAATGATGTGGACATCCCCCCGTCGAAATATTTCGTCTCAATCCGTATTCCGTTCTCCTCAATCACACGTTCAAGAGCCCTCAGCCATTGAAATCCATGATGACGTTTCACAATCAACGCGGATAGTCTGCAAAGTCGAGCGTGTGATTTTGATCGCCCCTCTTGCCAGAAGCGTTCGAGCGGCAAGAGCAGATAAAGCTCTGAGTAATAGCGGAGTCGGTCACGGAAGATCCACTGGCAACGAAACATCTTGTATCGGATCATCCATCCGGGATCCTTTTGCATCAATCGCGAATGGTTATTCTCAACCATCTGGGCAAGTTCATCGATTCCTGCCCTGATGACCATCCGGTAAGTGTTTTTGGTTGTATCCATGTCATTCATCCTTAAATGCGTGTGATCCTCCATCGTGACCGCTCGCGGGTTTCGAAATGAGGAGCACGGCAAGTCAAGGTGGAGCCTTTCGCGCAGCGAAAGCAGCAGCGGACGCCGCAGGCGGGAGCGGACCTTGACGCCGTGATACCATGAGAAATCCC
>VFQT010001359.1_pt1 | contig 29849 bp, 27 predicted proteins | sample 3512381 | NCBI WGS metagenome assembly VFQT01 (sample SAMN10412376, study PRJNA504923) | tailings metagenome | isolation source: Relicate 2 Philex TSF3 active mining site | place: Philippines: Tuba, Benguet | collected 2017-08-29
TCAGGGGGTTATGTTCCAGGACATCCAAAGCGATGATGATCTCCCCAATGCGCTGGCCAGGGATTTCGACCTGGCAGCTTACCAAATGTTCAAGAATGCGATCGAAATCGTCGCCCACCTCGGGCGCCAGTTCGATTCTGGCCATTTCAGCGTGCCAGTCTTCTGGCTACGGGACGCTTGGCAGATCTTCCGGCAACACGGGCTTCAAGATACTTGCGCATCTCTGTCCAGGGAATGGTTTTTCCAGAAGAGACGATGTCGGCGTAGCGCTGCTCGGCGGCCTCATCAAAATCCGCCCTGAGTTCTGCCTGCTGGGTCTTTTCGGCAATCGCTTCAAGAATGAAACCATGGGCTGTCGTCCCGGCGCGTTTTGCTGCGGTTGCCACCCTTGCTTTCAGATCTTCGGGCAGGCGAATGGTCGTAGTCGTCATAACAGGTACTCCGATTGAAAATGAACAACCATAGTAGCACTTATGTGCTACAGCGAGAACCAGATTCTCTCCGCGTTATTTGCGGAGATTGAAAGCACTTATCGCCGAACCGCCACCAAACCTACGATGACTGCCCTACCCCATCCGGCCGGGCGGAGGCGGGACCGGCTTCGGCGGCGTCTCGGCTGTGGCGCTGTAGACGCGCAGGCTTTTGAGCCCTGAGTCTGGGGTCGCCGCCCCGGCTTAGTGGATGCCGAAGTAGCGGCGGAAGACCGGTGGCGTCATCACCGTCGAGGCGAACTACCGGACGCCGGCCAACAGGCTCTCGTAAGGAATCCGCAGCCCATCGTGCAGCCGCTTGACCATGCGCAGGCTCAAGGCGCGCTTGCGATTCAGCACCTCCGACACCCGGCCGCTCTGGCCGATGTAGGGCTCGAGATCGCGCGGGGTGGCCATCGAGAAAGGCAATCGCCCGGCCAGCCGAGGCTGCACCGGGCGACAACGCAGACACCCTGCCGAGAAGCCCCGTCATGCCAGCCCATCGGGAGTCCCCGATAGATCCCGACAGACTTTTACCCGTACTGATCAACAACTTACGGCTGTTTCTCGACTGTCTTCGATAATCCCAGAAAGACGCTGAATCATTCCCACTCAATCGTCGCCGGTGGCTTTCCCGATATGTCGTAGACCACGCGGTTGATGCCTCGCACCTCGTTGATAATTCGATTGGACACCGATGCCAATAAGTCATGGGGTAAGGGAGCCCAATGTGCCGTCATAAAATCTTGAGTCTGCACAGCTCTCAATGCGACCACATATTCATAGGTTCTGCCATCGCCCATCACACCAACTGACTTAACCGGCAAGAAAACCGCAAAGGCCTGGGAAGTCTTTTCATACCAATGAAGCCCATCGGTCGGATCAACATACGATCGAAGTTCGCTAATAAATAGAGCGTCAGCCCTTCGAAGCAAATCGGCAAACTCCCGTTTAACTTCACCAAGGATTCTCACCCCGAGCCCTGGGCCAGGAAAAGGGTGCCGAAAAACCATGTCTCGAGGCAAACCAAGTTCTAGCCCCAGTGCGCGGACTTCATCTTTGAAGAGCTCCCTCAGGGGCTCAAGCAAAGCCAAGTGCAGGGAATCAGGGAGTCCGCCAACATTATGATGCGACTTAATCTTACTTGCTTTGCCATGCTTGGTGCCGGCTGACTCAATCACATCGGGATAAATCGTCCCCTGAGCAAGCCATCGCGCATCGGGATATTTCGCAGCCTCCTGCTGAAAGACTTCAACAAAAAGCCTGCCGATGATTTTGCGTTTTTCCTCAGGATCGGTCTTACCGGCTAAGGCCAGCATAAATTGCTCACTGGCATCAACAGCAGTGAGCTTCATGCCAAAGTGCTGGCCAAAAGTCTCTCGAACTTGATCAGCTTCTCCCAAACGTAGAAGACCAGTATCGACGAAAACGCACTGAAGCTGCTCGCCAATGGCCCGATGAATAAGCGCCGCAGCAACCGACGAATCAACCCCGCCAGAAAGGCCAAGGATCACTCGGTCCTGCCCCACTTGGCCGCGAATTTGCTCGATCATTTCTTCGGCGAACCGAGCCATGGCCCAATCACCACGAAAGCCGCAAATCTGCTTTAGAAAGCGGTCAATGATTACCTTACCTTGCAGCGTGTGCGTGACTTCCGGGTGAAACTGTAAGCCGTAAAAGCCGCGCACCTCATCGGCCATGCCGGCGATCGGGCAACTTTCGGTAGAGGCGATCAACTTAAACCCGTCTGGCAAGCGAGTTACCTTATCGCCATGGCTCATCCATACCTTAAGCAGGCCGTGCCCCTCGTTGTTGACCTCATCAGCGATATCCTTTAGCAATTGACTGTGGCCACGCGCCCGAACCATTGCCGAACCAAATTCACGGGTATCACTGGCTTGGACCGTACCACCGAGTTGCTGTGCCATGGTTTGCATGCCGTAGCAAATACCTAGCACGGGTACACCAAGCCCAAATACAGTCGGATCGGCAATGTCGGTGTTGTGCTCGTAGGCTGAATTGGGGCCACCCGATAGGATGATGCCTTTTGGCCTAAACGCGGCGATTTCGGCTGCAGACATCGAAGCAGGATGTATCTCGCAATAAACCTTCGATTCGCGAACACGGCGGGCAATCAACTGCGTAACTTGAGATCCAAAATCTAGAATTAATAGTTTTTCATGGCTCAGGCTAGCACGAGCAGACGCTCCCCTGCCATCTCGACGGGCTGTTCTAGCTTCAGTCATGATGATAATTGGGAGCTTCTTTGGTGATTTGCACATCATGAACATGCGACTCACGCATCCCAGCCGATGTGATTTCTACGAATTGCGCTTTGCTTCTCATGTCACTTAAATCACGACAGCCGCAATAGCCCATACTCGCGCGAATGCCTCCGCAAAGTTGGTGAAGAATCGACAGAATTGATCCTTTGTAGGGAACACGACCCTCGATACCTTCGGGTACTAGCTTTTCGACGTTCGCTGAGGCATCCTGAAAATAGCGATCGGCCGCGCCCTCTTGCATGGCCCCTAGGGAGCCCATACCACGATAGCTTTTGTATGAACGGCCTTGGTACAGAATAACCTCACCGGGCGCCTCTTCAGTACCGGCAAACATCGAACCCATCATCACAGACGACGCCCCCGCGGCGATCGCTTTTGCGATGTCGCCCGAAAACCGTACACCACCATCCGCGATCAGTGGCACGCCGCTCGTGCCTAGTGCGGCAGCCACATCCGAAATCGCAGATATCTGCGGGACTCCAACGCCGGCCACAATGCGGGTCGTACAAATTGATCCTGGTCCGATGCCAACTTTCACAGCATCAGCGCCGGCTTCAAGCAGCGCGATCGCGGCTTGCCCGGTCGCGATATTGCCACCTATCACATCCACAGATGGGTAATGCGTCTTGATGCGCCTGACCTGGTCGATCACGCCTTGCGAGTGGCCATGGGCCGTATCGACGACCAGCACATCAACGCCAGCAGCAACAAGTCGCTCTGCCCTTTCCTCACTATCCGCACCGGTGCCAATGGCAGCACCAACGCGCAACTTGCCTTGTCGATCCTTTGCGGCCAGGGGATGCTCGGTTGCCTTCAAGATATCCTTGACGGTTATTAGGCCCCGCAATTCACGCTCAGCATTAACCACAAGAACGCGCTCAATCCGATGTTTGTGCATCAAGGCCTGGGCATCTTCAAGGCTAGCGCCTTCGGGAACGGTAACGAGTCGATCGCCCGGCGTCATGATGCTGCTTACCGGATCATCCAATCGGGTTTCAAAGCGCAAGTCCCGATTAGTCACAATGCCTATAACAACCTTCCCTTGCACAACCGGCAAGCCTGAGATCTTGTGCTGCCTACTAATTTCAAGTACGGCATGGATGGGCATTTCAGGGCCAACCGTAATAGGATCAGAAACGATCCCAGACTCATAGCGTTTGACGCGACGCACCTCTGCCGCCTGCGCAAGGGGAGACAGATTCTTGTGAATTATGCCAATGCCACCCTCTTGAGCCATGGCAATCGCCAGGCGCGCCTCGGTTACCGTGTCCATGGCCGCAGAAATCAATGGGATCTGCAACTGTATGTTTCGCGACAACGAGGTTTTCAGTTCCGCATCGCGAGGAAGCAAGTTCGAGTACGCGGGAACAAGTAATACATCATCAAAGGTTAAGGCCCGCTTGATCAATCTCATGGCAACCCTCGGCACAAAGCGGCATTATAGGCGAGCCGGGATTACCCGACCTCAGGCCTTCGGTTCATCGAAGCTCGGGTGTTCGGTTCATCAAAGCTCAGGTGTTCGGTTCATCGAAGCTTGGGCTCCGGGGTGACGACGTTTTGTTGCTGATCCGAGAGCCCTTTGCGACTTGACCTTGTCATGTCGTCGTTGCTTTGCATCGGCCGAGATACGCTCAAGGACGGCAATCTCATCACCATCTCGAATGGGCGTTGTCCAACGTAGCCGTTGTCCCCATCTGCAAAAAGCTGAGGCGTCATCAAGCAAATGTTTCGGAAAGCCGGGTGTAAGCGCCATTGCGGCTAAAGAGGCGCGTAAATCCGCAAGCTGTTTTCCCTCGGCCCACGTCAGACTGAGTGATCGGAATCCGTTTGCACTTTCAGTGTCCAGCCAAAACACATGTACGACCCCTTGATCTTGTGTGCTAACAGACGCCACACCATCGATCGGCTCAGCATCAGGCGACACAAAATGAATCGGCTCAGCACCAGACGCCATAACATGTATCGCGTCAGTACTAGGCGCCATAACACTGATCGGCTCGGGCCAGAAAGGCATCCATCATCTGAGCCGCGATCATGTCAAAGGCAGGTGAAAAGAGCTTCGCTAACAGTCCTGACTTCATGTGATAGTCGAGTCGTAGTCGAACCTTACAGCCTTGGGGAGCGCTCGGATCATGCTCAGACCGACTATGCTCTCCTAGCTCAGCATCTAGGCCCAGTCTGTGATCATCGCTAAGCTCGATACCATCGAAGTACCATGCCCCTTCGAGTCGCTCAAAGGGCCCATCGAGCAATTGCATTTGAATCAGACCGGGTGGCCGGTGGATGTTACGGGTCGAAAAATGTTGCTGGATACCTTTAAAGCGCACCTGCAAACTTGCATCAATCCCATCATCGCGGCGCAGCAATATCTGGCTCGAAGCACACCAGGGAAGAAACTGTGGGTAGCGCTCAACTGTAGCCACCAAATCAAACATTGCTTGCGGCGAGTACGGTACAAAGGCCTGACGTTCAATACAGGGCATGGTCTCTTAGCTTAAGATGCGCGATTCTATGAAGCAACTATGACAATCGTCCAGAACAAAAAAGCATTCCACGACTACCTCATTGAAGAGCGTTACGAAGCAGGTATTGTGCTCGAAGGCTGGGAGGTTAAAGCAATTCGAGCAGGCCGGGCGCAAATCAAAGAGGGCTATGTATTAATTCGCGCAGCCGAGCTCTACTTAATCGGTGCCCACATCACTGCATTGCCTCAAGCCTCTACCCACATCCAACCTGACCCGGTTCGGACGCGAAAACTTCTACTTCATGCTGCTGAGATTCGCAAGCTCATTGGCAAAGTTGAACGCGCCGGTTACACCTTAATTCCTCTGAACTTCCATTACAACAAGCATCGAATCAAGCTTGAAATTGGTCTTGCCAAGGGCAAAAAGCAGCACGACAAGCGCGAGGCAGCGAAAGAGCGCGATTGGCAGCGCGAACGACAAAGGCTTATGAAAACCGATACACGTTCGCGCTAAATCTCGAAAAATATAGAGATCCATGACCGCAACAAGTTAGGTCTTTGCAAGCAACTGCCAAGTATCGATGACGGTGTCCGGGTTTAGGGATATCGACTGTATACCCTCTTGCACAAGCCATTGCGCAAGATCGGGGTGATCGGACGGTCCCTGCCCGCAAATACCAACGTATTTCCCCTGTTTGATGCAAGCCTTGATAGCCTGCGACAAGAGCACGCGTACCGCGGGATCGCGCTCATCGAATGCAGCAGCAACCAGTCCCGAGTCCCTATCAAGCCCTAGGGTGAGTTGCGTTAAATCGTTTGATCCGATCGAAAAACCATCGAAGTGCTCCAAAAAAGCATCTGCCAAAATGGCATTCGACGGTAGCTCACACATCATGATAATTTTAAGCGCGCCGCTTCCATCCTCGGCCGCACCACTGCCACGCGATAGGCCTTGTTCGCTAAGTAAAGCGACCACTTGTCGGGCCTCATCAACTGTTCTCACGAATGGAACCATCAACTCGACATTGGTAAGTCCCATGCTGTTACGAACCACTCGCATGGCCTCGCATTCGAGCGCAAAAGGTTCACGGAAATCAGCAGAAAGATATCGACTTGCGCCCCTAAAGCCGAGCATCGGATTTTCTTCCTCGGGCTCATAGCGAGATCCGCCGATTAGTTTGCGGTACTCATTACTCTTAAAATCAGAAAGTCGAACGATCACTGTTTTGGGCCAAAAAGCGGCGGCAATGGTGGCCACGCCCTCAGCAAGCCTTGCAACATAAAAATCACGCGGCGAGGCGTATCCACGTGCGACGCTTTCCACAGCAGACTTCAAGGCCGCATCGACATGCGGATAGTCGAGGATTGCTTTAGGATGAATACCTATATCGTTATTGATAATAAATTCTAAGCGCGCCAGACCAACCCCTTGATTCGGTAATTGGGCAAAATCAAAAGCAAGTTGGGGATTGCCAACATTCATCATCAACTTGGTTGGAATTGGCGGTAACTCTCCTGAATCAAGCTCGGTGATCTCGGTTTCAAGCAGTCCATCGTAGATATAGCCCGTATCTCCTTGGGCACATGAGACGGTCACAAGGGCACCATCACTAAGCTGATCGGTCGCGTTACCACAGCCCACAACAGCTGGGATGCCGAGTTCACGAGCAATAATCGCCGCATGGCAGGTCCGCCCGCCTCGATTAGTCACAATAGCCGCAGCACGTTTCATGATGGGTTCCCAATTGGGATCGGTCATGTCGGTAACCAAAACGTCGCCTGCTCCGATTCGGTCCATCTCAGATGCATCGCGAACAATGCGGACCATGCCAGCGCCAACTTTCTGTCCAATCGCACGGCCACTTGCCAGCACCTCTGAGGTGGTCTTAAGCTGATAGCGCGTTTGCTTTCCTTGTTGCCGCGACTTCACGGTTTCGGGACGTGCCTGAAGAATATAAAGCTTGCCATCAAGACCATCGAGACCCCACTCGATATCCATGGGCCTTTGATAATGATCTTCGATGATGAGGGCATAGCGAGCAAGCTCGATCACTTGTTCATCGCGAAGCGAGAAACGATGGCGCTTTTCCAGCTCAGTTTCGAGGGTTTTAACAGCCGATTCGCCTGCTCGGCGATCGCTTGCGAAAGCCATTCGGATTAACTTTGATCCAAGTTGCCTGCGAACAATCGCTTGTTTGCCTTGTCTTAGCATGGGCTTGTGGACATAAAACTCATCGGGATTAACGGCACCTTGGACCACCGTCTCGCCGAGACCATAAGCACTCGTGATGAACACAACCTGATCAAAGCCTGACTCTGTATCCATGGTAAACATCACGCCCGACGAGCCCTCGTCACTGCGCACCATACGTTGAATCCCGGCTGATAAGGCAACTTCGGCGTGCTCAAAGCCTTGATGCACGCGGTAAGCAATTGCCCGATCGTTGTAAAGCGATGCAAAGACCTGTCGTACTTTCAATAGGACTTCGTCGATACCAAGCACATTGAGAAAACTTTCTTGCTGTCCTGCAAACGAAGCGTCCGGCAGGTCTTCTGCTGTTGCTGACGAACGGACGGCAACTGATAGCGTGCCGCCCGACTCAGCTTCGAGCGATCGAAAAGCCTCGCGAATGGCGGCTTCGAGCGCAGGTTGCAAGGGAGCCGACTCGATCCAATGGCGAATCTCCTCCCCACACTGCGCAAGGGCCTTGACGTCTTCAACATTAAGCCCCGTCAGCCGCTTGGCAATCCGGCTCGTTAGGTGGTTGAATGCCAAAAAGTCGCGGAAGGCCTGTGCCGTTGTTGCGAAGCCGCCTGGTACACGCACACCTGCGTGAGCCAGTTGGCTAATCATTTCACCGAGGGATGCATTTTTGCCGCCGACCGATTCAACATCGGTCATGCGTAATGCCTCGAAGGGAACGACAAGGCGTTCGCTGAGGTGCTTGTTCATCGATTTTCCTAAACACAAGTTGAAAAAGCATGGGGATCTGGCGCAAATCGGCACCGAGTTGTGGATCCAATGGCGTAAATTCTACCCTTTAGCCTTCGCCTCATAAGACAGCGTGATGACCGAATCAGCGATCCCAACCTCAGCCAATCCCAAGCAGCGCACCGTGTTTTACGTATCAGACGGCACCGGTATCACCGCTGAAGGCTTCGGCCACTCACTACTTGCACAGTTTGAAAAGCTTCTCATCCGCGAAGTCCGGCTGCCGTTTATCGATAGCATGGCCAAAGCGCAAGAGGCACTTGAAAAAATCAATCGATGCAGTGACGTCGAATCTACGCGGCCCTTGGTGTTCTCAACCTTGGTGAATCCCGAGATTGCAGCGGTTATGCGAGATGCAAACGCCTTTGTAATCAATCTCTTCGCAAGCTTTGTTGCACCGCTTGAGCAAGAGTTGAACATGAAGTCCACCCATACCATCGGGCGTTTACACAATGTCGCGGACAGTCAGCAATACAAAAACCGCATTGAAGCGATAAATTTTTCGCTTGCCCACGATGACGGCCAGTCCTCGGCAAACCTAAAGGATGCTGACGTCATTTTGGTGGGCGTATCGCGGTCGGGGAAAACGCCCACCAGCCTCTATCTGGCGATGCAACACGGACTCAAGGCTGCTAACTACCCATTAATACCCGAGGACTTCGAGCGAAAAAAGCTCCCTCCTGCCCTACTTGCCTACCGCGGCAAATTGTTTGGCCTATCCATAACCCCCGAGCGACTTAGCCAGGTACGCAATGAGCGACGCCCAGGAAGTCAGTACGCTTCACTCAATAACTGCCGCCATGAAGTGGCCGAAGCCGAGCACATGATGCGGCGCGAAGGCATTCGCTGGCTGTCGTCAACTTCCAAATCCATCGAAGAAATAGCCACAACCATCTTGCAACAGCTCGGCGACCGCTAGCGACACGCTAACGCTGGCGACGTGCTAAAGCTGGCAAGCTAACGCTGGCGCTGACGGTATTGTTCGTATAGCAATATGCCCTGAGCCATGGCGGCGTTTAGGGATTCAGTGTGACTTTGCATCGGAATGGCGTGTAGCGAAACACGGGGGTGCTGCTTGATCGCCGCTGACAGGCCTCTTCCTTCGGCCCCCAGCACCCAGAGTCCAGGAAGCCTCAAATCACTCTCATGAGCGGCAAGTCCCTGGGCATCAGCCGCCCGAATCGGCCCGCTCAGCCGCTCAATGAAACTTTCAAAAGATCTGACCGAGAACAAGCTTAAGCGCTGGTGTGCCCCCATAGCAGCACGCAGGGTTTTGGGAGACCACAAGTCGGCACAACCTGGACCAGGAATACAAGCCTTCACACCGAACGCAGCCGCAGTCCTCAAGCATGTCCCAAGATTGCCGGGATCTTGAATGCCATCGAAAAAGAGAATGTCGCCATCTTGTGGCAGCGACTCGATGTCCTCTAGCTCATGAAAGGCTGCGACAGCTATCGGGGCAGCGTCCGTGACGAGCCCTGGTATGCCATCAGCCAGCGTTCCCTCCAGAAGCAACCAAGCACAAGACCTGGCCTTGTTCAAGCCGCCCAGCTGCGCTTGCCAGCTCAAGAGCGCTCGCTGTGCCTCGGGTCTAAGCAGCCAGCGCTGCGGAATGAGTACTTGGCTGAGCACGGCGCCTCGCGCTAGCCAATCCTGAATGAGCCGCTCACCCAACAGTACGCAGCGACCCTGCGATCGCCTCAGCGCCGCGTCATGGGCGAGTTTGCGAACACGCTGTACAAGCTCGTTGCTTCGTGAGCGAATCACTTCCATGAGAATGAGCGCCTATGCATATCGCATGGACCGTGAGCTGCGATGGCATCTCGGTGCACGGATGTTGGATAGCCCTTATGCCGCTCAAACCCATAAACGGGATAACGCTTCGCAGCATCGATCATGTATGCATCCCGACTGGTCTTGGCAAGAATCGAGGCGGCAGCAATCGCTGGTACCAGGTCATCCCCACCCACGACACATCGGGTTGGCCGATCAAGTCGGGGATCTTGATTACCGTCGACCCAATAGTTCACCTCAATGGCCCTGTGATCGAGTTGCGCTTCAAGTTGTACCGCAGCCCTTCGCATCGCGAGAAGACTCGCCTGCAAGATATTGAGCTCATCGATTTCTTCAACACTTGCGCTGGCAATGCTGTACGCCCGTGCTTGCGACAGGATCAGCGACCTGAGTGTATTGCGCTTTTTCTCAGAAAGCTTTTTTGAATCCCTAAGCCCATTAATCGGACGCGATGCATCCAAAATAACGGCCGCTGCAAACACAGGGCCCGCAAGGGGTCCTCGACCAGCCTCGTCAAGGCCTGCAAGTAGCACGGTCTTCATCTAACCAAGGCTGCCTCAAGAACGGCGGCACAACGACTTGCACAATCGCGGCGCAGGCTCTGATGAATAGCGAAAAAAGCGTTGTTTAGTGAAGCAAGCAATGCTTGATTTTCCCATTGTGAGTCCAGCGCATCAATGATGGCCGAAACAGTGGCTTGCGACTGAATCAGCTCAGGCACCAGAAACTTTTGCGCCAGAATATTAGGAAGACCCACCCATGGCTGTAACTGTAGCCGCCTCATCCATCGATAGCTTAGAGCAGGCATGCGATAAATGATAACCATCGGTCGGCCAATGAGCGCAGCCTCAAGGCAAACGGTCCCACTTGCCGCGAGCACCTGGTCACAGGCAGCGATACAACGACGAGCCTCGCCGTGATACAAGATAATTCGTTTGCTCGCAGCATGGACATGTCTGGCAATCAAGTCCCTCAGTTGCGTATGAAGCTTCGGACTCGCTGCAGGCATCAAGAACAAAGCACGTGGGTGTTGCAAAGCCATTTGCTGAGCCACTTCAAGCATTAACGCTGCATGTTGATGGATCTCGTCCGACCGCGAGCCAGGTAGCAAACAAAACCAGCGATCTGAATCGGATGCTTCGACGATCGATTTTAAATTTGGATCGGTATCAAATCCAAGTGCCTGGCGTGCCGCTATCCGATCCGGGTTAAAGCTGATCTGATCAGCCATCGGATGTCCTACATAAGTCGTCGCCAAACCGGTCTCGCGATAAAGCGCTTCCTCAAAGGGAAATAACAAGAGAAGGTGGTCAACCGCCTTAGCAATCTGCCACTTACGCTCTGGTCGCCAGGCCCAAATTGAAGGGCCAACTAGGTGATAGCTTCGAATGCCTCGGCTCTTAAGCATGGCAGCTAGCTGCAAATTGAAGTCGGGCGCATCGACACCCAGAAAGATGTCAGCGGGCCAACGGCTAAACCGTTCTAACAAGTTTTTGCGTAGTCGCAACAAACGAGGCAGATGCCTGATAACCTCAACATAGCCGCGAAGCGACAAGGCCTCTATGCCTACATCGCAAGTCATACCAGCAGCGACAAGCGAAGGTCCCCCGACTCCTCGTACCTCAAGCGGCACGGCGCGCTGAAAAAGTTTGGCGATCACCGCAGCAGCAATTTGATCACCCGATGATTCGCCCGCAACAAGCGCAAGCCTTCTGAGAGGCTGAAGCTGAGTCATGGCTTGTTCAGCGCGCATTAAGGCCGAATAATGCCCCGTGTTGCCGTATCGAGAAAACGAAGGCTCAGCAATAAGTCGTTGGCCTCGTCTGTCAGTGAAGCATCGATCAATTGTTGATGCTGCTCCCGCAATCTTGTAATCGCTTCCTCAAGCCTCAAACCTTCGCGATACAGAATACGATATGAATCTTGCATCGCTTTAAGACGCGAACCAGTAAATCCTCTGCGTTTTAAGCCCTCACGGTTTAAACCAAAAGGCTTTGCAGCATTTCCGGAAATCATTAAATAAGGCGGAACGTCCTTAACAATGACTGAGGCAATGCCAGCCATGACGTGCGCCCCGACCTGACAAAACTGATGCACACCCGTGTACCCACCAAGCACCGCGTAGTCGCCGAGCTGAACATGTCCCGCGAGATTAACGCTATTGGCCAAGATGCAATGATTTCCGATGATGCAATCATGAGCGATGTGCACATAAGCCATGACCCAGTTATCACTACCGATTCGCGTGAGGCCCTTATCCTGAGCGGTTCCACGATTAACGGTAACACCTTCGCGAAAGACATTGCCATGCCCAATGTCGAGCGATGTGGGCTCACCACGATACTTTTTGTCTTGCGGCGGGCCACCAATCGATGAAAAAGGATGAAAACGGTTATTGGAGGCGATTCGACAAGGACCTTCAATCACCACATGCGACATCAATACACAGGCAGATGACAACTCGACACCCTCCCCAACAACGCAATAAGGACCTATCTCGACATCCTCGTCGAGTTCAGCCTTCGTACTAATAATTGCGCTGGGATGAATCTTGGTCATGGCGGGCTTAAGCCTCAACTTTTCGCATGGTACACATGAGCTCTGCCTCGACCGCTAGTTGATCATCAACCAAAGCGCGAGCCTCATATTTCCAGATACCGCCCTTGGCTCGTAGGATGCTCACCTTCAGATGGAGTTGATCGCCAGGTCCCACAGGGCGCTTAAAGCGTGCTGCGTCAATACCAACGAAATAAAAAACAGAACTTGGATCTGCGGTTTGCCCCATTGTCTGAAAAGAAAGAATTCCGGCAGCCTGCGCCAGTGCTTCAATCATCAGAACACCTGGCATGACCGGGATATGAGGGAAATGCCCCATAAAGAACGCTTCATTAATGCTGACGTTCTTAATCGCATGAATCGACTGCCCAGGCACCACATCGAGGACTCGATCGACCAATAGCATCGGGTAACGATGGGGCAAGTGTTCAAGAATGGCTCGGATATCGAGACCCGCGTGGGTCTTCGCAGATGGAAGGGTCGTGTCACTCACTCGCTTCGCTCCCTAGGAATTGATCGACTGCCGCTTCAAGACGCATGACCCGGGTCCTAAAGTTCGGTAATTGCTTAAGCACCGCCGCACTTCGCTCAGCTTGTCTTTGAGGCAGTTGCGGGAAGACCCCACCATAGACCCCTGGTTGAGATATCGATTGAGAAATCAAGCTCATGGCAGCGATCACGACATCATCGGCAATCGTCAAATGGCCAAGTATCCCTGCCCCGCCACCAACCATGACCCGATCCCCTAAGCTGGTACTTCCGGCGATGCCGACACAGCCCGCAAGCGCGCAGTCCACACCAAGTTGCACATTGTGGCCGATCTGAATTTGATTATCGAGTTTCGAGCCTCTGCCAATCATCGTGTCGTCGAGTGCGCCGCGGTCAATGCTGCACTGGGCGCCAATTTCTACGTTTGCCCCAATACGAACCGAACCGAGTTGATGAATTTTGACCCATTGTCCTTGTGCGGTCCGGGCAAATCCGAATCCGTCGGATCCAATCACCGTGTTTGCATGAATCAGTACGTCAGCCCCAATCTCACAAGCATGCTCAACAACCACGCCAGCACGTAATTGGCAATCGTCGCCAATCACTACCCCCGAACCCACATGAACACCAGGACCTAGCCTAACCCGATCACCGATGACGGCACCATCACCAATGCTGGCACCAGCACCAAGAATGACCCCCTCACCTAATCGAGCGCTCTTTGCAATAGGCGCCTGGTCTAAGTCCTGATTTACACCAAACTGCCAAAACGCAGTCAGCCTGGCGTAGGCCAAATAGGGATCATCAACCAGCCAAGCCTTCGTGTGGTTTGGCAAGTAGTCAAGATCGTTAGCACGCAAAAGCACAGCCGAGGCAGCGGTCTGCATGGCTTCTTGACGATAGCGCGATGAGCTCAAGAAACTTATCTGGCCTGGGCCAGCACGCGCTAGACTCGCTATTCCCTCGATGGGATAGGTCTGATCGAGCGAGCACTCACCGCCAATCGCCTGCTGCAGGACACCAAAAGCAAAGGCCTTAGCAGCGGAGCCAACTTGTCTATTTTGCACCGGAAAGCGCTCTTAGCACTTTGTCGGTCAAATCGATACGCGGGCTAAAGTAAACAGCTTCTTGGAGTACCAGATCAAATTTTTCTTGCTCAGCAATCTGGCGAATCACACGATTAACCCGTTCCACGACCTGCGAGAGTTCTTCATTGCGTCGCTGGTTTAGGTCTTCTCTGAACTCCCGTTGGCGTCGCTGAAACTCCTTATCCAAATCAGCAACCTCACGCTGTCGACGCGCACGCTCAGACTCTGCCATGACGGTAGCGTCACGCTCGAGTCGTTCACCGGCGGCTTTTAGCTTTGCCCCTAGCTCTTGTAACTCTTTATCGCGCTTGCCAAACTCTTGCTCAAGCTTGGTTTGCGCAGCCTTGGCCGGGGCTGCTTCGCGTAGGATTCGCTCGGTTTGAACGACCGCAATGCGTGGCGCATCGGCTGCAATGACCGCCCAAGGCGTGAGCATCGCAAGCGCGAACAGGATCGATACGATCACATGCTGAGGGCGAACGCCTGAACTTAGCCCTTGGCATAAACCTCTAGCTGTCGAGTTCATCATTGTGATGCTAGTCATAGCAAACGGTTCCCATAAAACAGTTCCAATAAAAATATCGCACCTTGGTCAACAGGCCGGATCATCGCATAGTTCTGGCGAACAAGGCTTCGAGGTACAGGCCTAAAGCCCGGTTCCAACCTGAAACTGAATACGTTGGGTTCGGTCGGTTGGTTCCGGACGGATGGGAACGCCGAAACTTAGCTTGAGCGGCCCAAAGGGTGACATCCAGGCGACTCCGAGACCTGCCGAGTATCGGAGTGAGCCGAAGTCAGGACTACCACCGGGGAAAACATTTCCCGCATCGGTAAAAGCGAAAGCTCGCAAACCCATATCGCCCTTGGTGCCCGGGATAGGAAAACCAAGTTCGGCATTGAACACTGTCTTGGCACGACCGCCAAGCGCAGCGCCGTCGACCGCATCACGCGGTCCAAGCGAGGACGGGAAGTAACCCCTAACGCTGCCAATACCGCCGGCGTAAAAATTCTTAAAAAATGGATAGGGTTGGCCACCGTAAGCTTGGCCATAGCCCAGATCAGCGGTAAGCCCTAATGTTAACTGGCGGCTAACTGGGAAATACCAATTTTGTACATGGGTGAGTCGAAAGTACTGCAAATCAAGCCCTGGCAGCGCAGTGTCCAAGCTTGCGACCATGAGCGAGCCTTCTCGCGGTTGGAAGGCGCTATCCCGGCTATCCCTTGACCATGTGAGATTACTCAAAACCGTTCTGGGATTTTCGCCAAAGAGATTCACATAGCTCAGAAAACGCTGAGGAGGATTAAGGCCGAGCCCAACCTGGTTTTGCTCAAACGTAAGCCCTGCCCCAAGCTTAGTGAATTCGGTGTAGGGCATGTAAAACCTAATCCCAGCACCGTTGTTTCGCAAGGTGTACTGACCTAAATTCAAGGTTGCAGCATCGAATTTTCGCGTATAAAAATCAACCGATCGGCCAATACCGTCACGTCGCCAATAAGGGTTTGACCAAGAAACTGCTAAGGTTTGGTAGAGCCGGCTTGTATTAACGCTCATCGACAGCGACTGGCCCGAACCAAATAAATTGCTCTCGTTAATGCTGGCGGTAAAGACAACACGCTCGGTCGATGAAAAGCCCGCACCGATATTGAAGTTTCCTGTAGGAAGCTCTTCGACAACAACGGCCAAGTCGACCTGATCGGCTGTATTGGGAACCGGTACCGTATCGATCTGAACCTGCTTAAAAAAACCGGTTCGCTGCACCCGTTCGCGCGATAAGCGAATACGACCAGCGTCGTACCATGAATCCTCAAACTGCCTCAGTTCACGCCGAATCACTTCATCTTTCGTCCTTGCATTACCCGAAATATTGATGCGTCGCACATAGACGCGGCGCCCCGGATCAATGACTACCGTGAAGTTGACTTCGCGACGCTCTCTGACAATTTCTGGAACGGGGTTTACATTGGCAAAGGCATAACCCAAGACAGCAAGCTCATCGCTCATTCGTTTGGCGCTCTCACTCAGCAAGCGACCATTAAAAACATCGCCTCGTTTAAGCTTCATCGCGGCACGAAAAACGTCCTCTCGACCGAGCAAGACGCCACCGAATGCAACATCGGCAACCCGAAATTGCTCACCTTCTTTCATGGCAATGGTGATGAAAACGTCTTGTCGGTCGGGTGAAATCGAGACCTGGGTCGAATCGACTTGAAACTCAAGATAGCCGCGCTCGGTATAAAACGATCGCAAAGCCTCTAAATCCGCCTGCAGCTTTTCCTTCGCATACTGATCATTTTTGGTATACCACGTGGTCCAACCAGGCCGCTGAAGCTTGATCTGATCCAAAAGCTGCCGCTCTGAAAACGCTGCGTTGCCGACAAAACTAATCTGTGCAATTTTTGCGTTTTCGCCTTCGGTTACGTCCAAATTCACACCGACGCGGTTCCTCTCCAAGGGCGTCACTGTGGCAATGACCCGGACGGCGTACTTGCCACGTGATAGGTATTGCCTTTTGAGTTCTTGCTCGGCCCGATCGAGCAAGCTGCGGTCAAAAATTCGTCCTTCGGCAAGCCCGGAGTCCGACAAGGCCTTACGAACCACCTCTTTATCAAATTCCTTAATCCCATCGAAGCTGACTGATCCGACCGCGGGCCGCTCTTCGATGTAGACAACAAGCACATTTCCGTCGCGCTCAAGCCGTACATCTTTGTAAAAACCAGTCGCAAAAAGCGCCCTTATTGCCGTGATGGCCTGTGCCTCCTGCAGGCTATCGCCAATACGAATCGGTAAGTAACTGAAAACGGTTCCCGGGTCGGTCCTCTGGATACCCTCGATCCGAATATCTGCAACCTTAAATGCTTCAAATGCCCGAGCAGAACCCGTAAAAGCAAAAACAAACAGCAGAAGGCTTAAAAGACCCTTAAACAGCACAATCATGTCAAGGCGCTGAAGCGGCAACTTTAGGTAACAGTTCACTTGTAATCGGATTCTGGCTCTAGAAAAAACGCGAAAAATCATTCCATAAGGCAATCATGGTGAGCGCCAGAATGGCCGTCAGACCAAGTTGTTGGAGTCGTAATCGGAGGGCTTCCGACAAGGCTCGACCGCGGATCAGCTCAATGGCGCAATATACCAAATGCCCACCGTCCAACATGGGCAGGGGAATCATATTGAGAACAAAAAGTCCAATGCTGAGCACCGCGAGAAAGCCAAGGTAGGCATTGGCCCCGCGTTGAGCACTTTGGCCTGCCTGATCGGCAATACTGACAGGGCCACCAAGCTGGCGCCAGGAGAGTTCGCCGGTCAGCATGCGCCAAAGACTTGTGACGGTGAGCGACGTAACGTGCCAGGTTTGAATACTGGCCGATTCGATGAGGTTGAACCAATCCCGAGGCATTTGCACCATGTCAAATCGAGGACTGAGGCTTGCACCGATACGAGCATGTTGTCGTTGATTTGCATCAAGGCCGGTGGGCGACGCAGCCCGGTCGGTTTCGTCGATTCGGGGTGTTAGCTCGATGCGCAATCGCTCTCCTTCGCGTTCAACCTCGAAGAGCATGGACTGATTCGGCGAACGGCGAATCAAATCGATGAGCGCTTTTGCATCGCGGACCGCTTGCTCATTTACCCGTAGCAACCGGTCTCCTGCCTGTATGCCAGCTGCCTCAGCAGCGCTTTGCGGCAAGACTTGGCCGATCGCTAATTCGAGCACCATGGGGCGCAGTCCCAGTGACCGAGGGTTGAGCAAGTCGCCTGTATCTCCAGCCCCCGCTTGCTTGGCGAGTTCCTGCGAACTGACCTCAATCACTCCGAGCTTTTCAAAGGTCAGCTCGACTTGGCCTGGCCGGGCCGCCCTTAGCGCCAATTCGAGGTCCCGCCACGTTTGAATGGCTGTGTTGTTGACGGCAATCACCCGATCACCCGATTCGAGACCGCGGCTGGCAGCCCAGCTTGAGGGCTCTGGGCTATCAAGCAGTGAAGACACCTGCTCGGGTTGTTGCCAAACCAATGCCGCAAAAAGCAGCCATGCTAGTACGAGATTAGCAAGTGGACCGGCCACCGAAATCCACGCGCGGCGCCACGGCGACTGCGCTGAAAACGATTCGGCTTGATTCGGGTGCTGCTCGGAACGCTCACCGAGCATTTTGACGTAGCCACCGAGCGGAATCATGGCCAATCGATACTCGGTACCCCGCCACTGAACACTCGCAATCGCAGGCCCAAAACCAATCGAAAAGCTCAGTACTTTGACCCCGCATGACCGGGCGGCAAGAAAATGCCCTAGCTCGTGCACAAAGACTAGAAAAGTGATCGCTAGTAGAAAGTAGACAAGCGTCATGCAAACCCCAAGTCAAACCGCGTTAAGACCTCGTCAGCGATCGCCCTTGCTTGGCGATCCGTATCAAGAATGGACTCGAGAGATCCGAGCTCATTGGAGTTTGCCATCTTATCCAGTACCAACTCGACGCATGCGGCAATATCAGTGAATTTACAGCGCCCCGCAAGAAAACCAGCAACTGCAACTTCATTGGCGGCATTCAATACGCAGGCTGCATTGCCTCCGGTTTTCATGGCTTCGATAGCCAGCCCTAAAGCTGGAAAGCGATCGACATCTGGCGCCTCGAAGTCAAGCCTCCCAATACGCGCCAGCTCAAGCGGCTTCACCCCGCTTGAGATACGATGGGCTGTCCCGGCGATCCAGCCAAGCACTTGAGCGATAGGTGTTCGCATATCGGGCTCACCGAGTTGGGCAATCACCGATCCGTCGCGATATTGCACCATGGCATGCACAATGCTCTGGGGATGAATCAATACGTGAAGCTTACTTGGAGAAATCGAAAAAAGTCGCTGCGCTTCAATGAGTTCCAAGCCTTTATTCATTAAAGTTGCAGAATCAACCGATATCTTTTGCCCCATGCTCCAGTTGGGATGCTTAACCGCTTCGCGTATGCTTGCGTGCTCCATTTGCACTTTGGTCCAGCACCGAAATGGACCTCCTGAGGCAGTTAAGGTAATTGACTCAACGCCGTATGCAGGGCTTTGTGCGAGATGTGAAATCGCATCTTGATGCTGACTTGGCAGCGCAGCGCAGGGTAGGCATTGAAAGACCGCATTGTGCTCACTGTCGAGGGGTAGCAAGCGTGCACCGGACCGAGCGCAGCGCTCGGCTAAGAGCGACCCACTCATCACAAGTGCTTCTTTGTTGGCCAGCGCAATAATTTTTCCCGCATCGGCCGCACAGAGCACCGAGGCAAGTCCAGCAGCGCCAACAATTGCGGCAACCACCACATCAACTTGCGGATCCGAGGCTATGCTTTCAAGTCCCCTAGGGCCCCAACGTATCTCTGGCTCGGCTTGGCGAGGTTGATGATGATTTGCGCCTCGCGCTAGAGCAACGCGTAGCGTGGATGCCGTAGTCTGATCGGGAACGACGACCTGATCGGGAACAAAACGCTGACAGATCGCTATCAGCTTTTCAATATTGCGAAAACCAGAAACCGATCGCAATCGGTACCGATCCGGATGCTGTGAGATGACATCAAGCGTGCTGTCACCGATCGAGCCGGTACCACCAAGCAGGGCAATCGATCGGATCATGAAAGCCTCGCAACGAGCCACAGCAACCATCGATCGATAAGCACAATCGCAGGAAGTACGGGTAACAAGGCATCAATACGATCCAAAATACCCCCGTGACCAGGTAGCAGGTTTGAGCTGTCCTTCACCCCAGCAAGTCGCTTGAGTTGAGACTCGTAGAGATCGCCGATGATGCTCAGAATCACCAAGACGAGCAAGAGCCCCAAAAGCACACAGACAGCGAGCGCATCACTCATTACTTGCAACAGCAAATCGAACCAACGCCTTGGCAAGGCCTGCATCCATCCCTCCCCGGGCAGCAAGAGACTTCCTAAACCCAAAAGCCCGACAGCCAAGCAGGCGCCAAGAGCACCTTCCTGAGTCTTGCCGGGACTAATCGATGGCGCTAACTTTCGCCGTCCAAAGCGCCTCCCAGCGAAATAAGCGGCGATATCAGCCACCCAAACCAGTGCGAGGCCAGAAACAAGTAGGACAAGATCGACGCGATGCAATGCCATCAGGGCAAGCCAGGCAGCGAGCAAGAAGACCCATGCAAGCCATGCCTGAAGCCAACCCGCTTGAACGCGCCCCTTAAAAGACCGAGGAACGATCACGATCCAAAACAAGGCCGCCGCAAGACTAAGGGGTGAAACGAGCTCGTCGAGCCACAGTCGATCTTGAACAATCAGATCGAAAATAAGTATCAAGCCCATTGATAACAAAGCGAAAAATGCAGAAGTCTGCGATCGCGATGGCTCCAGTAACCGCATCCATTCCCATGCAGCGAGCATCACAAATACCAAGCTGAAACAGGCCCAAACCCAAGGCTGCGGAGCGAGTAAAGCAGGAATAAGGATCAGCAGCAAAGCCAGGGCCGTAACAACCCGGCGCATTAACATTAGGATTCAACCCTGAGTTGCTCGCTCGTGCGGCCAAATCGACGTTCACGGGCTCGATAGCTATGCAAGGCACAGGCAAACGCTGCCTCGTCAAAATCGGGCCAAAGCGTATCGGTAAAGTACAACTCGGTATAGGCTAGATGCCAGAGTAAAAAATTACTGATTCGCTGCTCACCACCGGTTCGAATAAACAAATCGGGCTCAGGTGCATCGGCCATCGTTAAAAATGCAGACAAGTCCGCCTCACCGATATGTTGGGGATGCAAAGCAAGATGGGGTTTCGAAGCAAGCATCGCTTGCATCGCCTGCAACAAGTCCCAGCGCCCGCCGTAGTTAGCCGCGATCGTGAGGTTAAGCCCCTGATTTTGAGACGTTAAAGCCTCTGCACCGTGTATCAGGTCCTGAAGCTTGGGTTCGAAAGCTTTCAGATCACCAATCACCCGCAGTCGAACCTTATTCCGATGAAGGCTTTTAACCTCACGCTCCAACAAGGAAACAAACAAGGCCATCAACCACGATACTTCATCGGGTGGGCGACGCCAGTTTTCCGAACTAAAGGCAAACAGGGTGAGGTGAGCAATCCCCTTACGCCCGCAATCGCTGACAAGCGATCTCACACTATCGACACCTTTTTTATGACCCGCAACCCGTGGAAGACCTCTTGCTCGAGCCCAACGACCGTTGCCATCCATGATGACAGCCACATGCCTTGGCATATCGGTCGTTTGCGGGATGATTTGCGTGGAACTATGCACAGTGCGCCCAAGAAAGGAACAACTGACTGCCCAGTGCATGCTGCCACATGGCGATAAGCAAAGGCTAGACCGCCATGAGTTCTTGTTCTTTGGTCGCAATCAACTTGTCGATATCGGCAACAAAGCGATCGGTCAGTTTTTGAACATCGTCTTGAGCGCGACGTTCCTCGTCCTCGGACATTGCCTTGTCCTTGAGGAGCTTTTTGTACTGCTCGTTGGCATCACGACGCAGGTTGCGGACCGCAACCTTTGCATGCTCGGCCTCGCCTTTAACAAGCTTGACGAGTTCTTTGCGCCGCTCCTCGGACAGTGGGGGCATCGGAACCCTAATCAGCTCACCCGTTGCAATTGGATTAAGACCTAAATCCGCCTCACGGATCGCCTTATCGACAACCGTGGCCATCTTTTTTTCCCAGACACTGACACCCAAGGTTCGTGCATCGAGAACCGTGATGTTCGCAACCTGGCTAAGAGGAACCTGGCTGCCGTAGTAATCGACATGGACGTGTTCGAGCAAACCTGCATGCGCTCTTCCCGTACGAATTCGAGAGAGGACATGCTTGAGTGAATCGATAGCTTTGAGCATTTTTTGCTCGGCTTGCTGACGAATATCGGCTGGACTCATGACGCTTATTCCTTACAAATGCACCAGGGTACCCTCGGGCTCGCCAAGTAAAACACTACGCAGCCCACCCTCTTTAAAAATAGAAAACACAATAACAGGCAATCGTTGGTCGCGACACAGCGCAAAAGCCGTAGCATCCATCACCCGCAAGTTATCGCGAATCGCCTGATCAAAGCTGAGCGCCTTATAACGCTGAGCTTGAGGGTAGTGGGCTGGATCTGCGTCGTATACCCCGTCCACTTTAGTCGCCTTCAACACCACCTCAACACCCATCTCTGCGCCTCTTAGCGCGGCTGCCGTGTCAGTTGTGAAGAAGGGATTGCCGGTTCCTGCCGCAAAAATCACAACTTTGCCCTCTTCCAAATATCGAAGTGCTTTGGGGCGGATATAAGGCTCGACGACCTGCTCGATTTTTAAGGCCGATTGAGTCCTTGCCGGCACCTCAACCTGTCTCAATGCGTCTTGGAGTGCAAGCGCGTTCATAACCGTTGCAAGCATGCCCATGTAATCAGCCGTTGCCCTGTCCATGCCGGCGGCGCCACCTGCAACGCCTCGAAATATGTTGCCGCCACCGATCACGACCGCCAACTCAACACCAAGTTGATGAACCGCACGGATTTCCCGGGCAATCCGCTCGATGGTTTGCCGGCTGATGCCGAACGCGTCGTCGCCCATCAGCGCTTCGCCAGAGAGTTTGAGGAGGATTCGCTGGTATTTGAGAGGCATCTGTTCAGATAGTCCTTGATGCTTAGCGCCCACCGTTCCTCCTCAACAAAAATGCCCTTGTTACAGGGCCTGCCCCGAGCAGGGCTTCAGAAAAAGCATTGAATCAACGCGATGCAGCGGCAGCCGCAGCCTGCGCCGCCACCTCCGCTGCAAAATCATTTGCCTTCTTCTCCATACCCTCGCCAACGACATACAGCACAAAACTTGGCACGCTAGCCTGACGCTGCTTGAGCAATTGCTCGACGGTAACTTTGTCATCCTTGACAAACACCTGACCAAGCAAGGTTACTTCTTTGAGGAATTTTTGCACACTTCCCTCGACCATCTTGGCCACAATGTCGGCTGGCTTTCCGGATTCGGCCGCTTTTTCGGTTGCAACGCGGCGCTCTGCCTCAATCAAATCTTCAGGCACGCCGCTTCGATCGAGTGATTTTGGCTTACTGGCGGCGATATGCATTGCCAGATCCTTCGCAAGCTGCTCGTCAGCACCAAGCAAATCGACAAGTACACCAATCTTTGAGCCGCCGTGAATGTAGCTCGCCAAATGCCCCTGAGCTTGCAAACGCTGGAATCGACGAATGTTCATATTTTCGCCAATTTTTCCAATCAGCGCGGTGCGATGAGCCTCAACACTGACGCCGTGGCTGGTCTGAAGCGCCGAGAGCGCATCGACATCGGAAGGCGATTGCTCGGCGACCAATCTTGCCAGCTCTTGCGAAAAACCGATGAAATCGTCATTTTTTGCAACGAAGTCGGTCTCTGAGTTGAGCTCAACCATTGCGCCAAGTTTGCGATCACCGCTGATGTAAATGGCAACAACACCTTCCGCTGCAGTCCGACTAGCCGCTTTGCTCGCCTTGCTGCCAAGCTTTACACGAAGAATTTCCTCTGCTTTTGCCAAATCGCCTGCTGCCTCAGCCAGCGCCTTTTTGCATTCCATCATCGGGGCATCGGTTTTTTCCCTCAGCGCTTTAACCATGGATGCTGTAATTTCAGCCATTCGTTGGGCTCCTGTTAAAAAAATCGGGGGCCAAGCCCCCGGTTTCTGATCAATATAAAAACTTAAACAGCTTCCTCGGATTCATCAACCTCGACGAACTCTTCTTCGTCGTCGGCATGCTTAGCAATCTCTGCCAAAGCGGCCGAGCGCCCTTCCAAAATCACATCGGCCAAGCCACGTGCATAGAGCCGTACGGCGCGCGAAGCATCGTCATTACCAGGAATGACGTAGTCGATGCCTTCTGGCGCATGATTGGTATCAACAATGCCTATAACCGGAATCCCCAGCTTATTCGCTTCGGTGACCGCAATTTTGTGGTAGCCGACGTCGATTACAAAAATCGCATCAGGCATCCCGCCCATATCTTTGATACCGCCCAAGCTACGGACCAATTTGTCGTATTCGCGCTGGAACAATAGCCCTTCTTTCTTGGGCATACGCTCAACACCACCTTCGCTGATGATGGTTTCCATGTCCTTCAAACGCTTGATCGAACCCTTCACTGTTTTAAAATTGGTAAGCATCCCGCCTAACCAACGCTGGTCAACGAAGGGCATCCCGCAACGTTGTGCCTCCTCTGCGATCACTTCGCGTGATGAACGCTTGGTGCCGACGAATAACACCGTGCCTCGGTTGGCAGACAGTTGTTTCACGTAGCGGGCGGCCTCTTGAAACTGCGAAAGGGTTTTCTCAAGATTAATAATGTGGATTTTGTTTCGGTGCCCGAAAATGAAAGGCGCCATTTTCGGATTCCAAAAGCGTGTCTGGTGGCCAAAGTGAACACCGGCCTCAAGCATTTGCCGCATGGTTACGGACATAAAAAAACTCCAAAGTCTGGGTTGGGTCTAACGCTACTGGAAACCCTCGATCAACGAGGACACCCGACGTTTCTTCGACTTAGTCAACCAAAGCAGGCGTTGATTGAAATGATCTGAAAGAGAAGTAGCGCGCGTTTTAAAAAGCCTATAATTATAGCCATAACAAGCATTTAGCAGCAAATCGCTGCCTGACTTTGAGGACTCGTAGGCTATGGCTGTAGTGATTAAGACCGCTGAAGAAATCCAAGGCATGAGGGAGGCAGGTCGCCTAGCCTCTGAAGTTCTCGATTTTATTACACCTTATGTCAAGCCGGGCGTCACCACCGAACACCTCGACCGACTCTGCCACGATTACATGGTTCATGAGCAGCAAACAATTCCTGCTCCGTTGAACTATGCACCCCCAGGCTACAGCCCTTTTCCAAAGTCGATTTGCACCTCGGTCAACCACCAAGTCTGCCACGGTATTCCAGGCGAGCGCGTCCTGAAGACAGGCGATATCGTCAACCTAGATATCACCGTGATTAAAAATGGCTTTCACGGGGACACCAGTCGAATGTTCTTGGTGGGTGACTGCAGTGTGGCTGCACGGCGCCTGTGCGAGATGACCTACCGCTGTATGTGGGCCGGGATCAGGCAAGTAAAACCTGGAGCGAGCCTTGGCGATATTGGTTCAACCATCCAACAGCTTGCCGAATCCAGTGGCTTTTCCGTGGTTCGAGAATTTTGCGGGCACGGTATTGGAAGGCGCTTCCATGAAGACCCGCAGATTCTGCACTACGGCAAGGCCGGTACGGGCATGATTTTGTCGCCTGGCATGATTTTCACGATCGAGCCGATGATTAATGCCGGACGCAGAGAAATCCGCGAACTCGCTGATGGATGGACGATCGTGACAAAGGATCATAGTCTCTCAGCCCAGTGGGAACACACCGTCTTGGTTACCGACGAAGGTTTCGAAGTCCTCACTCAATCGGCAGGGTCTCCCCCTGCGCCCCTTGGCTAAATAGAGGCAACTTGTGAAGCTAGACCGTGATCGCTGGCAGTCGGAGCGAACACGGCTTGTCTCAGCATTTCATTCGCGCCAGGATCCACGCACATTATTAAAGCGCCTTGCAGCCCATGCCGATGAAAGCTTGATTGCCTTGTGGCGGGGTGCAAATCTCCCTGCCAGTGCCTGCCTAATCGCTGTGGGAGGTTATGGTCGGGGCGAGCTTTTTCCGGGCTCCGACCTCGATTTGTTGATTCTCATCGACGAGACGCTTGAAGACGATGCCAAGCCCAAGCTTGAGGCATTCATCGGGGCCTGCTGGGATTTGGGTTTGGATGTGGGGCATGCGGTCCGAAGCGTTGAACAATGCCTTAAAGAGTCTGCGGCCGACATCACGGTTCAAACCTCGCTTCTTGAGGCGAGACTACTCATTGGACCTCGGGAAAGGATGCTCGAGTTAGCTAAGCGTTTGAGTCAGCAACAGGATGCAGGCGCCTTTTTCGAGGCCAAGCAACTCGAGATGCGACAGCGACATCTACGATTTGACGATAGCCCCTATAGCCTTGAGCCCCATGTAAAAGAAAGTCCGGGTGGGCTTAGAGATCTGCAGCTGCTGATCTGGCTGGCACGAGCAGCAGGCATGCCAACCACCTGGCTTGAACTCTCCCAGGTCGGCGTTATTAGCCGCGAGGAATATCGGACCTTGCAGCACGCGCAGCGCCTCTTGACGATGATCCGCATCAGCTTGCACCGTCTGAGCGGTCGCCGCGAAGATCGCCTGGTCTTTGATTTGCAAGTTCGCGTCGCTCAAGACCTTGGCATCGGTGCACAAGGCGCAAGACGCGCGTCTGAAGCACTCATGCAACGCTATTACATGGCTGCCAAGCGGGTGAGCCAAATGCGAAGCATCTTGATGCAATTGATCGAATCGTACTTATTCGATCGACAGGCAAAACACAGCGTCGAACTTGATGAAGAGTTTGTGGTTCGCGATGACATGCTTGCCCTTAAAGACCCAAGTCTTATCGACCGAGACTTGAGCGTTGTTTTCAGAGCCTTTCTTCGCACGATGGAGCAGCCAGGCATCCGTGGTATGGCGCCCGATTTGCTGCGTGCGATTTGGCTATCGCGCCCGCGTATGGATGCGCGCTTCAGAAGACTACCAGCCAACCGCTCCCACTTCATGCAAGTGCTGATGCAAGGCCGGGGCGTTACGAAGGCGTTATACGATATGAATCAGTGGTCGGTGCTCGGCCGCTACTTGCCTGAATGGCGTCGCATCGTCGGGCGCATGCAGCATGATTTGTTCCACGTGTATACCGTCGATCAACATATCCTCACGGTGCTTCGCAACGTACAACGTTTTTCGATGCCCGAGCATGTGCACGAGTTTCCCTTATGCAGTGAGATCATGGCGGCGATGGAAAGACCATGGCGTTTAAGTATTGCTGCGCTTTATCACGATATTGCTAAAGGACGGGGCGGAGATCATTCAAGTCTTGGCGCAGCCGAGGTACGTCGCTTTTGCCGTGCACATGGTCTTGAGCGTGAGGATAGCGCGTTGATTGAATGGCTTGTCGAGCATCATTTGGCGATGTCGAGTGTTGCTCAAAAGCAGGATATCAGTGACCCCGAAATCGTTGAACAGTTTGCCAAATTCGTTGTCAGTGAAGAGAGGCTCAATGCACTCTATTTGCTCACAGTTGCCGACATACGTGGCACGTCACCGAAAGTTTGGAACTCTTGGAAAGGCAAACTGCTTGAAGATTTATATCGTTCAACCAAGAGAATCATTGGTGGCGAGCGACTAAGCGCGCAGAGTCGACTTGACAGCAAACGCAGAGAAGCGGTTCGCTTGCTGCATCTCGTCCCCCTCTTGGACAGGGACTATGCAGCCTTTTGGCAGCGCCTCGATGCAGCTTACTTTCTTCGCCACGATGCGGCTGATATCGCGTGGCACACCCGTGTCTTATATCGATTGTATGAAAGCGAAGAACCAGTGGTTCGTGCACGTATCTCACCCGAAGGCGGCGGTTTTCAAGTTCTTGTCTACACGAGCGATCAATCGCAACTTTTTGCCCGCATTACGCGCTACTTCGACTCACGATCGATTTCTGTGCAGCACGCAAACGTCCACACACTTCGTGGTGCAAGGGCACTCGACAGTTTTATCGTCTCGCATCCCGATCATGAGGGAAACTACCGTGAACTACTCACGCTGGTGGAAAGCGAGTTGAAAGCCTACTTGATCCGGAATGAGCCACTGCTCGAACCCAAACCTGGCAAAACATCGAGGCGTTCGAGGAGCTTCCCCGTGCAAACAAGGGTCGCCCTGAGGCCTGATAGCTCGGCAAGTCGCTATATTTTGAGTTTAAGCACCTCCGATCGAAGCGGACTGCTCTATGCGATCGCCCATACGCTTGCAAATCGCCAGGTTCAACTGGAATCCGCAAGGGTCACAACGCTTGGCGAGCGGGTTGAAGACACCTTTGTTGTCAAAGGCGATTTGTTTGCAGAAGAGCGGGCAAGGCTCGCTCTTGAAAGCGATTTATTGAAACTTCTACAACCATCTTGAGCGAACTCATCTCAACCAGTTTTTATCGCCTCGAGCAAGATTGATTTGACGCGTACCATCCCCTGCTCCATGACTTGTTTGAGACTGTCGTGATTGATTGACTGAGCACTTTGGCCAACCCCAGCAGCAGGATTAACAGCAAGGCAAAGCAAGGCGTAAGGAAGCCCCAGTTCACGCGCAAGTGCCGCCTCTGGCATGGCTGTCATTCCCACCACGGTGCATCCATCAGCGGCGAGCCTGGTAATTTCTGCTGCCGTTTCAAGTCGTGGTCCTTGGGTACATCCATAAACCCCGTGATGATGGACTATTGCATCGCCTGCTTTCGTTGTCTGAGCACCAATCAATAGCTGCCGAAGCGCTTCGTCAAAGGGATGGGTGAAGTCAATATGCAGCACAGCCCCATCGTCAGAAAAACTCTGCTCCCTGCCCCAGGTGTAGTCGATCAATTGATCTGGAATACAGATAGATCCAGGTTTCATATCTGAATCAATTGACCCTACCGTTGCCGATGCGAGCAGGCGTTGCGCCCCTGCGTGCTTCATCGCCCAAAGATTAGCTCGGTAATTGATCCGGTGAGGAGCGTAGCGATGATCAGCACCGTGTCGGGGCAAATAAAAGACCTTTATCGGCGAGCGATCGTCGCGCTCTAAAAACGCGACACGGAATGAGGCGCTTGGCTCGCCGTAAGGCGTCGATATAGATACTTCGTCAACCCAATTCAAGTCTTTCCAATCGTCAAGTCCAGAGCCACCCAAAATACCCCAACATGCCATGGTTTACCTCGTTATTGCGAATAGATTTGATAGCCATCTCATTGACTAGAGCCGCTTAGGCTGAACGTGTTTCGGGATCATGGTTCGATACCTCCTCTTTGGGGATTTACAGAGGAAATCCCTCGAGGCTAAGCACGGGGATGCCGAGTGCCTGCGCCTTTTCAAGCTTGGAACCAGCATGATGTCCCACGACAAGCAGATCGGTATTTTTACTAACCGAAGACAAAACCTGAGCGCCACGAATGCGTAGATAAGCAGCCAGATCTTCGCGCGATAAGCCTTCAATACTGCCGGTAATCACGATTTTTGCCGCTTGCTTGACTGCTGCCCCCAGTCGATCATCGAGCCAACGTAACTGCTCAGCACGCATCGAAGCCAGTTCGCTCTTTTGCGTTGAGGCTTGAGAACTCGGCGTCCACCATGGCTCCAATCGATCGAGCATGCGCTGATGCCCTGGGTGGTCAAAAAACGCCTGAAGGCTTGTCGTAATTTCTATACCAATCCCTTCAGGCAAATCCAAGTCAGGATCGGTCCATCGCAAGCGGCGCAGCCTTGCGAGGGAATCAACATGCTGCGAAAGCATACGTGCGATCTCTTCGCCCACATGGCGCACACCCAAACCGAAAAGCAATCGGCTCAGCGGCCGCTGCCGAGACTGTTCGATAGCATCGAGTAGCTGCCTCACGCGTTTGCTGCCCATTCTCGGCAAAGGCAATAAGTCTGTCTCGCGTAAGATATAAAAATCAGAAGGATCTTGAATCAGACGATGTTGTAACAACTCATCGATTATTTTTTCGCCGAGTCCATCGATATCAAGCGCTTTTCGACTTGCAAAGTGAATGAGGCGCTGTCGCCGCTGTTCGGGACAGTCCCATTGCGCAAGACAGCGCCATACCGCTTGCTCTGGTTCGCGCGCAAGCGTCGATCCACACGAAGGGCAAAAGCTCGGGAATCGAAAAGGCTCGTTGCGAATT
>VFQT010001360.1_pt1 | contig 29798 bp, 35 predicted proteins | sample 3512381 | NCBI WGS metagenome assembly VFQT01 (sample SAMN10412376, study PRJNA504923) | tailings metagenome | isolation source: Relicate 2 Philex TSF3 active mining site | place: Philippines: Tuba, Benguet | collected 2017-08-29
AACTCCCCAATTAATTGAAATAAAAATCGAAGCTAAGAAAAGTAGCCAAGCAGTTTTTTTTATGCGAACTACATCAAGAACTACACCCCACTGTTTCAAGAAGCTAATAATTAAAAAGAGTGTTAGTAGTGACCAAACAACTCGATGGGAAAGAATTTCTAAAGAGCTAGCAGGCTGCAATAGAGGCCAATAAATCGGGATTAAACCCCAAGTGATGTAAGCACCCAGCCCGTAATAAAGACCAGTTCTAAATGTTTCTTTCTCGTTATTAATGTTCAATTTTTAGTTGACTGTCCAAGTATCTTGACCTTTAATCAAAGCGTGAAGATCTGCACCCTTTGATTTTGCAGCATCAACTTGCGCGCGTGCAGCTTCGTCATAGGTGGGTTTTTCTACGCTACGTAAAACACCTAGTGTTGTATACCTTAAAGATTCGCTATCAGCTAAACGAGTTAAGGCAAAAGCAATTGAGGGGTCAGGATTTGTTGGATCATGCACAATAATTTCTGATTCTTGAACACTTGCGGTGTCTACAACTTCAAGCAATCCCGACTTACCTTTAATTACTGCTTTAGCTCCATCTTTACCAAACTTGATTGGCTCACCAGCCACCAAATTAATGACAGCTTCATCTTTAGTTTCTGGATTTTTCAAAATATCAAACGCACCATCATTAAAAATGTCGCAATTTTGATAAATCTCAACAAAAGCAGTGCCTTTATGATTTGCCGCAGCTCTTAAAACTTCAGTTAATTGCTTACGATCTGAATCAAGCGCTCTAGCAACAAAAGTAGCCTCAGCGCCAATGGCCAAACTTGCCGCATCAAGCGGATGCTCTAATGAACCTAGGGGAGTTGATTTTGTTATTTTGCCAGTTTCGCTAGTTGGTGAATATTGACCTTTGGTTAATCCATAGATGCGATTGTTGAACAATAAAACTTTTACATCAACATTTCTTCTCAAAAGATGAATTATGTGATTGCCACCAATGCTGAGAGCATCGCCATCACCTGTTACAACCCAAATTGAAAGATCTGGCCTAGTTACTGCCAATCCAGTAGCAATTGCTGGGGCACGGCCATGAATTGAATGCAGGCCATAAGTATTCATGTAATAGGGAAAACGTGATGAGCAACCAATTCCTGAGATAAAAACTATATTTTCTCTTTTTAAATTTAATTCAGGTAAGAAACCTTGCACAGTTGCCAAGATTGCATAATCCCCACAACCGGGGCACCAGCGAACCTCTTGATCACTTTTAAAGTCTTTAGCCTTTTGTGGCTCAGTGGCTATAGGAATTTCTCTAATTATTGACACTTTGCGCCACCTCTTTAATTACTTCAACTAGTTCTGCACTGGTAAAAGGTAAACCTCTAACTTGGTTATAACTAATAGCATCTACCAAGAATTTGCCTCTGATTAATAGCGCTAATTGACCTAAATTCATTTCAGGAATAATTACTTTGTCATAACGCTTTAAGACTTCACCTAAATCCTTAGGAAATGGATTTAAATTTCGGAGGTGCACTCTCGCCACATCAATACCTTGCTTACGCACTTCTCGGCAAGCAGCTTTGATTGGGCCGTACGTTGAACCCCAACCCAAAACTAAAACTTTGGCTTTTCCGCTTGGATCTTTAACGCGGGTTAACGGAAGAGAATCAGCAATAGCATCAATTTTTGCCTGCCGAGTTCTCACCATAAAGTCATGGTTTGCTGGGTCATATGAAATAGCACCAGTTTTATCTTGCTTTTCTAATCCACCAATTCGATGCTCTAATCCAGCAACACCTGGTGGTGCCCATGGCCTGGCCAGAGTTTTGGGATCACGCAAATAGGGCAAAAATTCTTTTTCACCCTTTTCATTTACATGATTTGGCTCTTTAGCAAACTCCACAGTTAAATCTGGCAATTCTTCAATTGCTGGAATACGCCATGGCTCGGAACCATTAGCAATGTAACCATCTGACAAAAGAATTACCGGCGTTCTATAAACAGTTGCAATTCGAACAGCTTCCATCGCCATTTCAAAACAATCACTTGGCGTACTTGTTGCCAATACTGCTACTGGTGATTCACCATTTCTGCCATATAACGCTTGTAGTAAATCTGCTTGTTCAGTTTTTGTTGGCAAACCGGTAGATGGCCCGCCTCTTTGGACATCAACCACAATCAGTGGCAATTCCAAAGCGACCGCTAAACCTAGAGTTTCTGCTTTCAAACTCAATCCTGGACCTGAAGTAGTTGTAACGCCTAATGCTCCTCCAAATGAAGCTCCTAAGGCAGCGCCGATTCCAGCAATTTCATCTTCAGCTTGCATCGTGGTGACATTAAATCTCTTTAACCCACTCAAGGTATGCAAAATATCGCTTGCTGGAGTGATCGGATAAGAACCTAAAAATAATGGCAGTTTTGCCCTTTGCGCACCAGCAACTAGACCATAAGCCAGCGATAAATTACCCGAAATATTTCTATATTCACCACTAGGTAAATTACTTGCTGGCTTAACTTCATATCTGACTGAAAAATCTTCAGTGGTTTCACCATAATTCCAACCAGCTTTAAATGCGGCAAGATTTGCTTCAATCAATTCTGGTTTTTTAGCAAATTTTTGTTGAATAAATTTTTCAGTTGGTTCAACTGGTCTTGAATACAACCAAGAGAGCAAGCCAAGTGCAAACATATTTTTGGCTCTACCTGCTTCTTGCTTGTTAGCCCCGGTGTTTGCCACTGCTTCACGAGTAAGAGATGTTAAAGAAAGCGCATATACCTTGTATGAATCCAAAGTGCCATCTGTAATCGGATTGGATTCAAACCCAACCTTGGTTAAGTTTCTTGAAGTAAATTCATCAGTATCGACAATGATGTCAGCTCCACGAGGCAGATCTTTCAAGTTAGCTTTAAGTGCCGCCGGGTTCATGGCAACCAAAACATCTGGTTTATCACCAGCAGTCAAAATGTCAAAGCCAGCAAAGTGAATTTGAAAAGCACTCACCCCTGGCAGAGTTCCTTGCGGTGCCCTAATTTCTGCTGGGAAGTCTGGCAAGGTAGCCACATCATTGCCAAAGATTGCACTTGCAGAAGTAAACCTGTCGCCAGTCAACTGCATACCATCGCCCGAATCACCAGCGAACCTAACGATTACCTGGTCTAACTCCACAGTTTGACGGGCCATATGGCTAATTCTATTGCTCAGCGGAATATCTGCGAGGCAGGTGCAGTTGCAATGTTAAGAGCACTAACTACTATTAAAAGAGAGACTCGAGCCCTAAGGAATCTAAAGTTGCGCACATCACTAAACGGAGTTAAGACCGCATTCTTACTAGGTGCTTTAAGTGCACTAATCATTTTTGTTTCAGTCGCCCTCGGCGGCCAAAATGGATTAACTATTGGCCTAGTTCTCGCCCTTGCCACAAATGGTTTTGCCTATTTTAATTCCGACAAATTAGCACTTCGTGCAATGCGCGCTTATCCAGCTGATGATGCCAATGCGCCAGTTTTAATGCGTATAGTGCGTGAATTATCAATGAAAGCAAACAAACCAATGCCGCGGGTTTATATTTCACCAACAGAATCACCAAATGCTTTTGCTACCGGACGCAATCCAAAAAATGCCGCTGTTTGCGCTACCGAAGGCATCATGAAATTACTTAATGAAAGAGAACTTCGCGGAGTAATCGGACACGAATTAGCCCACGTTTATAACCGAGACATTTTGACTGCCTCTGTTGCCGCAACGCTTTCTAGTGTGCTTATGTATATGGTTCAATTTTTTTGGTTCTTCGGAGGAAACAGACGAGGCAACCCAATTGCTGGTATAGCCCTTTTAATCATCGGCCCGCTAGCCGCATCACTATTGCAAATGGCAATTGGTCGAAGCCGCGAATATGCAGCTGATGAAGACGGAGCAATAATCACCCAAGATCCGCTTTCTCTAGCAAGTGCATTACAAAAAATTGATGCAGGAGTCTCCCGGGCCCCATTAAGACCAACCCCTCAAACTGAAGCTGCCAGCAGCATGATGATTGCAAATCCATTTCGTGGATCAGGCATGGCAAGACTCTTTTCAACTCACCCGCCAACCAAAGATCGAGTTAATCGCCTTGAGGCAATGCATATCAAGATGCAGCGTGGCTTCTAGAACTTACTAATCAGTAAGATTGCAAGTCGCGCCGTAAGAAAAGGTAGCTTGCCCGAGCGGCCAAAGGGAGCAGACTGTAAATCTGCCGGCTTATGCCTTCAGTGGTTCGAATCCACTAGCTACCACCAGAAAATAATTAAATTAATCTGTTGTTAACCTCTTTTTTGCGAAAATCTTCCTTTTGTGGCGCACAATCATCTCCTGTATAGGGAGAAATTGTGAATAAAACTGTTCGTCAGATATTTTTCGAAGGAATCGGAACGTTCATTTTGGTTCTCTCGATTGTTGGATCAGGGATCATGGCCACAAACCTCACTAGGGATGACGCGGTTGCTCTATTAATTAATGCTTCAGCGATTGTCGCTACTTTGTTTGTTTTAATCACAGTTTTAGCCAAGTTCAGTGGGGCATATTTCAACCCTGCAGTGGTTTTATACGCATTGATTAGAAAAAAGATGTCTATTGAGTTGGGTATTTATCTTATTTTGGCTCAATTGATCGGAGCTTTTTTAGGTACGGTGGTTGCGAATTTTACTTTTGGTGAACCTGCGATTTCTATCTCAGGAAATGATCGTTTCAGCCTTGAGACCTTTGTAGCTGAAATTATTGCTACTGCAGGATTAATCTTCATCATAAGCAAAAAGAAGAAATTTTTACCAGAAGCTTCGATTGCTGCTGTAATTTCACTTTGGATATTTGGTGCGATATTCTTTACCAGCTCCACGGCATTTGCAAATCCGGCAATTTCTTTCGCAAGAATATTTAGTGATTCTTTTACGGGCATTTCACCGATATCAGCCTTGTGGTTTGTTGGAGCAGAAATTATTGCGGTAGTACTTGTTTACTTTTTAAATATTGCTACCAAATTAAAAAGATGATCATAAACAAATGCGCATTATGAAAAAAACGGTTTTATTTGTTTGTGTGCATAATGCTGGCCGATCTCAAATGGCGGCTGGATTTTTAGAAGTACTTGGAAAAGATACGGTAGAAGTTTATTCAGCAGGCTCGCAACCTAAAGATCAAATCAATTTCGTAGCAGTAGATGCTATGAAAGAAGTTGGGATAGATATCTCAAAGCGAAAGCCTAAAGTACTAGATAACGAAGTTATTAAAAAAAGTGATTATGTAATTACCATGGGATGCGGAGATGCCTGTCAAATCTATCCGGGTAAAACCTATTTAGATTGGGACTTGCCTGATCCCGCTGGAAGATCATTAGAAGAAGTGCGAAAAATTAGAGATGCAATAGAAGAGCGAGTTATAGACTTAATTAAAGAAATAAAAGGCCTTTAAATTACAAAAATAATAATTTAAAGCTGGCAATCACTAAAACTAAAGCGAGCGCTCGTTTTAAAGCCGGGTTTGGCAACTTATTTGCTCCAAAGTAAGAGCCAATTAATGCACCAATAGCAACGATCATAAGCCAAATTGGTAACTGCGGTGGCAAGTATTGAAAACTACTGTAGTTACCTAAAAGCCCAGAAACTGAATTTGCCAAAATAAATACGGCAGACAAGCCTGCTGCCTGCTTAGCGCTAGCCCAACCAGCAAAAATTAATAGGGGAGTTAGAAAAATACCGCCTCCAGTTCCCGTTAAACCAGAAAGTAATCCAAGTATTGCACCAGCCATAAATGCAATAGGTAAAGTCAGCTTGAATCTTTGTCTTTCAACGAGGTTTGCTTTAAAAAAAAGTTGAAATGCAATTATTAATAGAATTAATCCAACTAAGGTGTTGTAAGCATCTGTATTTAGGCTAAGTGAACCGCCTATAAAAGCTGCCGGGATTGACCCAGCTATGAATGGAACAATCCGCTTCCAATCAACTAAGCCAACTTTGTTAAATCTATAAATAACTAGAGTTGAAACTAGGATGTTCATGGCTAGTGCTGTTGGGCGCATTGTTGAAGCGGAAACTCCAACTATTGCCATTGCTGCCAAGTATGCAGAGGCTCCCGCATGTCCTACAGATGAATACAGCAAGGCAGCAAAGAAAAATGCTATAGAAAGAATTAGTGTTTCCAATATTTCTATTTAGCTAATTTTTTATATAAAGTGTCATATTCATTCAGACTTTTTTCAAAAGCTTGCATTACATGTTGTCTGCTTTTAGAACTTTGATTAATTAGCTTTTCAATCTGATTTCTGTCATGTCGGCTTTGTGACCAAATGCTGACCGAGAAACTTTTGAATACACTTTTTATAAAAGTTAAAAATAAACTCTTTTTAGACATATGTTTCATCGTACTCCTGCATTAATATACTAAATCAAAACACTCAGGTAATTCACTGATATCGCAGATAACTCGGCCTTATCTACTAGCCTTTAGAAGGCGGTCGCGTATGGCTAGGGCGATTCCATCGCCTTCAGGCTGACGAATCACCACTCGTTCAATTGACTTTTGATCAGCGAGGCGAAGAGCTGAATAAAGTTCTTTAGCAAATTCATCAATTGTTTTTGGAGCAGAAAGCCTAATAACGCCTGTAGGAGTTTCATGCTTGGAAAGTGCGATGTATCCATCACCCGGCTGAGGTTCAATGTCAAGCAAGACTTTTGCTTTTGGGGCGTAATGGTTATCAAGCGCACCACTTACGCGAATTTCATCACCTACAGTTGTGATCGACAATCCTGTCGAGCGTTCTATCATCTCTTTAGTAATTGCACCAGGGCGCAAAATACGGGGTGCACTTTGTGTGCAATCGATGATTGTTGATTCAAGACCTACCTCAGATTGACCGCCATCAAGAATTAAGTCATTTTCTGAAAGCTCATTGGCCAATTCTTCTTTTACCGAATCAGCTGTAGTTGGTGAAACTTTGCCAAATCTATTTGCGCTGGGTGCAGCAACACCTTTGCCGCCTAGTTTTTCAAATTCCTTTAAAAGCTCAAGTGCAATTGGATGCTTTGGAACTCGAAGCCCAACGGTTGCTTGCCCACCAGTTATGAAGTTTTTTGCAAGATCACTTTTTTTAAGAATTAGTGTCATGGGCCCAGGCCAAAAATCTTTGGCTAAAGCATTTGCATATTCAGGGATATCTCGTGCCCAATCATTTAGTTTTGTAATTGAAGAGATATGGACTATCAAAGGGTGATCTGTTGGGCGACCCTTTACCGTATAAATTTTGGCAACAGCGGCTTGATTAGTTGCATCAGCACCTAAGCCATAAACGGTTTCAGTTGGAAATGCCACTAGGTTGCCATCAATTAACGCTTTGGCGGCATCCGTAACTAAGACCATTAGTAAATCTTAGTCAGGCAGAAATTTGCTTTGCCGCCGCTTTACAAATGTTTTTAGCCATGCCTTTAAATACAAATACATGAAATGGCGAAATTACCCACCAATAGGCATGACCTGCTAAACCTCGAGGGTAATAAATTGCTTGTTGAATTAATTGAGTTTTTGTATCAGAAACTTTATTAACTTGAAATTCCAACCAAGCTAAACCTGGCATTTTCATTTCAGCGCGAAGTCTCAGTAATTGATTTGGCTCTCTAGCTTCAACTCGCCAAAAATCTAGAGTTTCACCTACTTGCAGATGATCCGGATCGCGCCTTCCGCGTCGCAAGCCCACACCTCCAACTATTCGATCTAAGAAACCTCGAATCTCCCACGCCCAATCCATGGTGAAGTAGCCATGCTCGCCACCAATTGCTTCAACGACCTTCCACACTTGTTCGGGGGTTGCAGCAATCTCAACTTTTTGAATATCTCTATATAGAGTTCCCCCAGCCCACTCTGGATCACTCGGCATTGGTTCTGCTGGTGCACCAGGCACGGAAGCACTTGACCAACGAGTTGAAACTTGAGCTTCTTTAATGCGAGTTAAAGCAAGATCAACAGCTTTTTCAAAACTTGTTAAGCCATCTTCGGGATCTGGAATATATTTTTTGATATCAGAATTTGCACAAACTACTTCATTAATCAAACTACGAACTAAAGGCCTGGCTATGGAGCCAGGGACTGGAGTTACAAATCCAACCCAAAGACTCGAAAGCCTCGGGGTTAAGAGGGGAACTGTAATGATGATTCGATTTCTCAAACCAGCTACTTTTGCATAGCGGTTCATCATTTCTTTGTAAGTTAAAACATCTGGGCCACCAATATCAAACGGCCTATTTAGTGTTTCTTTTATTGATGCAGATGCAACTAAATATCGCAAAACATCTCTAACTGCAATGGGTTGAATTCTGGTATTTACCCATTTAGGGGTGACCATGATTGGCAAGCGTTCTGTTAGATAGCGCAACATTTCAAAAGAAGCAGAACCAGAACCAAGCACTACACCGGCACGAAGTTCAATCGTTGGAACACCTGAATTTCTTAAGATTTCACCTGTTTCAGCGCGAGAAGAAAGATGTTCACTTAGTTTTTGCTCTGGGATGATGCCACCTAAATAAATAATTCTCTCTACCTTGGCTTGTTTGGCACAATCCGCAAAAATATTTGCCATAGCTTTTTCAATATTTCCAAAATTTTGACCCTGATTAATTGCGTGTAATAAGTAATAAGCAACATCAATATCTTGTAGTGCTGATCTCATTGAAACAGGATCTAATGCATCAGCTTGAATAACTTCTACTTTGTCGTACCAAGGTAAGTCTCTTAAACGATCGGGAAATCGCGCCATAACACGAACTCTGTGCCCAGCATTTAATAACTGATTAACTAAACGGCCACCAATATAACCAGTAGCACCCGTCACTAAACAAAACTTAGATTCACTCATTTAACTAAATTAGCTTCAATTAAATTAACGATCTCAGGATCATCAGGTTTTGTAGTGGGGCTGAATCTATGGACTTCACCCTTTGGCAAAATTACGAATTTTTCAAAATTCCACTTTATTCTGCCGGATTTACCCTTGGCATCTTTATTTTCGGTTAATTCTTTATATAGTGGGTGAGCGCCTCTACCATTTACTTTTACCTTCTCAGTCATTGGAAACGTAACGCCCCAAGTAGTCGAGCAATATTCAGAAATTTTGTCTTCGGTGCTTAACTCCTGTAAGAATTGGTTAGAAGGCAATCCCAGAACAGTAAAGCCTTTATCCTTATATTTTTTATGTAGTTCTTCAAGAGCTTCATATTGAGGGGAAAGACCACAGCGAGAAGCAACATTAACTACCAAGACAACCTTGTCTGAATACTCGCCAAAAGTGGTTTCTCTACCATCGATCATGGTAAGCGGGGCTTTTTTAATATCCATGCTTAATTAAATCATCCAATTAGTTTTCACGCATATTAATCATTGTCTAGGCATTTTTAAACTTGGCTATGGCATCAATACCACCGCTTTTAGAGGCAGTAAGTTCATATAAGCCGCCACTGGCTAGTAAGAGTTCTTTAACGATTGCCAGCCTTAAACCTGAGCCACTACTGTCAGAACGCGATTTCCAGTTTCGGTCGAATGCAGAAACTCTTTCTGTGCTTGTTAACCCAGGCCCGCTGTCGATAACATGTAATTCAGTAAGCATCTTCGTTATTTCAATAACTACTAAAATCTCAGAATTTTTTGGCGCGACATCTAATGCGTTGTCTAGATAATTATCAAAAATTTGCTCAATGGCTCCCTCGATTGCCCTAACCTCAGCCTTTTTAGGAATGTCAACCTTTATTTCGACACCTAGTTCATTAGCGAGCGGCCTCCAATAATCAACTCGATCGTGAATGATTTTGACTAGATCAAAAGTTCCAATGGCTGAGGCGGATTCACTAGGTTTTGCTGACCTTAAAAACCCCTCAATTACTGCCTGTAAGCGATTTATCTCTTGTAGTGAATTATCTAATCTTTCACTTGCCAGATTGGGATCAGTTTTTATTAAATCTTGTGCTTGTTCAACCCTAAGTTTTATCGCTGTTAAAGGAGTGCGCAGTTGATGTGAAGCATCTGCAGCAAAATTTCGCTGTTTCTCAATCAACTGCGATAGTTTCTGAGCCATTTCATTAAAACTTCGCGCCAAACTCTTGATTTCTTTGGCGCCTTCTTTCTCATTTGCTCTGACAGATAAATCCCCGGCGGCAAATTTATTTGTATCTTCTTCTAATCGTCCTAAAGGTGAAGTAACTGAATTTGAAAGTATTAGGCCTAAAATTACTGCCATAATTAAGGTAATAATTGCAACGATTATTAAACCTCGAATTTGCTCTTCTACTAATCCATTTACAACCGATGCCGGGTACGTTAAGCGAACCGCGCCAATAACATTTTCACCACTGAAAATTGGAACGGCAACAAAAAGTAACTCTAAATTTAGCGTGTCGCTAAATCTGGTTCCAGATGAAATTTCACCGGTTAATGCTTTTTCAATTTCTGGACGTGAATAATAACTGCTTCCAACACTTTCAGGCTCATCATCAGAAACCGCTATTGCAGAACCCAGAGCATCCGTTATTACTACACGGGCACCACTTTTCTGTTTGTATTCAATGATCAGGTTATTCACAAATTGAGTATTTCCATTACTACCAGCCTCGACTACTTCTTCAGATTTACCAGCCAGAATAAAGGCATCTCTTTGTAGAGTTTTAATTACACGATCTTTTTCTACGGTTCGTAAATAATTAGCAATTGGAATGTCTTCTACCAAAAGAACTGTAGTAACTAAGAGCAAGAATGCGAGAAGAATTCTATTTCTCAATTTTGGTAACCTAATCTAAATCCAACTCCGCGCACAGATTCAATCCAATTAGGGTCTTTTAACTTTTTTCTAATACTGGCAACATGCGCATCTAGTGTTTTTGTAGAGCCATACCAATTCATGTCCCAAACATTCTTTAAGATATCTTCGCGTCGAAAGACCGCACCTGGGTCTTGAGCTAAAAATACTAAAAGTTCAAACTCCTTTGCAGTGAGGGTGACTTCTTTTTCTCCTAGAAAAATCTTTTGAGAGCGGTGATCGATTTTTAGATCTTTTATTTTTTGCAGTTCCGATTTTTCAGAAGTGCCGATATTGCCTCGTCGCGTAACTGCCTTTATTCGCGCTGATAGTTCTCTCATACCAAAAGGTTTTACGAGATAGTCGTCTGCGCCCAATTCAAGAGCGAGAACTCTATCTATTTCTTCATCTCGAGCACTTACGATAATTATTGGTAAATCATTTTGAGCTCTAATAGCTTTTATTACATCTTGACCATCCATATCTGGAAGACCAAGATCTAAGAGCATTAAGTCAAAAGAATTTTCAGAGTAATTTCGGAGGGCATCGCTGCCTGTAAGGCATGAGGTGACCTGGTGACCAGTAGCAGCTAGACCATCAACAATGCTGGAGGCTACGGCAACATCGTCTTCAACGAGAAGAATTTTCATGGTCTTAATCTTTCAGAAAACAGGTACTTTTACCAATTTATTAGCCAATTTTTACTGATTCTTGGATGATTTTTATATATCCCTTTTACATGCCAAATTTAAAGTATCCATATGAACAAAAAACTACCGACAATATTTTCAGCCGGACTAGTCCTAGTGACAGGTGCCTCAGCTGCAGTCATTAACACCCAAACCCTGAGCTTACGCTCACTGGACTTGGTTAATAACCAAACTGGGCTTGCAACCGAAAGCGTTGCAACACCTGAGCCATCAACGCAAATAGCTAATGCTGTCGTACCTGAGGTGGTTGTAGTAGAGCCTGCGGTTGAACCAGTCCCAACAATAACGATTACTGCTACACCTTCACCAACTCCAACTGTGACAGTAACTACAACTCCAAAACCCAAAAAAGTTGTGACAAATACAGATTCGACTAGTGGTGGATCTGAGTACTACTCAGATGACGATGATGAATATAACTTATTTGGATATGAAGATGAAGATCATTTTGATGAAGACGATGACGATGATGATCACGAAGACGATCACGACGATGATGAAGATGATGACTAAAAAACATCCAGCACAAAATGCTAGGTTTGTTGCAACTAGTTTGTCTTTCTCGGCACTTTTTACTATGGTTGCTGGATTAGAAATTAGTAGTCAGTTTCTAAATTCTTCAAAGGCAACCGCGGTTGACTTAACAACTTCAAGCGTTGCCGAGATAGCACCGATCACAGAGCACACTCCAGCTGCAGTAGTCAACTCAGAAGTTGCTTCGGTTCAAAGCGATACTTCCGCTACGCCCACCGCAACGACCGTCAAGAAAAATAAAAAGAAAAAAGCAAGCAACAATTCAACTCAGCCAGTGGGAAACGATGTGACCCCTAGTGACGCTGTGGTTGTCGCGCCTGCGCCAGAACCGCAAGTTGTTACAGTAGTTGAAGTAGCTCCCGCGCCAGTTCCAGATGCAACAAGTAGCGCATCCTAAATTGAGAATGCATACAGATAAAACCTTTAGAGCTATGGGTTCTGAATTTTATGTAAAAATTTCAGATCCGGATAGTTATTTGGTTGATTTTGCGCAACAAGAAATATTACGCTTGGAAAATCTCTGGTCACGCTTTTTGCCAAATAGCGAGATAACTTTGTTAAATAATAGTGAAGGAAATGCCGTTTTTGTTTCAGAAGAAACAACACTTCTAGTTAAGAAAATGATCCACGGATTTAAGATAACGCAAGGAGCTTATGATCCAACTATTTTGCCGGTGCTAATTAAAGTGGGCTATAAAAATAGTTTGGTAAATAGTCAAAATACAACCAAAGTTAGTGAATCCGCTAAATGGCCAACAGAGTTATTAAATACACAAATTAACGGAAATTTAATTTTTTTGCCGATAGGAACCACGCTTGATCCGGGCGGAATCGGAAAGGGATTAGCCGCCGATTTACTTTGTGAAAAATTAATGTCAATGGGAGCAACAGGCTGCTTAGTGTCTGCAGGAGGAGACGTTCGCGTTAAGGGTACTCCAACAAATGCAGCAAACTGGTTAATTGCTATTGAAGACCCGCTTGATGCAACTAGTTATGTTGATCAAATTCATCTAAGAGATGGCGCTCTAGCCACATCAAGTCGAATGAAAAGAAAGTTTTCTAATGATGCAAATCATTTAATTAATGTTGAGACTGGAGTGAGCGCGCAAGAGAATATTCAGTCGGTTTCAGTTATTGCAGGAAACGCTGCGTTGGCAGAAGTGCTTTGTAAAGTGCCTTTTAGTAAAGATTTACAAAGTAGTTTTGAATTGATCGAAGCACAAAATGCAGCTGCCATGGCCATAACAGAAGATGACTTAGTGCATTTTTCAAATAGCTGGAAGCGGTATCAGTGTGAATAATCCGCAATTTTGGTGGTATGTAACGAGAGCCAGTGCAATTATTGCTTGGGCTTTATTAGTCCTTAGTGCACTTTGGGGAATAATTCTTTCTACAAGAATTTTTAAATCGTTTGATAACCCTGCATGGTTAGCAGACTTACATAAACATCTCTCAACCTTGGCACTCTTTTTTGTATCACTTCATATGATTTCGCTGTATTTAGATTCTTATGTAGATTTTTCGATAGCAGATCTACTTGTGCCGTTTAATTCGGATTATTCAAAATCAGGGTATGAATTGCTTTTAAACATTCCGACAGCATTAGGAGTCATTGGTTTTTGGTTTATGATTGCCATTTATTTTAGTAGTCAAATTATGAGGCGCCTTCCCAGAAAATTCTGGAAAGCTATTCATTATGCAAGTTATTTAGTTTTAATTCTAGTTTCATTTCATGCCGGATGGACTGGAACAGACGTACAAGCTTGGGGTTACCAAGTCTTAGCATTAATTTTAATAATTACGGCAACAGCAGCAACATTGCTTAGAGTTGTCTTTCCTAAAACAGCAAATCAATTAGCGGTTACTTTGGAAGGAAGAGAACCTCAAAAAGAGCCCAAGATACGCGCAAGAATCAAAAAAATTAAGTCTTTAACTCATAAGGTTAAACTCTTAACTTTTGAAATCAGTGAAAAGTATCCCGACTGGCAACCTGGCTCACATCTCAACCTTTATCTTCCAAATGGACTACAACGTCAGTATTCAATTTGCTCAGACCCAGCGCAAAAAGGTGAGGTTTCAATCGCGGTGGCCTACGCGGATAATTCGCGTGGGGGAAGCAAATATATTCACGATTCGCTTCGCGCAGGAGACTTTCTAGAGATTTCGTATCCTAGGAATAATTTTCCGCTAAAAAATGCAAAAAGATATGTTTTTGTGGCTGGCGGAATTGGAATCACGGCTATTAAATCAATGATCGATAGTTTGCCAGCGAATAGAGATTGGGAGCTCTATTACTTAGGTAGAACTCGAGAAAATATGCCATTCCTGGAAGAACTAAAACAAGATTACGGATCACGCATCACTACCCATATCGATAGCGAAGAAGACGATTTCTTTGATCTGAAAAAGATAGTTAATAATTCAGAAACCCTTTACTATGTTTGCGGACCAGAGCCACTGTTAAACGCTATGCAGCAATTAATACCAGTTGAAGTATTAAATTTTGAAAGATTTTCGAAAGTTGATCGAAAAGAGCTTTCAAAAACATCATTCACAGTTTCTGCCAAAAAAAGTAAAATAGACGTAAAGGTTTCATCTAACGAGAGCACACTTGAAGCGCTAGAAAAAGCTGGTGTAGTTATTTATGCTTCTTGCCGGGAAGGGGTTTGTGGAACGTGCGAAACGAAAATTTTAGAGGGTCAAGTTCAGCATGCTGACTCAGTCAGCATAGATGAAATTAAAGATCAGAAGCAGGTTTTTTACCCTTGCGTTTCACGCGCAAAGTCCAGTCATTTAGTTTTAGATTTGTAAAGCCACGAGCTAACACCACTCCAAAAATAACAACAAAAACGCCTAAATATTCTAAAGGAAGTGGATATTCCTGAAACAAAATTGCGGTGTAGATAATGGCTACCGGCGGAACTAAATAATAAACAATCACTGTTTTTGATACACCAAGATAATTCACTGCGTAAGAATTTGCGGTATATCCAAAGCCAGAGACGATGATTGAAAGACCTAAAACACCTAGCCACCCAACTGTTGAGGCTTCGGGAATTTCTCGAAGTAATTGGGGGATTCCAGGACTAAAAATAATTGCCCCAGGAATAGTGGCATAAAAAGTCACTACTAAAGGCGGGTGTTTATTGACTAAAGGCTTGATCAATACTGAATAAAAACCCAGAGCAATTGCAGAAATTATTAAAAAAACTAATCCATAAAGCTCTTGAGCGCTTCCGGAAATACCTAGCAAATAAATACCAAAAAAAGCGATGAATACCCCCACCCATTTAATTAGTGGAATTTTTTCTTTCCAAATAAAAGCAGCGCCTAAAAATGCAAAAATTGGTGCGGTATTAATAATCGTGCTAGCTGTTCCCGCGCTGGTAACCCGCTGACCTTCGTAAATCAGCCATTGATAACTCGAGATTCCAAGTTGACCGACCAATCCAGCTAACAATGCATCCTTGAGAGGGATTTTTATGGTTAAACCAAAGAGTTTGATGAATATATACAGTGTAATTCCGGCAAGGATGGACCTTAAAACAATCAATGGGGCAGAAGAAAATGAGGATTCTGTTGCCATAACCCCGGGGTAGGCAGCAGCAAAGCAAAGAACGGTAATTATGAGTGAGCGATTAGCTAGCGAAATGTTTTTATTCAACTAGCAAAGCATAAGCAATACTTAGCGGTAGTTCACAAATTGGGTGGCAAAATCTAGATCAGCATTTTTGATTAATTCAATTGTTGCTTGTAGATCATCTCTAGATTTGCTTGAAACTCTTACCTCATCACCCATGATTTGAGTTTTTACCGATTTTGGGCCCTCATCGCGAATTAGTTTGGTGACCTTTTTAGCTTGGTCTTGACTAATTCCACTATTGAATGAGCCTTGTATTTTGTAAACCTTGCCACTGGATTTTGGGTCACCTGCTTTAAAAGCCTTTAAAGATATTGACCTTTTGACAAGCTTTTCTTTGAAAACTTCAAGGGCTGCAATAACTCGCTCTTCGGTTGAAGATTCAATTTCAAGACCCATTTCACCTGACCAGGCAATTTTAGTTTCAGTATTTTTAAAATCAAATCGTTGACTTAACTCTTTGCTTGCCTGGTTTAAAGCATTGTCTGCTTCTTGGCGATCAATCTTGCTAACAATGTCAAAAGAATTATCTGCAGCCATTTCAACCTACCTAGATCTTGAATTTAATTCCAGTTAATTGCTCACTAGTTAACCATAACTTTTGAGCAACCTCTGCATCTTGCGCATTAGCACTCGAAGCCACAATTTTTGGATAGCCTTTTGCTTCGAAAGCTCCATTAGGGCCGATGTATTCACCGTTAGTTAAATCCTGATTAACTGCCGCATAAATTTGTGGTAGAGCACCCATTTGGGCTGATTGAGCGATGAGCGAATTTCCAGCATTTATAAAAGTAGTGGCCAGATCTTTAAGAAAACCTGTTCTTCCACGCGTCATTCCAGCTTGTAAATTAGTGTTTGAAAAGCCAGGATGCGCACAAGTAACAGTCTGAGTGGCTTTGGCTGCTTTCAAATTCTTATTTAATTGAAAAGTGAATAAAAGATTAGCTAATTTGCTATTTCCATAAACTGGCCAAGCTCGGTACTTATCTTTTGGAATATTTATTTCATTTTCATCTGCATTTGCTAACTTTCCAAGTCGATGGGCACTGGAGGAAACATTTACAATTCGCGAATTTTCACTCTTTTTTAAAGCGGGCCATAATAAAGCAGTAAGGGCAAAGTGGCCTAAATGATTAATTCCCATCTGAGCTTCAAAGCCATCAACGGTTTGGGCATAGGGAGTTGCCATGATCCCGGCATTATTAACTAAGAAATCCAACGGCTCATCAAGATGACTTTCAGCAAAAACTTTGATTGAAGCTAAATCTGCCAGATCTAAAAATCCAACTTCAATTTTGCTCTCTGGGAATTGCAGTTTTATGGAATTCGCTGCTGCCTGGCATTTTTCAACATTTCTTCCAGAAAGAACTACCCTTGCACCTTTTGCGGCAAGCGCCTTGACAGTTTCATAGCCAAGTCCGGAATTTGCCCCAGTGACGATTGCTTTTGTATTGGTGAGATCTTTTATCTCGCTAATTGTCCATCTGCTCAAGTTAAGCCCCTTTTGCCTCTTCAGGTATTCTCATACATCGCAGAAGATTAAGCAGAATCTGCCCCGATAGCTCAGTCGGTAGAGCATCTCCATGGTAAGGAGAAGGTCACGGGTTCGAATCCCGTTTGGGGCTCTCAATTTGGTTAATAAAATAGGAAATTTGCGTTCCAGAGTATTGGCTTCGGTGAGAAACTAAGCCATGAAAAAAATTGTTTTAATAGCCATAGCGACTCTATTGCTTTCTGTACTTGGCCCTGTAGCTAATGCTCAAGCCAACAGTTGCAAGATTGGAACATTCGTTACCGAGCAAGGCATAAGTCTTGGATTTCCTCGCCCGGCACTTCGGCTTAAAAATAAAGGTGCAACAAAGTTTACTGTTTTATTCGTAGATTTTGCTGATGGTGGTGGTCTAAGCCCAGCGTTTGCAAAGAGTTTGTTTAATAATTTAGATCCAAGTATCAAGCGATATTTTGAAAATGCTTCATATGGAGCACTAAAAGTAAAAGTAGAACCACACTTCACTTGGTTAAATTTAAGTGGAAGTTCAAATTCTTATATAAGTTCAAATTCATATACCGGAATAGATAATTCTTCAGTCCGTAGAATTTTTGCAGAAGCAGTTGCTCAAGCTGACCCAAAGGTAAATTTTTCAAAAACCGATGCAGTGCTATTAGTCATAAATCCATACTTGGATAACTTCACGTATTCCCTTCCATTTACACCGTCTAATTCATCTGAAGGGATAGTGGCTGATGGAAAGAATATTGTTAATGGCAGCTTAATCAGTGGAATGATCAATTGGGTTCCAAATTTTGAAAGTTTAATGATTCATGAGATTTTGCATAATTATGGCTTAGTTGATTTATATGATTTTGGAATTATGGGGCCAGGAGACGATCACTTTTTTGGAAAATTTAGCCCCATGAGCCATGCGCCAACCAATGCCGGGCCAATGGGATGGGAGAAGTACACAATTGGTTGGGTAAAACAAAATCAGGTTGACTGTATCTCAAAAGGTTCCAAGAAAGTGCAGCTTTCACCCATCTCAAAAAGGGGTGGGAAAAAGTTAGCGATAGTTCCAATGAGTGCAAACGAAGTACTGGTTGTTGAAACTCGACGAGCAACCGCTAATGACGAATATCTACCAAGTAGTGGGGTATTGGTTTATTCCGTTGATACTTCGATATTTGCTGGATCAGGGCCTGTGAAATTACTCAATGACCGCAAACCTTTGGCTGCGAAAAAATCTGTTACTTACAAGAATGTGACCGTGACGCATAATGCCAAAACGGGCCAGGGAAATACCGTTACCGTCAAAGTTAACTAAAAAACCATAAATCAACCGGTTTTAAGGAAAATCTCTCTCAAGGATAGAATTCGTTGGGTCCTCGGCCAAGACTTCTTGTTTCGAGAGCTTCTTCAAAGGCGACTTTGGCGGGGTAGCTCAGGTGGTAGAGCAAGCGGCTCATAATCGCTGTGTCGCGGGTTCGACTCCCGCCCTCGCTACGAGCGGTAAGAATTTAATAAGGAGAGGTAACAATGGCAAAGAGTGATGTTCGCCCGAAGATCACCTTGGCGTGCGTAGATTGCAAAGAACGCAACTACATCACCAAGAAGAATCGCCGTAACGATCCAGATCGTTTAGCGGTTAAAAAATATTGCGCACGCTGCAATAAGCATACTGAACACCGCGAGACTCGTTAATAGTTTCTAGTGGGAGTTAACCAAGAGTTCGTTGGTAAAACTTTTTTTAGTGAAAAGTGGGAACTTTTTGAAGTAGGGCGCGAAAAAGTAAAAGAATTTGCTTTGGCGCTTGGTGAAACAAATCCGATCTATTTCAAAAAAGAGCATGCCCAAAGCCTTGGTTATGCAGATATTGTTGCGCCACCAACTTTTTTAATTTCTGTGGCGATGAGCGCGATGAACAAAGTTTTATTTGATCCAGAATTTAATTTAGATTACAGCCGTATTGTGCATGGTGAACAAGGATTCACCTTACATAAACCCGTAGTCGCAGGAATGCAATTAGCTTTAAATACCACTTTAGAAAGTGTTGTTGAAAAAGTGGGAAATGAATTTTTAACTTTTCAAGTGCATTTTGGCGACCCCGATGGATATGTGGCAAATCTAAAATCGGTTTTGATCTCACGAGGTGAAGCATGAGCTTTGAAGTGGGACTGGAATTACCAGCAAAAACTTTTAAGGTAACTCGGGAAGATTTAATTAGATATGCAGGTGCTTCTTTAGATTTTAATAAAATCCATTGGAATGAGCGCGTTGCTAAAGCTGTTGGTTTACCTAATGTTATCGCTCACGGAATGTTTACTATGGGTAAATGCATTCAAATCGTGACTGATTGGATAGACAACCCAGCAAAAGTTGTTGATTATCAGGTTAGATTTGCTTCACCAGTGGTTGTGCCAGATGACGATGATGGTGCCACAGTTGAAGTTACTGCAAAAATTGTAGAAAATACAGATAACAAAATTAAAATTGATATTCAAGCCAGATCAGATGGTGCAAAAGTATTAGGTAAAGCGGTAGCGATAGTTCAGCTGTGAAAGAAATACCTAAAGAAGTTATTGAATTAGCAGAGCAAAGAAAAGTTGCTAAGCAAGATAAAAACTATGCCCGTAGTGACTCTTTAAGGGATGAAATTGCCCGACTTGGTTGGTTAGTAAAAGATGTTCCTTCGGGTTATGAATTAAGTGAAAAGCCACCTTTTCATCAAATTGCTCATCTAAATGATCTTGAGAAATTAGCTGAATTTTCTGCAGCTAGCGCAACAGTTGCCTTATTGGCAGACGGTTGGCCAGATGATTTAAGAATTTGTGCCAGCGGAGTACTTGACAATACTGATGCAAATTTGGTGATTTTGGATTTAGCAAATGTGGATAGCGTGGGCCAAGTTGCTGAGGAAATACGGAGTAATTACCTTGATCGAGTGCAGGTAATTCACTTAGCGCAAGATTTAAAAACAGCAGGCTGGGCAAATTGTCAAAATGCCTTGATTAAAAAAATTACTTCACCTATTTATTTGGTTATGGATTTATCTACTCTTGCTAGTGGAGATTTTTTAAGCCCCTTGCTCGCAAAAATTAACGAAGGCTATAGCGCCGTGGGGTGGAAGGGTGCTTTGGTTGATTTACAAGACAATTGGCGAAGTGTTGTTGATAAAGGAACCGGCGAAGTCGATGTTTTAATGAGCTATTTATTTGCGATTAAAACTGAAGTTGCTAAAGCGATTGGGCCAGATCTAAAAGCTAAGTTTTATCGCAATGCGGATATGGAGTGGTCCTTAATGCTGCGCGAAGCTGGTCATAAATTATTTGCAATTGACCAATTGCCAGTAACCCAAGGGCGTCATCATGGGTATCACGATTCTGAGCCTGAATATAGAGATCAACAATCAAAAAAAACCTACGAAAGATTGCTTCAAAAATTTAGAGGCAAAGAATCGATTTTAAGCCCGCGTCGATAGGACTAGGCTGTGGCGTTATGCGAGTAGAGGAAAACCGATCTTTTAAAGAGTTAACTACTTTGCGCCTTGGCGGAAATATTTCTAAATTAGTTGAAATTGAGACGCCAAGTGAAATTCAAGAATTTATAGATGAATATTACGAAGTAGATAAATTTATTTTAGGTGGCGGCAGCAATCTAGTTGTTTCTGATGATGACTTTGCTGGAGTAGTAGCAAAAATAAACTTAAGAAATTCATCAATTGCTAGTAAAGACTTAGATCGAATTGTAAAAGCTGAAGCTGGAATTAATTGGGATGAATTTGTTGACGAGATGGTTGACAATGGCTTTGCTGGATTGGAAACCCTTTCAGGAATTCCAGGATTGGTGGGGGCAGCACCAATTCAAAATATCGGCGCTTATGGCCAAGAGGTAGCAAATTTAATTGAGTATGTAAATGTGGTGGATTTAAATACCGGTAAATGGAGAAAATTAGATAAGAAAGATTTAGGTTTTGGTTATCGAACGAGCTCTTTGAAGCAAATGAATGTAATAGTTGAATCTGTAGAATTTAAATTAAAAGCAACTAAAGTTTCAAATCTCACTAACTATAAAGACATTGCAACGCACCTATCGGTTGAACCAGGTACGCAAGTGCCGATTAAGGACATTAGAGCAGCGGTATTAGCCGTGCGAAAATCTAAAGGCATGGTGCTAGATAGCAGTGATTACGACACTTGGAGCGTTGGATCTTTTTTCACTAACCCAATTGTGGAAATCGAAAAAATCCCACAAGGCGCGACAAGCTTTCCGTTAGAAGACGGTAAAGCAAAGGTAAGTGCCGCATGGTTAATTGAAAATGCGGGCTTTGCGAAAGGTTTTGCCTATAAGGGTGTGGCGGTTTCAAATAAACATTCACTTGCTTTAACAAATCGAGGAAGTGGAACTACAAGAGAATTAATTGAGTTAGCAAAACAAATTCAAAATGATGTTATAGCCAAATATGGAATTAACTTAGACGTAGAGCCGACCTTGCTAGGTGTAGAGCTTTAACTAAAAAGATTTTGAAGCCTGGCTACACCTTCAACTAAATCAGCATCACCTAAGGCATAGCTCATTCGCACATAACCTGGCGTGCCAAAGGCTTCACCTGGAACAAGCGCAACATTGGCTTCGTCGAGAGCAAATTCTGCTAATTCCATAGATGAATTGATAGTTTTTCCATTGAAAGTTTTGCCAAGCAATCCCTTTACCGAAGGGTAAGCATAAAAAGCGCCACCTGGCATCGGGCAATTAACTCCTTCAATTTCATTAAGCATTTTGACCATAGTTTGGCGACGTTTGTCAAAACTTTCCAACATAGTTTTCACAATGTCTTGTGGCCCATTAATTGCCGCGAGAGCTGCACGTTGTGCGATGTTGCTGACGTTGCTAGTCATGTGCGATTGCAAATTAATTGAAGCTTTAGTGAAATTCTTGGGGCCAATAGTCCAACCAACTCTCCAGCCGGTCATTGCGTAAGTCTTGGCAACACCAGAAACTATTACGCAACGTTCAGCAAGATCCGGTACCAAATTTAAAATAGATGCATATTGATTACCTGGATAAATTAGGTGTTGATAAATTTCATCGGTCATAACCCAAATTTCATGCTTGGCAGCCCATTTGCCAATTGCTTGAATTTCTTCAGGGGTATATACCGTGCCGGTGGGGTTTGAAGGCGAAACAAAAATTAACATTTTCGTTTTTAAGGAACGAGCTTTTTCTAATTCTTTAACCGTAACTTTGTAATTAGTCGTTTCATCACTCATGACAATTTTTGGAACACCGCCAAAAACCTGAACTACTTCTGGATAAGTAACCCAATAAGGAGCTTGAATAATTACTTCATCTCCAGGATTAATCAAAGTTGCCATAGTGTTGAAGATTGCTTGCTTTCCACCATTAGTTACTACAACTTGATCTGCTGTTACTTGAATTTGATCATCACGACTAGTTGCTTCGGCAATTGCAGTTCGTAAGTCAGGCAAGCCACTTGCTGGTGTGTAGCGGTGGTTTGCGGGATTATCGGCTGCAGTTTTTGCAGCTTCAACTACATGAGCTGGGGTAGGAAAGTCTGGCTCTCCGGCGCCAAATCCAATAACTGGTTTACCTTCGGCTTTAAGTGCTTTAGCTTTGGCATCGACAGCCAAAGTGGCAGATTCGGCGATCTTGGAAACTCGGGTGGATATTTCACTCATGGGGACAATATTGTCACTATGTATATAGTCATTTGAAGATAGGTCAGAACCCGGCCCAAATCACCTAAAACCCTTACGCGTAAACTCATACGAGCGCTAAAGACGCTGTGCGTGAGCATGCCTTAAAGCAGGCATAGGGGTGTGGCGCAATTGGTAGCGCACCGGTCTCCAAAACCGGCGGTTGCAGGTTCGACTCCTGTCGCCCCTGCCAATAAAAAACAAAAAGTGAGGAAACAGTGAGCGAAGCGACTCCAACGACGGTTGAAGGTAAGAACTTCATCCAGCGCTCCATCACTTTTTTACGTCAAGTAGTAGCTGAACTTAAAAAAGTTGTTTGGCCAACTCGTTTTCAATTATTTAATTACACCGTCGTGGTTTTAGTTTTCGTGGTGATTGTGGCTTTGATTATCGCCGCTTTTGATTTTTTGTTTACCCAGGTAGCTATCTTTATTTTTGGATCATAGGAAAAGGAATTAACTAAAGTGACCGAATCACCGTTTTCACACAGCGAAAACATTCAACCACCAGTCGAAACTGCAGTGGAAGAAATTGCTAACGAACCTGTAGTTGTTGAAGAAGTTGCAGAGGCAGCAGCAGTTGAAGAAACACCAGCTGTTGAGGCGGAAGCTGCAGTTGAAGAAGAAGTAGTAGACCCAGTTACCGCTTTTGCAGAAAAAATGAGAATTTTGCCAGGTGAATGGTATGTAGTCCATTCATATGCTGGTTTAGAAAATCGTGTTAAAAGCAACATTGAAAACCGCATTAATTCTTTGAATATGGAAGATTACATATATCAAGTAGAAGTGCCAATAGAAGAAGTGACTGAGATTAAGCAAGGCCAAAGAAAGCAAATTCGTAGAAACAAATTCCCAGGTTATGTTTTAGTTCGCATGGATTTAACTGATGAATCATGGGGAGCAGTAAGACACACTCCAGGTGTAACTGGATTTGTTGGTCATGCTCACACTCCGGCACCTTTAAGTTTGCCTGAAGTTGTTGCGATCTTGGCTCCAAAGCCAGAAAAGAAAATTGTTACCGGCGCTGGCGGTCAAACCACCACAATTAAAGAAGTCAGTGTGGTTGATTTTTCAGTTGGCGATTCAGTAACAGTGATAGATGGTCCTTTTGCAACTTTGCAAGCCACCATCAGCGAAATAAACGCAGATTCTCAGAAGGTAGTTGGCCTAGTGGAAATCTTTGGTCGCGAAACTCCTGTAGAACTCGGCTTTAATCAAGTGCAAAAGAACTAGTAGAGGAAGAAAAAAGAAATGGCACCTAAGAAAAAGGTTGTTGGACTTATCAAGTTGCAGATTCAAGCTGGTGCTGCAAACCCAGCCCCTCCAGTGGGCCCAGCGCTTGGTCAGCATGGTGTAAACATCATGGACTTTTGCAAGGCATATAACGCAGCAACGGAATCACAAAAAGGTCAAATCGTTCCGGTAGAAATCACCGTTTACGAAGACCGTTCATTTGAATTCATCACCAAGACTCCACCGGCATCAAGATTGCTCTTGAAAGCTGCGGGAATCGAAAAGGGAACAGACAACCCCTTGAAGAACAAAGTTGGCAAAGTAACCTCCGCCCAAGTTCGTGAGATTGCTGAAACCAAGATGAAAGACCTAAATGCAAATGATGTTGATGCAGCAATGAAAATTGTTGCTGGAACTGCGCGTTCCATGGGCATCGTTGTAGAGGGATAAAACAAAAAGAAAGCGTGGGAGGGTCGACTGCGACTCGCTAACCACAAACTGCAAAAGGAGCAGAAATGAAACGCAGTAAGAACTGGCGCAAGGCGTCAGAATTAGTAGATGAAAATAAAGGCTATAGCCCACTTGAGGCAGCCAAGCTAGCTAAAGAAACTTCAACTGTGAAGTTTGATGCCACCGTAGTTGTGGCAATTGGTTTAGGTGTAGACCCAAAGAAAGCAGATCAAGCTGTTCGCGGCACAGTTAATTTGCCTCACGGCACGGGTAAAACTGCCCGGGTAATTGTGTTTGCTGCTGGTGAAAAAGCTGAAGAAGCTCGTCAAGCAGGAGCTGACGAAGTTGGCTCAGATGATTTGATTGAAAAAGTTTCTGGTGGCTACACCAACTATGACGCTGTGGTTTCAACCCCAGATTTGATGGGCAAGGTCGGTCGTCTTGGAAAGGTGCTAGGCCCAAGAGGCTTAATGCCAAATCCAAAAACCGGAACCGTCACCATGGATGTTGCAAAAGCTGTTGCAGACATCAAAGGCGGAAAGATTGAATTTAGAATTGATAAGCATGCCAATCTGCACTTTCCAATTGGTAGAGCTTCATTCTCAGAACAGCAATTAGCCGAAAACTTCACTGCTGCTTACGATGAAATTATGCGCGCAAAGCCATCTTCATCAAAGGGTCGCTACATCAAGAAGATCACCATGTCTAATGCGATGGGCCCAGGAATCCGCGTAGAAGTAGCAGGTGCTCAGGCCGCCGAAGCCTAAAAAGAGTTACCCCGCCGGGTGACCAACCCCATCCGGCGGGTAATCTAACTAATCCAGTCAAGCCAAAGACCGCTGGTCTTTCAAGGGAAACTTTGAAAGTTAAGGTTGCCAAAGCAACGCCCGCGCAGGTGAAAACAGGTAAATTTTATTTGCCCAACACACTTGCGTGTTGGGTTTTTGTTTTTGGTGACTAAAAGGTCAAAACCTAAAGAGGAGTTCAATTGTCACGGGCTGATAAGTCAGCAACCTTGGCCGAAGTTACCGACAAGTTCCGTAGCGCCGCCGCCACTGTGTTGACCGAATACCGTGGACTCACCGTTTCGCAATTAAAAGAATTGCGTCGCGCGTTGGGCCCGAAGACTACTTATGCAGTAGTTAAGAACACCATCTCACGTTTGGCTGCTAAAGATGCTGGCGTTGAAGGCCTAGATGAAATGTTAAAAGGCCCAAGTGCCTTGGCTTTTGTTGAAGGCGATCCAGTAGAAACCGCTAAAGGCTTAAAGACCTTCGCAAAAGATCATCCAACCTTGGTCATCAAGGGTGCATATATGGATGGCAAAGTTTTAACTGCCAAAGAAATTATGCGCTTAGCCGATTTGGAATCTCGCGAAGTGCTTTTAGCAAAACTAGCTGGAGCTATGAACGCATCGCTAACTCAAGCGGTGTATTTATTTGCCGCCCCGCTGTCGCAAGCGGCGAGAGTATTTGGCGCCTTGCAAGCTAAAGCTCAAACTGATTCATCAGTTTTAGCCGCAAGTGCACCAGCAACCCAAACTGAAACTGCCCCTGCAGCAGAAACTGCCGAGGCTCCACAAACTGAAGCAGCACCAGCTGCTGAAGAAGTAAGTACTGAAACTGCAACGGAAGGAAGCGCCCAAAATGGCGAAGTTGAGTAACGACGAATTGCTCGCTGCATTCAAAGAAATGTCGCTAATAGAATTAGCAGACTTTGTTAAGTCTTTCGAAGATACCTTCGGCGTAACCGCCGCAGCCCCAGTAGCTGTTGCTGCTGCACCTGCTGCCGGCGGAGCCGCTGGTGGAGATTCTGGAGCTGCCGATCAAGATGAATTTGATGTCATCTTGGAAGACGGTGGAGACAAGAAGATCCAGGTAATTAAAGAAGTTCGCACCCTAACCAACCTAGGCTTGAAAGAAGCTAAGGATTTGGTGGAAGGCGCACCAAAGCCAGTGTTGGAAAAGGTCAACAAAGAAACCGCCAACAAGGCAAAAGAAGTTATCGAAGCTGCTGGTGGAAAAGTCTCTATCAAGTAAGTTTCACACATCTAAAAGCCCCCAAAAATGGGGGCTTTTTTATTGCCTTTTGATTGTTGAAATTTCAACTAAGCCTGCTATTCTAAGCCAAGCCATTCACAGCGAGTGGTACAAGTTAACCAAAACCAGAAAGAGATAAATGGAAATCATTTTCTTAGTAGGACGCATTTTGTTTGCTGTAATCTTCTTGGCTTCTGGCATCGGGCACTTAACCGCCACTGCCGCTATGGCCGGCTATGCCCAGAGCAAGGGTGTACCAGCCGCTAAAGCCAGCACGATTATCTCCGGAATCGTAATTATCGTTGGTGCGTTATCAGTACTAACCGGTTTCTATGCTGACTTAGGTGCGCTATTACTTGCCGCCTTTTTGATCCCAACTGCATTCTTGATGCATGCTTATTGGAAAGAAACAGATCCAATGGCAAAAATGAACGAGCAAATCGCCTTCAACAAAGATATTTCTTTGGCTGGAGCGGCATTGATCGTTTTCTATCTATTTGCCAATTTTGGTGGAGAACTTGGCCTGGTGCTAGGAACTCCTTCATTGTTTGGAATGTAGAAAGAGTTTCACTACTAAAAACCCCACCTGTTACAGGTGGGGTTTTTGTTTAAATTGGTGTTGTTCAGATTTTGTTCAATTTATGTTTGAAAAAAATTTCTCAAAAAGTACTACCTATTGCCTCTGGTATGTGTAAGACTTCCCTCGAGTGAGGAGCCTCACTCATTATTCGGGAGGTAATTTAGTGCGAGTATCGCGTCGATTAAGCGCTGCGCTCGGAATTGGTGCAAGCACAGTATTAGCGGCAACGCTATTAGTGCCAGCACAGGGTGTAGATGCAAGCACTGCCACTTCGTTAAAAGATTTTGGCAGTATGGCTAATTTAGAAGCAGCATGTAAAGCAGAAGGACGATTGAACACAATCGCACTTCCAAGAGATTGGGCAAACTACGGCGAAGTTATCGATACCTTCGTTCGCAAGTACCCATTCGTTGCTTTAGATAGCCAAAACCCTGAAGCTTCAAGTGCTCAGGAACTAGAAGCAGTGCGCAGACTTAAAGGTTCAAACCGTGCACCTGACGTACTAGATGTCGGTTTAGCTTTCGCGGTGCAAGGTGCAGCTGAAGGATTATTCGCTCCTTACAAAGTTCAAACTTGGAACGATATTCCTGCTGGCGCCAAGCAAAAAGATGGCCTCTACTTCTCAGATTACGGCGGCATCATTGCAATTGGTTATGACGCCAAAAAAGTAAAGGTTGCCCCAAGATCAATTAAAGATCTAGGAAACGCCCGCTACAAGAACCAAGTTTCTCTAAACGGTAACCCAACTTCAGCAGGTGCAGCTCTTGCAGGAATGTTTGCAATCTCTGTATCAACCGCTGGTGGTGCAAAGGGCTTAAACAATATGCAAGGCGGTATTAACACCGTTAAGCAATGGAAGTCAAACCGCATCTTCTTGCCGGTACAAGCTTCAAGCGCAACCGTTGCAAATGGCCAAACACCAATCACTCTTGACTGGGATTACTTGCAAGACAAGTATGCAAAGTCAAGTGCAAAAGTTCAATGGAAGAAAGTAATTCCAACTGATGCGGTAATTGGTGGTTACTACCAACAAGCAATCAACAAGAATGCTCCAAACCCAGCATGTGCACGCCTCTGGATGGAATACCTCTACAGCGATCAAGGACAAAATCTTTGGTTAGCGGGTGGCGCACGTCCAATCCGTTTGGATGCCATGATTAAAGCTGGAACAGCTAACAAGGCTTATGTCCGCGCACTTCCAAAGGTGCCAGCAGGAGCTACTGTTCTATATCCAACCGTTGCTCAACAAACCAAAGCCCGCGCCGTATTGGCAAAGGGTTGGGGTAAGTTGAACTAACTGGATTAGAAAGAAATTAATGACTGATTTAAAACAGTCTGATCATGGACTCACCGCCCCCGATGGGGGCGGTGAGTCCATGTGAAGCAAAAATCACGTTCAAACTTAAGAAAAATTCTTTTTGACTATTCAGGCTTAATTCCTTTTTTTATTTTCGCTATTGTTTTTATTGGTTTTCCAACTCTTTCTGTTGTTTTTTATGCTTTTAGAGATGAGTTTGGTTGGACTCTCTTCAATATTCAAATGGCACTAAGTGATGTTTACTTTGATAGTTTGACTGGAAGTTTGCGCTTAGCATTCACATCAGCCTTGTCAGGGGCAATCGCTGGTATTGCACTCGCCTATGCGGTAGCAATCAGCGGCAGAAAGAAATTACAAAGAGCTGTTGCAACCATAAGTGGCGTCTTTGCCAATACGGGTGGTGTACCACTCGCTTTCTTCTTTATTGCTGCCGTAGGAAATTATGGATTAGTAACTCTTGCACTTCAAAGAATTGGCATAGATATTTATGCTGGCAACTTTACGCTTTTTGGATTTAGTGGGTTGGTATTGGTTTATTTGTATTTTCAAATCCCACTGATGGTCATTGTTACCTATCCGGCAATCGAGGGTATGAGAAACGAATGGCGTGAAGCCGCGGTGAATCTAGGTGCAAGCAAAGCCAGTTATTGGAGATACATAGGAGTTCCAGTGTTATTTCCTGCATTCACTGGTGCTTATCTATTACTTTTTGCAAATGCTTTTGCTGCCTATGCAACCGCAAGCGTTTTAACAAGCGGCACGATCCCACTATTGCCAATTCAAATCGGTTCATTAGTAAATGGAAACGTGGTTGCTGACGAAGGAAACGTTGGTATGGCAATGGGTCTTGAAATGATCATTGTTGTAGCAATAGCAATGACTGGTTATGTCTGGCTAGATCGTAAGACATCTAGATGGAGAAAGCGCTAATGGCTACAAAAGTTAGAGCTGGATCAACCGTTGCCCCAAAACCAGGGCTTGGATTAAATACCTGGTTAATTTTAGGATTTTTGTTTTTTTCGATTCCAATTTTTTCTGCATTTTTGTTTTCAGTTCAAGTAGGTGATGGAACGTACACTTTGGGTGTCTATACCCGAATTATTCAAGACCCGGGCTTATCAGAATCGCTTTGGCTTTCAACCAAATTAGTTTTTATGACGTTAGCAATCGTGTTATTGCTGATGGTTCCGACCGTTACTTGGCTGCATATCAGATCGCAAAAAGCTAAAAGAGTCGTTGAATGTATTACGTTGTTGCCGTTAATTATCCCTCCAGTAGTAACTGCAC